>Ga0255341_1001228_pt1 | contig 37487 bp, 35 predicted proteins | sample wastewater_treat_8_FD_192418 | JGI IMG/M metagenome (GOLD analysis project Ga0255341, IMG submission 192418) | Wastewater microbial communities from Lulu Island WWTP, Vancouver, Canada - plant12 | ecosystem: Engineered > WWTP > Wastewater > Unclassified | place: Canada: Vancouver, British... | reverse complement strand
TGTTTGGATGTATCGTGGGTTTCCCATCTGTGCCTGTCACCTTTTGTTTGTAGTTTGGATTAATTAAACCACGTATCATTAACGTTTGGAAGAATTTTAGACTGTTTTTCAACAGTCTCCTCGTTTTGCTTGACGTGATTTGATTTTCAGGTAAAATTCTAAAGTTATGAATTTGACTACTGCATCCTGTTGCTCATGCGTCAGGATATGAAAGGATTTTTGAAATGACGAAACGAACCTATCAACCAAAGCGACGTCGTCGTGTACGGGAGCACGGCTTTCGGGCTCGCATGAAAACTGCTGGTGGACAAGCTGTGTTAAAGCGCAGACGCCTACGCGGTCGGCATAAGTTAGCTGCGGTTGCAAATAACCATGTCAAGCGCGTTAGTTGGTAAATAAAAAAACACTTGTTTTGTGAGCAATGTTACAGTTAGATATCGGATTAAGAATTCCCAGCAAATTCTTGAAATAAAACGGTTTGGGGATTCTTTTTCTGACTCTAATTTGGTTCTAGTTATAAAGCGGAATAATTTAAGCTACTCACGCTATACAGTAATTGCCAGCAAAGTTGTGGGTGGCGCAGTGCAAAGAAATCGATGTAAAAGACGCATACGTCATCGGGCAGACAATATTTTAGATAAAATTAAGCCATGTTTCGACTTGCTCTTTATTGCCAGACAAGCAACTTTAAGTTGTAGCCCGACTGAACTTGACAACTCGATTTATACATTATTGAGCCGAGCAAATCTTTTGGATACAGATGAATTCGCAAATAAATGAAGTGGTGAACACATACCCTGACCCACCACTGAAAGACTTAAATCTAAATTTACTGACATTACCCCGATATCTTTGCTTGCTCATTATTAAAGCTTACCAACGGTGGCTTTCACCTGGTATTGCACAAAACGCATGTAAATACTATCCAACTTGTTCACATTACGGTTACCAGGCAATTTACAAATATGGGTTAATAAAAGGTGGCTGGTTAACCATAAAACGCATTGCACGGTGTAATCCATTTAGTGAGGGTGGTATTGACCCTATTCCGTAACAGAGGAGATTAATGAAAACGAAATATTTAAAAATACTGCTTCTTGCCATTATCAGCCTTTTTCTGCTCGTTGGCTGTGCAGGAGGACCGCTTGCACAGAGCACACCTGGATTGAACGCTAACGATACACATGTATTTTTATCTGCAGTGAACAAAGTCTACAAAATTGATTTAGAGAATGGCATGGAAGTCTGGCGTTACCCAGCTGACAATACCCGAATGGTAACTTATGCTCCAGTCATGTTTCAAGATGAGGAATTCATCTTTGGTGACATGTTCAATAAATTGCATAAATTGAACATTGATAACCCCCTACAAAAATCTTGGGAATCTACTGACGCAAAAGGATGGTATCAAGCTAAGGTCGCAGAGTCAGATGGTATCGTTATAGCCCCAAACACTGACCGAAATATATATGCATTTAACAGTAATGACGGCTCGCTATTATGGAAGCATGAAGATAACTTTGCGTTTATCTCTGAACCTCTAATTATTGGACAAACGGTTATTATTAGTTCGCAAAATCACAAAATCCTTTTCTTAGACCTGAAAACGGGTAATGAAAAAGATAAGCCATTAGACATGCAAGGTGCAGTGATGGCAGCTCCATATTATCTTGAAGAAACGGGTTATATTTATGTTGGCAGTCTGGGCAACGAATTTATTGCTATTGATGCTAAATCACATAAAATCGAGTGGCGTTATGATGGGTCAATAGAGAAACTTTCCGGCATTTGGGCAAAACCAATCTATCTTCAAGGACAACTTATATTCAACGACGATAATGGCAATATTGTATCGGTTGATCCTTACTCTGGTAAAGAAAATTGGGTAATGCTCGAACAGGGCAAGATGTTGGCAGGTTTGGCAGCTGTAAATGAAAATAGTTTTATTGTTGCAGCAGAAGATGGCAGCATTAAATTGTTTGATATCGATAGAAAACCACTTTTACAGTTCAATATTGAAAAAGCCACAATTTATACAACACCGCTTGTCACGGAAAAACTCATCCTCATTGCACCAGTAGGCGCAGAATATACGCTCTATGCTTATCCTATAGAAACTACTGGTATGCCACAGTGGACATTCAAACCAACGAAATAAGGAGAGAAAAATGAACATTTGGGAACTCATTATTGTCCAACCAATGACCAACATTCTTCTCGTAATTACAATGTTGGTAAAAAATTTTGGCGTTGCGATTATTCTGTTTACGCTTCTTATAAAATTGCTGACAATTCCATTGACAGCGAAGCAGGTCAAATCACGTCGTGAGATGGCTGACCTTCAAAATGATCCACAATACAAGAAAATCATGGAGAAGTACAAGGATGACCGCGAAAAATTAGCGCTTGAACAACAACGAATCTATAAAGAAAAAGGCATCAGCCCATTTAGTTCGTGTTTACCACTGATTCTGCAAATGCCCATTATTTTTGGTCTTTACCAGGCAATTATGCGGGCAATGGCAAGTACTCCTGTTGAATTGCTTAAACTCGAACGCATTATTTATCCGTTCTTAGACGTCAACAAAATCATTCCAATACAAAACCGCTTCTTATGGATGGATTTGGGTCAACCAGAACGGTTGTATGTTTTTGGAATTGGTATTCCTGTATTGGCTATCCTGGTTGTGCTTACCTCATGGCTGCAGACTAAGGCTATGGAAACGCCAGATGCAGGCGGAGATGCATCTGTAGCTGCAACAACCAATAGTATGAATCTCATGATGCCTTTATTCATGGGTTATTTAGCCTATCAATATTCCGCTGGCTTGGCTCTTTACTTTGTTATTTCAAATCTATCGACGATGTTGATTTACGCTCTTATGGGTGAGATGAACTGGAAGAAGCTCATTCCTTCTAAAAAGGATGAAGTAGTTTCTAAAAAAGTTATTGAAACTACGTTGATTTCGGAAGACAATGATGAAGAAGTACAAGAAAAACAAATTAAGTCATCAGCGAGACCCTCTGCCAGATCTGCTGCTAAAAAAATGAGACCGAAAAAAATGAAAAAATAGTAAGGCACTGTGTCCTTGAAAGAGAGTTTTTAAATGACACAAATTAGGGCGTCGCTTGAATCAATAGCACCAACTGTTGAAGAAGCGATACAAAAAGGATTAGATCAGCTTAATCTCAATAAAGAAGATGTTGACATTCAGGTTTTGGATGAAGGAAAGAAAACTATCTTTAGATTTGCTGCACGCCAAGCTCGGGTAAAACTAATTGTAAAATCTGACGATTCTTTTATTCAACATCAGACAGATAATATTAAGACAGATGGTATAAAATCTATAAACGAAACCGATCACGTTGTAGAAACATTAGAGTCCATGCTTGATTTGATGGGACTGGATGTTGTATTGCATAAAACTGTTGAAGAACAGGAAGGTGATCGTCGCCCTCTTATAAAAATTAATATTGATGGTGACGATTTAAGGTTTTTGATTGGCAAAAATTCTGTGGTTTTAAATGCTTTTCAATATTTGCTTTGTTTAATTGTTAGCCACAAAGAAAACCAATGGGTTCCTATTCAGCTTGATATACAAAACTATCGTGGGCGCCGTGAAAGCCAAATCCAAAAAATGGCACGTCGTATTGCTGACCAGGTTGTTGAAACTGGGAAAAGACATTCTCTTGAGCCAATGGGCGCAAGTGAAAGACGTATGGTTCATATTGCATTACGTAAAAACGATGCAGTTTATACTGAATCTGTTGGAGAAGAACCTAATCGCAGAATTTTCATTTATCCGAAGAAATAACAAACTATGCGTGCTTTAGACATCATTACCAAAAAACGCGATCAGCAAACTTTGTCAAAGGAAGAAATCCATTTTCTTATTGATGGATATACGCGTCATCAGATTCCAGATTATCAAATGGCAGCATGGGCGATGGCTGTTCAATTGAATGGCATGAACCACGAGGAAATCACCGATCTCACTTTAGCTATGGCAAATTCTGGTGAAATTCTTGATTTATCATCATTTGATTCAGTTATTGTTGATAAGCATTCCACCGGTGGAGTAGGTGATAAAACGACCATTAGTGTTGCACCGATGGTAGCTGCCTGTGGTTTGTATGTGGGGAAAATGTCTGGTAGGGGGCTGGGATATAGTGGCGGAACGATTGACAAATTAGAATCTATTCCTGGTTTCAAGGTAGCTCTAAGTACTGACCAATTCATTACGCAACTTAAAAAAATAGGCATAGTTCTCGCAGGACAAAGCCTTGATTTGGCTCCTGCAGATGGCAAACTCTATGCTCTGCGCGATGCCACTGGAACTGTCCCCTCAATACCTCTAATTGCTTCTTCCATCATGAGTAAAAAAATCGCTGCTGGTGCTGACGCAATTGTTTTAGATGTCAAGGTCGGAAAAGGCGCTTTTATGAAGGACATTGAAAGCGCGCGCGAATTAGCTGAGGTCATGGTTGAAATTGGTAAATTGAGTAACAGACGGGTAATCGCATTGCTCAGTGCTATGGATCAACCATTAGGAAATGCCGTAGGAAACGCACTTGAACTTGTCGAAGCGGTAAAGATGTTAAAAGGTGAAGCCCCTGCGGATTATTATAAACACTGCATTAGCATTGCCGCATATATGCTACTTATTGCTAATAAAGCCAATAATCTGAAAAATGCAAGACAATTAGTTGAAGCTACGGTTAAAGATGGCAGCGCATTTAATAAATTGTGTGAGTTGACTGAAGCTCAGCATGGTGATACCTCTTGTTTAATTGATCTATCAAAACTACCAAAAGCATCGTATGTTGAAACTATTTTGGCTCCTCAAACGGGATACATTTCGGAACTGAACGCTCAGATAATTGGTGAGGCATGTGTTGTATTAGGTGGCGGACGTGCCAAAAAAGAAGACAATATTGATCCGTCGGTGGGTATTATTCTACATGCTAAAATCGGTGATCGAGTTGAGGAAGGACAAAAACTTTTAGATGTCCATTACAACCGTCCTCAAGTTATTCAGGATGCGATTGATAAATTGAAACTTGCAGTCAAAATTGACGAGTTGCCGGTTGAACCACCGCCGCATAATTTAGGCGTGATAGGATTGTAAAAAATGACCCGGTTCGCTGGGTTTTTTGTTTTATAGAGGAACGATGTTAACAGAAAGAAAAGATATTAGAAATATAGCTATTATTGCGCATGTTGATCATGGCAAAACAACACTTGTTGATGCGATGCTTAGACAATCAAGCATTTTTAGGAAAAACCAAGTCGTAGAAGATCGTGTTATGGACTCAAATGAACTTGAACGCGAACGAGGTATAACTATATTATCTAAAAATACTTCTATCGTTGTGGCAGATCCATCTACAGGACAAAATATGAGAATTAACATCGTAGATACGCCTGGACATGCCGATTTTGGTGGTGAAGTAGAACGTATTATGAACATGGTTGATGGAGCCCTATTAATCATCGATTCAGTGGAAGGACCGAAACCACAAACCCGATTTGTTCTCAAACAAGCTATTGAAAAGCACATTCCCACAATTGTGGTCATCAATAAAGTTGAAAGACGTGATGCCAACCCAAGTGACTCACTTGATAAAACATTTGATCTCTTCGTTGAATTAAATGCTGATGATGAATTATTGGATTTTCCTATTGTTTACGCAGATGGTTTGTTAGGAAAAGCAAGTTTAAGTCCCGTGTTGGGTGACGACCTGCAACCATTATTTAAAACTATCATTGAATATATCCCTGGTCCAATGATTGATACTGCGTCCGACTTTCAGATGTTAGTGACTAATCTTGGCTACGATGAATATAGTGGGGTAACGGCGACTGGTCGCATCCATTCCGGCAAGATAAAATCTGGTGATCCGATTGTCAGAATGAAATTGGATGGCAGTCAGGAAAGGTGTGTTGCGAAGTATTTATTCGCATATATTGGCTTGGATCGGGTTTCCATCAAAGAAGCCAGCGCGGGTGATATTGTAACCATTGCTGGACTTAAAGATATTCAGATAGGCGAAACTTTAAGCAATGTAGATAATCCAGTAGCGTTGCCCACGATTGCGGTACAAAAACCAACTGTCAGGATGAGCTTTGGTGTCAATACATCTCCTTTTTCTGGACAGGAAGGTAAGTATTCAACAAGCCGAAAGATTTGGGAACGACTACAGGAAGAAACTAAGACGAATATCGCCTTGCATGTTGCCCAGACAGAACAAAAAGATGTTTTTTCTGTTTCAGGACGCGGTGAATTGCATCTTTGTATCTTAATCGAAACAATGCGGCGTGAAGGGTATGAATTTCAAGTCAGTCGACCTGAGGCAATTATTATAACGGAAGAAGATGGCACAAAAACGGAACCATTTGAAGAATTGCATGTGGATGTTGATCCTGATTATGCCGGTGTTGTAATTGATAGCCTCGGAAACAGGCGTGGGAAAATGGAAGAAATGAGCAATAATACGGATGGTACTGTCCATTTAACCTTTACTGTGCCAACACGAGGCTTGTTGGGATTTCGTTATCGCTTTTTGAATATGACACACGGGCGCGGAATAATGAATAGCTTTTATATCGGCAATCGACCGATTGAAGGTGCGATAGCCAAAAGAGAGAGTGGATCGATTATCGCAATAGAAGCTGGCGATACAAGCACCTATGGTCTAAAAAACGCTGAACAAAGGGGGATACTTTTTGTGCGCCCAGGCGAAGCTGTATATGAGGGCATGATTGTGGGAGAAACAAACCGACCTCAGGATTTAGCCATTAATGTGGTCAAAAAGAAACACTTAACCAATATGCGCCAATCTATCCGCGATATAGACGAACGACTTAAATCACCGCGTGAAATGAGCTTGGATGAGCTGGTTGAATACCTTGCGGAAGATGAACTGTTGGAAGTTACCCCAAAGAACCTTAGGCTTCGCAAACGCATTCTTGACACTCACGACCGCTTGCGTTACCAGAAAACAGGCGAAATTGATGACTAAGAAATAGTCAGATATTTTTTAATCTGGCATGATTACTTGTCGCAATTTATAATAGTGTTAGCTTTAATGCTGAACAGAAATGATGACATTAGCAACTGTGGCTTATGAAGAGAAAAAAACACGTATCAATTAAGCAGTTTCTTTTTCAAAGAAGTAACATGTTCCTAACGATTAGCTGGATTGTTTCATGGCTCATTAGTGTTTATTTAGGAATTCAATATTTTAGGAATGTTGCGGTTTATAGCCGTCCATTTTCGCCTTGGATAGTTCTCTATTTTTTTTCTTTTTTTCTTGGTTTGCTCTTTCTAATTTTATTAATCCTGAACTATAAACGCTGCAATAGAATATCAGATGTTTTTGAATTCTTGAGTAGATATCGTCGAATTGTTGCCATCATTCTCTTGGGTACTTCTGCCCTCATTGTTCATTTGATGAGCAATAGTATTGATTTAAGCAATGAGCTGATAAATCTTGGGATGAGCGGAATTGGGATTTGGCTCTATAGTGTGGCGTTAATCCTAATAGTTTTCACCATTCTTAAATCAAAAAAAGAAGAAACATTGTCTAAGGAATGTTTTTTTACCACAATACTCATCCTCATTGCAATGATTTGGCTTTTGATGAGCATCACTAAATTTGGGCTTGAACCTGATACAGCTTTTTGGAATGTTGCTGGTGTTCCAGTTTTGTGGACAAGCTTAGCAACAATTCTCTTTGGTGTTTTACTCTTTACGCAAATTCTCATTTGGACTCAATCAAAATATAAATTGCAGATTAGTCCTAAACACCAAAAGATTTTAGAGATTTTATTAATTTTTTCAATCTGGTTAATCGCGACAATTGTGTGGATTAATACACCTTATGGAAATAGCTACTTTTTCACAAAACCTTCAGCAATAACCGGTGATATCTGGCCTTATAGCGACGCCAGAACGATGGATCTTGGTGGACAATCAATGATTATAGGTGGACGACTTGAAACACCTTACTTCACCGAAAAGCCTTTTTACGCGCTTTTTCTTGGCTTAATCCATCTTACTTTTGGACAATCCTATCAAATCGTGACCAATGTACAAATCATGGTGTTAGCTTTAATTCCAGTTTTTCTCTATCTAATAGGGAAAATGTTTGCAGGTCGCAGCCTTGGTTTAGCTTTAGCAACGTTCGCGATTGTAAAAGAATCAAATGCCATATATTCAACATTTAAAATATCTGTATCAAATTCGCGCCTGTTAATGACAGAATTACCCAGTGCTCTGGTTTTAGTGATTTTGGCTTATGTACTTTTCAAGTGGTTAAGAGCTGAACATTTCAATCAAGTTTGGCCTGTACTAACAGGTCTTACACTTGGTGTTGGTATCTATCTAAGATCTAACTTTATTGTAGTTCTAATTGCTGTTATCGTTTTTTTAGTCTTATCGGAATGGAAACAAAATCGAATAAAATTCCAACAAATTGGACTTTTCATATTAAGCGTTTTTCTTGTTATTTTGCCATGGACGGTTTATTCACAGATTGAATATGGAAAAGATCCTTTGACCTGGAAGGTCCAAGCTGCACTTGATACACGATTTTTTGATGTCGGAAATCAGGAAGCTCAAACAACGCAGGAAGCTTTAATAACACCAATGCCAAAGGCATCAGCAACACCATCACTAACACCAACTCCATCAGGCCAGCTGGTAATTAACGATGATAAGCAAAATGAAGAAATTAATAATCGTTTTTACAAATCAAAAGTTTCTGTTGTCGCCGCGCATTACTTGAACAACCAGGTAAAAGCCTTGTTCAGTTTACCTTTTCAGGTTTACCCTGCAAATCTTGATTATATACTTGAGCAGGATTACTGGCGTGAATCTGTTATGTGGAATGGTCTTCTACCCATTGAATCTGTCCTTGCATTTGCGACAAATTTGATACTAATTTCTGCTGGACTGACTTATGCCTGGAGAAAATTTGGTTGTGTAGGGCTTACACCTCTCTTGTTGCAAACGAGTTATTATTTTTCTAACGCTCTTGTTAGAACTTCTGGTAGTCGATATTTGGTAGCTGTTGATTGGGTCAATAGTGTCTATTTCTTCCTTGGAATTTTCTTCCTTTTTCAATACTTAGGTCTTTTACCATTCATCAAAAAGAAAGAATCATTCATAACGGAAAAGCAAAAATCAAGACCTTGGTTGGCGCTATCATTAGCTTTACTTATTGGACTTTCTTTGCCAGTTATTAATCTTGCATTCCCTCAAAAATATACAAGTGGAGACAAATTGCAGGTTTTTAAGCGTCTTCCTATTGAAAAGATTGAAAATATAACAGATTTTAAAAAAGAAGATTTAGAAACATTCGTTGAAAACCCACAGTCCAGGCTCATATATGGACGTGGCATTTATCCTCAATATGTTGTTGAAGAAGATCCGACATATGAAAAATCGTTTAAACTAACGGTAATGTCACCAAAATACCACGAAATCACTTTGCCACAGAGTATATTGATAGATGTTATGCCAACAGCTGGTGAAGACCTTATCGTTTTGGGATGCAATGACATGAATAATCCTGAAGGTATCGTTGCCTATTTGCTGTACTTTGTCCAATCAGATCAATTAATTTGGTCAACAGCCAGTGATTTAAGTGTATTTTGTGACACACACAATTAAGTTTTCTATTAATCTATGAAATTTTACAGGGATGTATAATATAGCTATGAAATTAAACTATACTGAAACGGTCATCAATAAGAAAACTGATATGAATCTCTCACTTTTGAAAAAAGGCAGCAATGACTGGTTGGTTATTGTTATTTTGATGATTATCGGAGCTCTATTAGGATATGGATTTAGTTTTTTCAAGAAACCAATCTACGAAGCTTCCGCATTGGTCACGACGAATATGGCGCTCAACGAAGAAGGATCAGTCGATGAATTCATGATGGATGCCCAAATTAATCACATTGGCGACCTGTATTACAACTCTGCGGTTATTGAAGAACTGATAGAACGCGAAGCTGATAAAGGTATAAATCTTGATTTGGAAACATTGAAAGAGATCGCCTCAATAGAAAGAAGAATGTTAAGCACCTTGGTCAAGATAAGACATGCTGACCCTAAAATTGCCGCGCAAATCGCAAGTGATTGGGCAGAGATTCTCTATAACAAATTGCAGGAAGCCTATCCTTACGCGTTAGAATTAACCACCGCTAAAAATACCCTTTTTCTTTTGGAAAACTGTGGCAATCCGCCAGAAGATGTTGATCCTGATGTTTTCTGTGAGAGCATGACTAAGGAAGAATATGACAAGGCTTTGGCAGACGCCAAAGATATCATTCTTAAAAACAGCAAACATAGTCTTGGATTGAGCGAATATCTAAATGTTGTTCAATGGCAATCAGCCGGAGTTCCATCCAAGGCTTTGATATACCATCGTGGATCGATGGTCTTCACTGGTAGTGTGATTGGTTTACTTATCGCATTTGGGACGATAATCCTTAGGAAACAAAATGATTAAGACTAAACTTAATCAATTCAGATCTGTTATTGCATCGATTATGTTTGGTGCGATGTTTTTGCTACTACCTGTTAGCAGTTTCCCGCTTCTTTCAAAAGTCTTTAGTGGTACATCCGTTGCGCCTCTTTCGGTTATTCCTGCAATCATTCTTGTTATTCTGCTTGTATTACCGACAGTTCTTAAATACCAGCTTTTTTCAGTCCAATTCAAGCCATTAATATTATTCTTTCTATCCGCCATAATAAGCACATTCTTCGCATTTTTCAGAAATATGCCAAGCTTCCGTGACACGCACTTTCTAAAGAATGCCATTGAAGGCGTGATTACACTCTTGATGGGTTTTGCCTTCTATTATCTTTGTGCGCACTTTTTAACCACAGAAGAAAAAATAAAAAAAGCACTCCAATGGCTGAATATTGGCGCTATCTTTATGATTGTTTTTTCAGCCCTGCAAACAGTTTACACCAGGACGCCAGTTGAGTTTTATCCCGCATGGCTTGGAAATCTCATCTATAAAACATCATCGTCAGGTAAAATTTTCCCGAGGCGTATAAGTGGATTCGCTTTTGAACCAAGTTGGTTAGCCCATCAACTCAATATTCTTTATTTGCCTGTATGGCTTGGTTTCAGTGTCAAAGGTTATAGCGTTTTTAATACAAGACTTTTAAAAAGGTTCACATTCGAAAACCTGCTATTAATAGCTGGAATAATCATGCTATTCTTAAGTTTTTCCCGCATTGGATGGATTACCTTTGGCATGCTAATTATTTATTTATTATTGAGGTTATCCAACACCCTATTTAATAAAGCAATTAAGCGACTGGAAACTAAACGAAATAAGCAGCTAACACGATGGCAATACTGGCTTCTAAAGTTTACTATGTGGATAGCCGTATTATTTGTTGGTATTGCACTCGCACTTGTTGCTGGCTTGGTAATCTCAAGACTTGATAAGTATAGAACTGCGGATATTCTCAATTTTGAAGCAATGCGACATATGGGAATCCTTGGATGGGCAAACCTCATAAAAATTGCTGAACGTCTGGTTTATTGGATTATAGGTTTTAGAACTTTTCAGCTCCATCCGTGGATTGGTGTTGGATTAGGCGCAATCGGTTATTTCTTCTCAAGCACTGTGCCTTCATTCGGTTATCGATTGCCAGATGTCGTCCATTTTATGAATTATGAAAACTTTATACCTAATGCCAAGAACATATGGTCCAGAATATTAGGCGAAACAGGAATTATCGGAACAGCACTATTTATCTCATGGCTTTATCTTCAATGGAAAGCAGCCGCAGAACTTGAAAAAGAAAATCATTCTACTTTTTATCAAGCCTTTGGACTTGTTGGCAAATTGATCGTCATCGCCTTTATATTTGAGGGCTTCAGTATGGATACGTTTGGCCTCCCGTATTATTGGATCGCTTTCGGATTAGTTGTCGCTGCCTGGCGTATTTTTATGAACGTTTCCAAAACACCAGAATTTATATGAGTTAAACTAAACAAGTGACCCATATAAAGATATAAATTATCCTTTTTACTTGATCATTTTATCCAAAATGTTTCTTAGACCTTTTTTGGCTTCGGATTCTTTTGTGAAAGTTTTCTCAAAGTGTGATAGCGCGTTTTTCTTATAGCTCAAAGCAAGATTGAGCGTTTTCTTGTCAACTTCAGCGTCAGACAAAGCTGTGGTCATTTTTTGAACAGATAAGTCGTCAAGAGGAGTGGTGTCAGTAAAGCATTCTTGAATTTCAGGGATTGTATATTGCCCAAGAATAAGCGGATAAGTTTTCTTTCTGGTCTTAATATCAGTACTCGTTGATTTACCTGTAAGATGAGAATCTCCCCAAATGCCAAGGTAATCATCCTGAATTTGGAATGCTATTCCTATTTCCGTGCCAATTGCGCGTAGTATATTAATTTTCTCTTCGGAAACGCCATTGAGTAAACCCGCTATTTCAAAAGCTATAGAGAACAATCGCGCCGTTTTATATTTAATCATTGTAAGATATTCTTCAAGTTCAATATGGGTTTCTTTTTCAAAAAGTATATCTAAATGCTGGCCACGCATGACATCCATTCCACCAGATACAAAAGAACGGCTTAGGTTAAGATGTAGCTCTGGCGATATTTCTTGGTTGGGTTTATTCATAATTTTAAAAGCGAGATACGCCATGAAGTCTCCCGTATTTATGGCTTGTTCCATACCAAAGCGTTTCCACATCGCCAGACGTCCTTGCCTGAGTTCACCTTTGTCCTGAATATCGTCATGTACTAAGGTGAAGTTATGGAAGGTTTCCAAAGCAATTGCTGGGTTCAAACCGCGGTCTATGGGGCAGCCTAAAGCTGATGTCGCAAGTAATAAAATCAAAGGTCTTAATCGTTTTCCGCGCTGTACCTGTTCATCATGCCAGCCAAAATGGTAACGAACCATTTCCATCAGTCCTGGTTCTATCTGGGAACATTGCGCCATCAACTCGGCTTCGAATTTGCTTTCAAAACTATTTCTAAGCTCATCTATCATAAGTCATTCCTCAATATGAATTGTCGAGATATCAATATCTGCGATAGTCGCTGTTTTGGCATTAAACATAGTAATTATTAATTCTTCTATAATGTTTTCAATGAATACATTGAGTGCTTCTACACCCTGACTGGCTGCTTTCAAAAATGGCAATGCCATGCCTGCGAGATGGGCACCCAATGCAATGGATTTGAAAATATCCATGCCAGTTCGAATACCACCAGAAGCAATGATATGTTTTGAAAAATTATATTTACGATAGTCAATGAGGCAAGAAACAGTTGGTATGCCCCAATTGCCAAATTCACGCGCTAATGTTGCCATCCTTTGATCTGAATGTCGTTCTGCCTCAACCAGTGCCCATGATGTGCCACCTAATCCCGCGCAATCTATACCCCTTACACCCGAATCAAATAATAATCTGGCAGTTTGAGCGTTAATCCCACACCCAACTTCTTTTATAAAGACAGGTGTTTCGATACTTTTACAAATGCGTTCAATCTTTCGTAAGAGACCTGTAAAATTTGTATTTCCCTCAGCTTGCAGAGCTTCTTGAAGAGGATTTAGATGTAAGAAGACCGCATCGGCTTCAATCATATCAATTGCTTTAATAACTTCAGCAACACCATAGCCATAATTGAGTTGCACTGCACCGATATTTGCAAATAACAAAATATTCGGGGCTACTTTTCTAACTTTGAAAGTATCTTCTAAATTTGAATCTTCAATTGCTGCGCGTTGAGATCCAACTCCCATTGCGATTTGAAAATGATTTGCGATTTCTGCGAATATAATGTTATACCGAGCACTCTCTTTAGATCCGCCAGTCATTGAAGATATCAAGAGGGGAGCGTTTAATGATTTGCCCAAGAAAGTAGTTCGAGTATCGATTTGGTTAAAATCAAGCTCTGGCAAAGCTTGATGAATAATTGAAATATTATTAAAACCTGCACTTACGTTTGATTCTACGTTCTTTTCAAGACAAATAGTCAAGTGTTCATTTTTTCTATTGCTAATTTTGCTAACTTTTTCCATATTTCCGTGTTATCATCTATAATATCTTAAAACAAGATATTCGATAAGGTACAAATTAAGGAGCATAGAATCAATGACACAAGAAAATACTTTTAAGCTCGTCAAAGAAGTTGTCATGGATGTATTAAAAATTGATGGCGACGAAATCACATTAGAAACCCGTTTTATTGAGGATTTGAAAGCAGATTCAATGGATCAATTTTTCTTGATCGATGGATTTTGTGAGAAGTTTGACATTAACATTGATGATGAAGCTGCCCGCACTATTCAAACGGTAGGTGATGCAGTTAAAGCAATCAACGAAGCAATTGGAGATTAATCTTAATCGCTTTACAATCGAGCTGGCAAAATTAGCCAGCTTTATTTTTTAATATCTGAGGTAATTCTTCAATTCGGTGAGCAATTTGCACACCCGAATTGGCTAATGCTTGAATTTTGTCAATGCTTCTGTGTTGTGTGTCAAACATGCTCAAATCCGTAAGACCAATGATCCTCTCGGGATTTATGCTTTCACCAACGATATAGGCGAAAACTGGCTTTGTTATCGATTCAAGTATATGTGTTGCAGCTAATTCTTCTTGGATATCTCCTGGTTGTCCAAGAATCAATATTCTGTCAGTATGAGCATCCGTTTCAAAAAGATCAAGAATATCAACAAAACTTGCTCCAGTCATACAGTTATCACCTAAACCAACAGCAGTACTAACACCAATATTGTTTTCATACAACAAGTCTAAAACGTCAAAGGATAACGATCCTACACGCGAAATAACGCCCAAATCCCCTTCAATTGCTTGATTCGCAGGAAATATGCCCGCCAGGGCTTTACCAGGCGAAAAAACGCCTGTAGCACTGGGTCCAATGAAGATAGCATCACTATCTTTAATACAGCTTTTGATCAGGGAAATATCCTTCAAGGGTACTTTTGAGGAAATGCAAATGATATTTTTAATTCCCGCATTTAAAGCCTCAAAACAAGCATCGGCAGCAGAATGTGCTGGTACAAAGATAACAGTTGTGTCCGCGTCTGTGCTTTGAACACATTCCTGGACAGTATCAAATAGCGGTACTTTGCCATCTAAAGCCCAACCACCACCATATGCGGGTGCTATACCACCAACGATATTGTTGCCATAAGCTTGGATATGTTTGGCAAAAAATGAACCCGCTCGTCCATTGATGCCTTGGATAATAATTCGGGAGTTTTGATCGATGAGAATAGACATTTATTTCCTCATTGATTGAAAAACGAAGCTGCATAGCGCACTGTTTCAATAAGATCTTTAGAGATATTTACATTTGCATAGTTAGTAAGCAGTGCGTAAGCCAAATCAAATTGAGAGCCTACCAGACGGATAAAGTAAGGTTTTTCAAGAATATACTTTTGTTGCACATTAATAATGCCTTGGACAATATCTAAACAGGTGGAATAATTACAATAAATATTAACAAGGACAGCTTTGACGCTTGGGTCATTTTCGAGCAAACGACATGCCGCTGAAACACTGGAAGGTGTGGCGTTATTATCTAATAATAAGACTGAAGCAGGATACAAGCCTAAACGAGACATTTCGTCTATGGTTGCGCTTGCCAGACCTTGACCATTTGACAAAACAGCAAGATTTCCGTCCATGCGAACCAATTTATGTTCAAATTTACGTGCTTCAGCCTGGGCAAAACTTGTTATAGCTGGATCAAGAAAACCAGCGAATTCTCTTTGTCTGAAAAGAGCGTTGTTATCAATGATTAATTTTCCATCGAGCACTGTTGGATGCCCATTTTTATCAAAAACCATTGAATTTATCTCAGCCAAAGTGGCGTCATACTTTTCGAAAACTAACCATAATTTGATTGAGATTTGTTCGATTACCTTCCATTTTTTAGGATCAATGCGCAACTTCACACAACCCTGACGTGCAATATGAGCATGAATTCCAAGTAAGGGGTCGATGGTGTGAATAAAACTAAACACAGGAGATAAGGGTTTGTTGTCTTCGAGACTTATGCCACCTTCGGTTGAAAGGATGAAAGTTGGCGAGCCTGTACCCGCTTTATAGTGCACGCCAATAAAGAGTTCTTCCTCGATATTGATTGCTTTTTCGACCAATACATGTTGGATGGAGATATTCTTTAGTTTAATGTTTAAAATATCACTTGCAGCTTTTTCTGTTTCATCGTCATTTCGACTTAAACGAATACCACCGGCTTTGCCACGTCCACTAACCAAAGATTGAGCCTTTAAAATTACAGGATATCCAATTTCTGAGGCTGCTTGTACAGCTTGTGTTGGGCTGGAACTTAGAATACTGTCAGGTAAAGGAATACCTTCTCGTCGAAATATGGCTTTTGTCTGGAATTCGTGTAATTTCATGACTAAAGTTGTATTAGATCAAACCAAAAGAAAATTAATTATACATTTAAGGAGGCCTGAATAATTTCAGGCCTCTCATTGACTTATTCTAACTAAAACCCGTGTAGGAATTCCTCTAAAGCGCTTTTAGTAATACGATATGCGCTACCAATCTTGCGCGCTTTTAGATCACCTGAATTGATTGAGGACATCACATCCTCGACCGTTACATTGAGGTATTCAGCGACATTTTCAGGTGTCATTAGTTCCGGTAAAGATGCTCCTGTTTGAGAACCAATAGGTGTACCTTGGGGTGTTTGAGCCTGGAACCCAGCTAACGCACCAGACAGGACTTGTCCAACGCCCATACCTGCACCAATTCCAGCAGTCAATCCGGCACCGCCAGATGGGTTTTGAGCAGCGTCACGCATCGCATCAGCAGCCTGGAGCTGCATGTAAGTTTGCATATCAAGCATGCCCATATCACGCAGTTCAGCAGCGGATTTATCAGATGGTTTCAGGTTTCCAATGTAGAAGGATTTAAGCATTAAACCAAGTGCCAGGAAATCATCCTGAGCTTTGGCTCTAACAGCAGCGCTCAGTTCATCTGTCAAACCAATAAGGTCAAGTACGTTCTTCTTCGCGGTTGTTTCGCCCAACACATCCTGGAGTTTAGACAAAAGCATTGTTCTAAGTCGGTTTTCGATGTCTTGTGTGCGGTAAGTATGTAATTGACCAACAATCTGGGTTACAAATTGCTGAGGATCCGCTACCTGGAAGCTGTAACTACCAAAACCTTGCAGTAGGGCAACGCCTAAACCAACACCAGTATTGCGGACAATAATAGGTTGGGGAGTTCCCCATTTTCGATCAGCAAATTCGCGCATGGAAACATAGTAAATTTCTGCGGTAAAGGGTGTACGATCACCAAAAAGAGTGCCAATCATACCAGTCAAGATGGGAATATTGGCGGTAGTTATCGTATGGCGCCCAGGACCGAGAACGTCTAAGGCATGACCATCTCTAAAGAAAACCGCTACTTGCGATTCGCGAACAATTACTTGTGAGCCGATGCGCAGGTCTGCAACACCTGTTTCTGGGAAGCGATGGACGATTTCGTCCACCATTTCACGGGGATATTCTACTACGTCAAAAATTCTTGCCATTATGTCCTCCTGGAACTTACTGGATTATGATGCCCTTCATGATATCGGAGCGTTTGTTGAATGCTACGATGGCTTCTTGAGCATGGGTAATTAGATTTCTAATAGCCGCAGCCTGACCGTCTGTGCCGATTGAGGCTTCAACATGATCAATTGCGCGAGCAATTTCAGTATTTTTATCAAGCAACATTGCGTCAAATCGGTAAACTGTTTCAAGTTCTGCTTCACGTATTCTTATTGCGTCAAAGAGTCCAGCATAACCATAAGAAGCAGTGCGAACACGGTCGATGAACTGGCGAAGTTTAATAGCAGCATTTTCAAGTTCACCGACTGCTCCTAATTCACCAGCGGAAATTAAAGCGCGTTGTACTCCAGAAATACGCTGATATTGAACTTCGTACTCTCTGACGATCATCTCACGCAGCAGTTTGTCAGATTTACGGCGGTCATTAAGCGCGATGTACCCCTTAAAGCCAGGAATCTTAGCGATAAGTTTTTCTAACCCGCCTTTATACTCATTAATTTTGTCTAAGATATCATTCATAGTTCTCCTTCTTCATGACGATTGAATTACTTTGATTATATGATAATCTATACTCAACCAACTATACTAAAGATTATCTACTGTTTTCTCATTTCTATTTATAGCCAAGATTTATTATAATTGATTAATGACACATTTACATCGGAGTTTCTATGCGTAAAGGTTCTAAAAACCCTTGGGGACCTTTAGAGTATGTCCTTTTAATTTTATTGCTTGCACTGGTTTTATATACAGTGTTTTCATTATTCTGGCCAGCCATAAAACTTTTCTATGATGGTGTTCTACAAAAATAAGTATGGATGAGCTAAAACGTCAAACTTTGAATATGCAAATACACGATATTCTTTTCCATTTGGTCGATTGGGTCTTGCCTCCAAGTTGTCCTGGTTGTGGTTTAGAGGGGGAGATAATATGTAATGAGTGCGAAAGCAAGATTGTACGTTTGGTAGGAAAGCTATGCAGGTTTTGTGGGCAAGCAGTGCGTGGCTCTAATATTTGTGGTGATTGTCGTGATCGAAGTCATTCCTATGATGCTTATCGCGGATACGGTTTATACACAGGTGTTTTACGTGAGGCGATTTTGAGATTGAAATACCAAAATGATGTTGGTATCGCGAGAATCTTATCCCAGTATCTCGAGAATGTTGTACTTTCTTCAAATTGGGTATTCGATATGGTTGTACCCGTGCCACTCAGTCTACAAAAGTACGAAGAAAGAGGATATAACCAAGCCAGTCGTCTTGCAAAACCTCTGGCAGTTTATTTAGGCAAATTCTATCGACCTGAAGCCATAACTCGTATAAGAGAAACGAGTTCACAAGTCGGTTTGGACATTCAAGCGAGATTAGAAAATGTGAGAGATGCCTTTAGAGCAGACCCAAAGATTGTTAATGGAAAAAGCATCCTTCTCGTGGATGATGTTTTCACGACTGGCGCAACATTAGAATCCGCCGCATCTGAATTAAAAATAGCTGGAGCGAAACATGTTTACGCTTTGACCTTAGCGAAGTCCAGACGAAATGTAAAGTTTTTTGAATAAAGCAACAAGATTGTTGTATAATGAGAAAAAATAAACGGAGGTTCCAATGGCACTAAAAATAGATATTTACACCAAAGAATTAGAACTCACCGATCGAATCCATGATTATGCGAACAAAAAAATAGGTAAACTTGACAAATTCCTCAGCGAAATTGACGAATGTCGTGTTGATTTAGGACATGCCAAAACCGCACGCAACGCCAATGAGCGTTACATCGCTCAAGTAACAATACGCGGTCGTGGCTTTATCTTACGAGCAGAGGAACGGGCAGATAACATTTTTGCTTCAATTGATGCAACGGTGGACAAAATGACCCGACAAATCGAACGGTTCAAAGGCAAACACTGGCGTCGCCGAGATGACGGCACATCGAAAGCGTCAATGGATATTGAAGATTCAATTGAAGTTGAAGAAGTGCCGGAACCTGTTATCGTTCGCCGAAAAAGTTTTATTCTTACTCCAATGGACGAGCTTGAGGCTATGGAGCAATTGATGTTGCTTGGTCATGAAGACTTTTTTGTTTTTTACAACGCTTCTAACAATAAAATTAATGTTCTCTATCGCCGTCGGGATGGCACGTACGGTTTGATTGACCCCATCATTGGATAAATTTAAGTTTATAATGGAGCAGCTCATTCAATGGGCTGCTCTATATTTTTTAAAAGGTCTGGTAAGCAATGTCTTGCAAAGAAAAAAATCAAAATATAAATCAAAAGAAAGTTCGTACTGCTACTGAAATGATTCTTCAAGCAATTGGAGAAGATCTTAACCGAGAAGGTCTGATTAAAACGCCTGATAGGGTAGCAAGGGCATACGAAGAAATCTTCAATGGTTATTACACAGATCCTGATTCACTAATAAATGATGCACTATTTAATGTGGATTACGATCAGATGGTATTGGTGAAGGACATCAATTTTTATAGCATGTGTGAACATCACATTCTTCCATTTTTTGGAAAAGCGCACGTTGCCTATCTTCCAAAAGGAAAAGTGATTGGACTTTCGAAAATACCTCGAATTGTTGACATGTTTGCGCATAGGTTACAGGTTCAAGAGCGTATGACACAACAAATCGCGAACTTCATACACGACACGATAAAACCACTTGGCGTGGCTGTTGTGATTGAAGGTCAACATTTGTGTATGATGATGCGGGGTGTTCGCAAAGAAGAAGCAACTATGACAAGCTCCGCTATGTTGGGCGGATTTCGGACTCATCTGGAAACCAGACTCGAATTTTTAAATAGAATTTCATAGCAGAAAATCACATATCAAGCAAAATCTAAAACTTAGGAGTAGTCTATTGATTTTCTCGTCATTTCGATTCCGACTAATCGTGTGTTAGCAACCCGATGTGGTTTTTCGATACGAAGAGTTATTTCTTCTAAATTGAATTCTTTAAATAAAACTCGCATGATATGGTCACTGAGAGATTCGAGAAGATGATATGTCGTTTCTCGAACAATGGTTTTGATTCGTTTTGAAATTGTCGCATAGTTATTGGTGTCGTTAACATCGTCTGATTTTATTGCCTTTGAGAAATCAGATATTGCACGTAAATTGATAAGCAAAATCTGAGGGATTGAGCGTTCATCTTCTTTGACACCTACATGTCCAATAGCTTCAAGGTCTGTGATGATAATTGTATCCATATCTCTCCTTTAGATATATTCGCCACCATCAAGAATGATGTTATTTCCGGTCATAAAGTCTTGCTTTAGTATATGAATGACATTTTGAGCGACAATCTCAGGACTGCCCAGGATTTTCAATGGCACGCGTCGCTCTGCGACTGCTTGCATATTTAGATGTTCATAACCTGCTAATGACATCATTAAACCGGGGCTAATAGCGTTCACTGTTATATGTGGAGCTAATTCTATCGCGGCGAGTTTCGTTGCTTCCCATAAACCAACTTTGGTTAATCGATACATAAACGTTTCAGGATCATTTTTAAATATCTTAGCGTCAACAATGTTGATAATTTTTCCATGACCATCATCTGGTATTTGTTTGGCAAATTCTCGCATCAAAACCAGTGGCGCAAATAGATTTATCGCGAAAAGAGGGTCAAGTGTATCTGTTTTTAAACTCATTAACGTATCACGGGGATAAATACCAGCATTATTAATCAAAATATCAATTTGTCCAAATGACTGTTTTACTTTAGCAAATAATTCTGGCAGACCATGAATGTCGCTGATGTCGGCCTTAAATAATTCAACCTTTACGCCGTTTTGGATGATTTCCTGCCTTAATTGTTCAGCTTGATCGCCTGAATTGTTGTAATTTATGGCAACATTTACACCATGTTTCGATAATTCTTTTGAAATGGCTCTGCCAATGCGTATAGCACCACCAGTTATAAAAGCGTTTTGTCCATTTAAGTCCATTTTTCATCTCCAAACATGTTTTTATGATCCACCGTGGTAAAATTTTATCATTAGTGATTAGATTATAAAGGAGATAACTATGCATAAGATTGATCTCGATCAAGCCTTAAATGCCATTCGTTTTATATCCGCTGACGGAGTCCAAGTTGCGAACTCTGGTCATACCGGAATGCCGATGGGTGCTGCCGCTATGGCCTACACCTTGTATGTGCGACAAATGAAGCACAACCCTAAAAATCCTAATTGGCCTGACAGAGATCGATTTGTGCTCTCCGGTGGGCATGCTTCAATGCTCTTGTATAGCATTCTATATCTCACTGGATATGATATTAGCCTTGATGATCTCAAACAATTCAGACAATGGGGATCTATCACTCCTGGTCACCCAGAATGGGGATTAACACCAGGTGTGGATACAACAACTGGACCGCTTGGCCAGGGTTTCGCGACTGGGGTAGGCATGGCAATCGCCGAAGCTCACCTGGCAGCCGAATTCAATCAGCCAGATATTGATATTATCAACCACTATACCTATGGGATCGTTACCGATGGCGATTTGATGGAAGGTATTAGCTCAGAAGCAGCATCACTTGCCGGCAATTTGCGATTGGGGAAACTTATTTATCTCTATGACTCAAACAACATCACTATAGAAGGCAGCACGGACATTACATTTACTGAAGATGTTGCCAAGCGCTTTGAAGCTTACGATTGGCATGTGCAAACTGTTGAAGATGGAAATGATGTTGAGGCTATCCATAAAGCTATAGAACTTGCAAAAAATGATCCTCGTCCATCTCTGATTATCTGTAAAACAATTATTGGATTTGGTTTACCAACACGAGCAGGAACTTCTGGCATTCATGGAAGTCCTGCTGGCTGGGAAGAACTAAACCAAGCCAAACAGAACGCAAATATTCCCACAGAACCTCTCTTCTATACTTCTGATGAAACTTTATCTCATTTTAGAAGCAAAATTGATGACGGAAAACATGAGCAGGATTTATGGAATAAGAAGTTTGCTCATTATCGGGCAAAATATCCTGAGCTGGCATCAGAGTTTGAGAGACGATTTAATGGCGAACTTCCTCAAAATTGGGATGCCAACTTACCAAAATTTGAAAGCAGTGAGAAAGGTTTGTCAACCCGCGTGGCTTCATGGCACGTCCTTCAGGCTTTAGGTCAGTCAGTTCCAGAATTGATAGGGGGCTCAGCTGATCTTGCACCAAGCAATAATACCTGGATGGATGCCTATCAAGCCTTTGGTCCAGATTGTCCTGAAGGTCGCAATATCCATTACGGTGTGCGAGAAATTGCGATGGCTGCCATTGGTAATGGCATGTTTGTTCACGGTGGTGTACGACCTTATGTCGCGACATTCCTCGTTTTTTCAGATTATCTGCGCGGCTCTCTGCGTGTCGCGGCACTATCAAAAATCGCCAACGTTTTCGTCTTAACTCACGATTCTGTAGGTGTTGGAGAGGACGGACCAACACATCAGCCTGTAGAAACGATAATGAGCCTCAGATTAATACCCAACTTAACCGTTATTAGACCTGCAGATGCAAATGAAACGGCTGAAGCTTGGAAGCAAGCTTTGTTAAACACTACAGGACCTACAGCTTTAATTTTATCTCGCCAAAACCTTCCCACTATTGACAGAACACGTTATTCCAAAGTAGATGGTTTGGAAAAAGGAGCTTATATACTCTATCAAAGCAAAGAGGGTACTCCTGATTTAATTATTCTCGCAACCGGATCTGAAGTTTCTTTAGCTCTTAAATGTCTGCCTGCTCTTGAAGAGAAGGAAATTAATACGCGGGTTGTTTCTATGCCAAGTTGGTCACTTTTTGAACGACAAAACCAATCCTATCGTGAACAAGTTATTCCTTCAGAAGTCATTAACCGATTTTCCATCGAAGCGGGACGCACGCTTGGCTGGGAGCGTTGGGTTGGAAACAACGGTTCAAGTCTTGGAATTGATGATTTTGGACACAGCGCTCCAGGCAATATTGTATTTGAAAAATTGGGTTTTTCTGTTGAAAACGTACTCAATATGATTGAAGAGATGATGCAAAAAAACAAAAGGAAATAAGACGATGAACAATGCTATACAAACTAAATTGTTAGGGCAATCCATCTGGTACGACAATATTGATCGTGCAGATTTGGAAAATGGTGCTATGCGCTTATTGATTGAACAAGGCAAAATCTATGGAGTGACCTCTAACCCCAGCATTTTCGAGAAATCAATTGGGCAAGGGCAGGCTTATGACCTTAGTCTGCAAGCAATGTCCTGGGCGGGGTTAGATACAGAGCAAATTTATTTTGAACTTGTAAAGCAAGACATTCAAATGACCGCTGATCTTTTTAGTAGAGTTTACGAAGATACTGATTATGTGGATGGTTACGTGAGCGTCGAAATTGATCCAATGCTTGCCAACGACACTGAAAAATCAATCAGTGAAGGAAAAATGCTTTGGGCACGAATAAACCGGAAAAACCTGATGATTAAAGTCCCAGCAACCAAGGCTGGCATGCCTGTCATACGCGCGTTAATTTCAGAGGGCATTAATGTAAATGCTACGCTCATTTTCGCTATTGATCAATACCTGGAAGTAATGAATGCTTACCTTTCTGGACTCGATGAGCGTGTACAAAAAGGCTTACCAATTGAACGAATTCATAGTGTTGCCAGCTTCTTTGTTTCGCGCATTGATACCGCGGTTGATAATCTATTAAAAGAAAAAATCGATTCTGGACTTGTTGAACTCGAATTACTTCAAGGAAAGATTGCTGTCGATAATGCCCGCATGGCATATCAGGCATTCAAAAAATACTTTAATAGCGATAGATTTGAAAAGCTCGCGCAAAAAGGCGCACAAATTCAAAGACCGCTATGGGCTTCGACGGGTACAAAGAATCCAAAATATTCTGATTGTTTGTATGTCGATGAACTTATCGGATCAAACACTGTCAATACTATTCCAACAGCAACTCTGCATGCCTTTTTAGAGCATGGTCGTCCTGACATCAAGATAGATTTTGAAATCGAAGAATCAAAGAAGCGATTGGCATCATTGACGGAAGCAGGCGTAGACTTTAGTCAAGTCACCAAAAAACTCGAAGATGATGGTGTCTTAGCTTTCCAAAAAGCACATCAAAGTTTGCTTGCCACAATTGAAAGAAAAAGAAAGCAATATGCAAATGAAATAGGGAGTTTAGGCGAAAATCTGAGACTTGCTATGAAAACAGCATCGGAGCAAAACTATCTCCAGCGGCTTTTTGAACATGATCCAAGCTTATGGACAAATGAAAAATCTGAATTTGAAGAAATCAGAAACCGCTTGGGGTGGTTAGGTCTTCCGGGAACACAATTTACACATATTAGCGTGTACGAGGCGTTCCTAAAGGAAATTTTGGAAGAAGGCTTTACAGACGTTTTTGTTTTGGGTATGGGTGGATCCTCTCTATCGCCAGAAGTAATGGCACAGTCTTTTCAAGCTCTAATACCCGATGGTCAAGGCTTGAAATTACGTATCATTGACACAACAAATCCTATTGAAATAAAAGCTCAGTGTGACGCAGTTAATTTAGAAAAAACACTCTTCATTGTTTCCAGCAAAAGTGGTGGCACTGCAGAAACGATGGCTGCTTTCAAATATTTCCGTGAAGAAATGGCAAGTCTATATCCTGATACTTTTGGCAGCAGGTTTGTGGCTATTACTGATCCAGGCTCATCTTTGGGCGAAATAGCCAAACGAGATTGTTTTCGCGCCATTTTTTACGCACCTGCAAACGTGGGAGGGCGTTTTTCAGCGTTTACTCCATTTGGACTTGTTCCCGCAGCGTTAATCGGAATTGATTTGAGCCTTCTACTTAACAAAGCAGATTTTTCTGATAGAACCAGTCAATCAAAGTCTGCGATCGCTTCAAACTCAAATCTGATGTTAGGCTTGATTTTAGGTGCTGCCGCTAATGCAGGGCGAAACAAATTAACTTTCATTGCTGAAGACTTTGCAGCAAATCTTGTTCCCTGGCTTGAACAATTAATCGCCGAAAGCACTGGAAAAGATGGAAAAGGAATTCTGCCAATTGAAGGAGAACCTGTTCTAAAATCCCTTAAATATCCAGAAGACCGCCTCTTTGTTTATTTTGAGGTTGATAAAAGCCGAGAGACCTTTGTTGAAAGCCTCCGCGAAAAAGGGTGTCCAGTTTTAGTCTTCAAATTACACGATCCTTATGATTTAGCGCGTGAGTTTTATCGCTGGGAATATGCAACAGCTATCGCATCCGCGGTAATAGGTGTGAATGCCTTTAATCAACCAGATGTGCAAAGCACAAAATTAGTGACTAATACAGTTATTGAAAAATATAAAAAAGAAGGCAGCCTTGATATGGGCGAGCCTATTTATACAAACAAACAGTTTAAAGTATATGGTCAAGAACTTGCTGGAATTGAAGATTGTGCATCGCTGGACGATTTGCTTGAAAAGGTCTCAGAAACGATAAAACCTAATGGTTACATCGCTATTAATGCTTTTCTACCGAGACTTCCCAATGGAATTGAGGAATTACAAGCTTTCAGATCCAAGTTGCTTAATCATTTCAACGTAGCAACTGCTCTTGGTTTCGGACCGCGGTTTTTGCACTCCACTGGTCAGTTCCACAAAGGAGGGCCTGTTGGCGGTTTGTATCTTATTTTCACACGGGAAATACTTGAAGATCTCGAAATTCCAGGTGAAAACATGAGTTTTGGAACCTTGCAATTAGCACAAGCTTTAGGCGATTTTGGTGTTTTACGTGAACGAGGAAAAAGCGCTTACTTGATTGAACTAAGTGCAAGCAAAGATTAGAGTTTTGATGAGAAAATCTCAAGTAGATTACCGCAAGTTTCTTTGTGTGGACCATGGCGGTAAACGAATCGGCATAGCGGTCAGTAACGAAACCGCCTTTATCGCCAGACCACATAGCATCATCAAGCACATTTCAAGGGAAGAAGATGCGACGCGGGTTCTTGAGATTGCAATAATTGAAAATTGCACAGATATATTGGTGGGGGTTCCATACGATTCTGATGGAGGGATAGGTGTAGCTGCCAGAAGGGTACTCCGATTTGTTGAGCTACTCAAAAGCATCTCACCTGTCCCAGTTCATTTATGGGATGAGACTGGAAGCTCACTGGCATTAGAAGTACTTTCAATCAGAAAAGGCGAATCATCAAAACAAAGAAGAAAGCCTTCAGATGACAGAGTTGCTGCTCTCATCCTACAGGATTATTTAGACCATCAAGCAATACAAAGGGATAACGATGCTACGGTACAATCATAAAAGCCGTCTTCTGATGTTGCGCATGGCAATTCTGATAGCTCTAATATTGCTTATCCTTTTTGGATGGATTGCATGGACATTAAAGACTGCTGAAAGACATTTTGGGCATGCGAATGAGCATATGTCATTGTTGTCAAAGATAAGATATGCTCATTCTCTTAATAGAAATGTTGCCGAGCTCCAACAGCCAGTTGATTTTATTGATGGGCTTGATCGCAAGTTTGTTGTTGAGCAAGAAGAAAGTGCGCAAAGCCTTTGCCAAAGATTATTTGATGAAGGTTTTGTAAGGGATACAAAGACAATTTGTCAACTCATGACATATCTTGGCAGAGACAGGTCAATTCAACCTGGCTCGTACACTATACCGAGTGGTATTACTTCAATTGAAATAACAAAGATTGTTGGTAATTTAAGATACCGCGATATTGAGCTCAGAATCTATGCTGGTTGGCGACTTGAAGAAATTGCTACATCTATTGATTTGTTGGGTTTTAGCTTTAATGGAAGTGACTTTCTCGCCTTAGCTAAACATCCCTCTCAAAACCTAAAAGAACAATTCCCGTTCATTCATTCCTATGGTTTGCAAGGCTATCTGTTAGCAGGTTTATATTCATTCAAGCCTGACATCACGTTGGAAGAGACTTTGGCTATTTTGCTTGGCGAATTTGAAGCTAAAGTCATTAAAAGCGAACTAAAAACCATGTTAGAAAACAATGGTTTGAATTTACATGAAGGTTTGACGATGGCTTCTATCATACAAAGAGAAACTTTAGCCATAGAAGAGATGCCGCTAATGGCTTCCGTTTTTTACAATCGCCTAAAACTCGGCATGAAATTGGAAACCGATGTGACTGTTCAGTATGCCGTTGGTTGGTATCCGTCTCAGGAAACCTGGTGGAAATCACAACTGACCTGGGATGACCTTTCAATCGCATCGCCATATAATACCTATAATATTTACGGCTTGCCTCCTGGACCCATTTGTAACGTTGGGTTTGAAGCTATACTTGCTGTTGCACAACCAGAACATTCAGAGTATATATTTTTTAGAGCTGCTTGTGATGGATCAGGCACTCATAATTTTGCTATTACATATGAAGAACACCTTAGAAACGGGTGTGAATAGGTGAAATATGATTCGATTAGGTGTAGATATTGGTGGTTCCGCGATAAAAGCGGCATTGGTGGACCTCAAAACAGGTGAATTGGCATCGGAAAATGTCAGGGTAAGAAATTCAATCGATACTCATCCTGAAAAAGCCATTCAAAATATTCTTAATATAATGAAAAAATTATCTTACAGTGGACCAATTGGTGTTGGTTTTCCTGGAAGAATAAGAGATAACATTCTTCAAAGAGCGCCGAATCTGCATCCTGATTGGGTAGGCAAGGACCTCGCTGAGTTCTTCAAACAAGGAACCGGCTCTACAACATGTTTGCTCAATGATGCTGACGCAGCAGCTATTGCAGAGATTAATTTCGGCAATCCTGTTATCAAGCGTACACATCGAACCCTCTTTTTGACCCTTGGCACAGGCATTGGCTCCGCTTTTATCCTTGATGGAAAAATCTGGAAAGATACTGAATTAGGTCATCTTTTCTTGCGACAAGGTCTAGCCGCAGAACACTATGGGTCTGCTGCTGTAAAACGCCTTGAGAAACTAAGCTGGAAAAAATGGGCGCAACGTCTTAACAAAGTTTTGGAATTTTACGATTTTTCGTTTAGTCCAGATTTGATTATTCTTGGTGGCGCGATAAGCAAGAACCTCGAAAAGTTCCAGAAATACCTCACTTTTCCTGATACAAAAATCATTATGGCTCAGTTGGGTAACGACGCCGGCATTATTGGCGCAGCAATGGAAACATTAAACATAGAATAATTCATTTTGTTATTCTATGTTTAATGTTCTTGATTTGTTTTATCGTTTAAGAATCGGGTTGAATTTCACACAAACGACTATAGGTGAAATTCAGATCCCTGAATTTTTTTATGAGCATCTCATCAATCGTATCATTTTTCATTCGCCAGCCCCAATTACCAGCTGCTATACCAGGGTTGTTCATGCGTGCCCGCGAATCAAGGCTTAAGACATCTTGCATGGGCACAATACAAAGCTGAGCGACAGAACGGAAAGCTGCCCTCATCATTACCCAGGCAACATCTTCATCATTGTTATCCAGGTATTTATGCATAAAGTATTTATTCTGCTGTTCTGCTTGCATATACCAGCCTTTAGCGGTCTCATTATCATGTGTACCGGTATAACAAACACTATCAAGGGTATAGTGATGAGGGAGAAATTCATTCGCAGGATCGCCATCAAAAGCGAACTGCAAGATACGCATACCAGGTAAATTAAAATCTTCACGCAAGGCCACTACATCAGGAGTGATATAACCGAGATCCTCAGCGATAATGGGTAATTCAGGGTAACGTGATTGAAAGGTTTTAAAAAGAGCTACGCCTGGAGAAGGAATCCATTCGCCAATGATGGCGTCTTCATTGCCAAAGGGAATATGCCAGGCAGCAGCAAAACCTCTAAAGTGGTCAATACGTACCAAGTCAACTAATTCAAGGGTTGCCTCCAATCGCTTTAGCCACCAGTCATAATTCTCAGCTTCATGGGCTTGCCAATTATAGAGGGGGTTTCCCCAGAGTTGACCTTTGGGTCCAAAAGCGTCTGGTGGCACACCCGCTACAAGGGTAGGTTGTAAATCTTCGTCCAAGAGGAACAAATCGGGTCTTGACCAGGCATCCGCGCTATCAAATGCGATAACAAATGGCATATCACCGATGAGTAGCACGTCTTTGGATTGTGCATAATCGCGTAGTTTCATCCATTGATGGAAAAACAGGAACTGATCAAATTGATGTCGAAAGATTTTTTCATGAAGTTCATTCTTAGCCTTTTCAAGCGCATCGGGTTCTCTAAATTTATATTCATCCTTCCATTCTGACCAGGAAACACCACCTAAACTTTGCTTGATTGACATAAAAAGGGCGTATTCTTCAATCCAGTGCTTATGTTCGATTAGGAACGTTTCAAAGGCTTGTTTTATTGGTTTTGGCAGACCATTTTCAAGCAAGCGTTGGCTGACAGTGTGTAAAAGGGCAGTTTTCCATTCAATCACTGGACCAAAATCAACTTTTTCTTCTGGAAAGGCTGGAATATCCGAGAGATCTGCTTTGTTAATTAAACCCATTTCTAACAGACCATCAGGGCTAATAAGGTAAGGATTACCAGCAAAGGCAGAAAAACATTGATAGGGCGAATCGCCATACCCAGTAGGACCAAGAGGCAAGAACTGCCAATAGCGTGTTCCAGTAGAATGCAAAAAGTCGATCCAACGATATGCTTCTGGACCTAAATCGCCAATACCATAAGGTCCTGGCAAGCTTGTGGGGTGAAGTAAAACACCTGAGGAGCGTTCATTGATCATATTTTACCTGTTCAATAAATTTTTATATGCGTTAGCATAAGTTATAGCGGAGTGATGCCAGCTAAAGTCTTGTTGCATTGCGTTGCGTTGTATTTGAGTCCAAATGACTTTATCTTCAAACAATTCCAGTGCTTTCGATAGCGTAGAAGCGAATCCATCAGCTGATATATCGGTGAATAAAAATCCAGTTGCTTCGTTGGGCTGTTGTTGATAATCAATAATTGAATCTCTTAAACCACCCGTGGCGCTGGCAACTGGAATATTTCCATATCTCATGGCAATCATTTGTGAAAGTCCACATGGTTCATACAAAGAGGGCATTGTAAACATATCACCACTTGCGTATAGCATTCGAGCAAATTTTTCATCATATTTGAGAATGGGAATTAGTTTATTTGGATAGCGTTTTGCAAAATGGCTTACTCTGTTTTCTATCTCAGTTTCACCTGTTCCTAATAAGACAAACTGCCAAGGCTGGTCAACTATTTTTTCAAGCCCATCTAACAACAAATCAAGCCCTTTTTGGTGAGTTAGGCGCGATACCATCGTTATGAGAGGATGTTGGTGACCGACATCCAGACCAAGCTGCGATTGAAGCTCAAGTTTATTGCGAACACGTTCGTACAACCTATCGGTACTGAATTGATAAGGCAATGAAGCATCTGTTTCAGGATTGAAGCTATCGACGTCAATACCGTTCAAGATACCCATAAGTTTGTATTCATGCTTTTGTAAATAATGTTCAATCCCACAGCCAAAGTGTGGCGTTGTAATCTCTTTGGCATAACCCGGAGAAACAGTGATAACCAAATCTGTGGCAGAAATACCCATTGGCAAGGGAGTAAATTTTGCCCAATCTGGTAGGTCCGGATCCGTAGTTGGATAAAATCCAAGCATGCTCATCGCTTCCTGAGAACCCCAGCCATTAAAGGGGAGATTATGGATAGAAAGTACAGTTTTCGTATTTTTAAAGAAAGGATCTTCTTTGTAATGTTGTTCCAGAGCGTTTATCGCCAAGGCGGTGTGCCAGTCGTTCGCGTGCAAAATATCTGGTTGCCAATCAAGATACTTTGCGGCTTCAAGTACCAATAACGAGAAACTGACGTATTTCAAACCATCCAGGCGCCAATCACCATGGTAAACTGGCGAATTGTGGTTAATGTATTCATTATCAAGCAAATAAACTTTCGTGTTGGCGATTTGTGATAAATAAAGTTCACATTGAAGATTGGTATCGTTCGTCAATTTAAAATTAAACGACCCAATCAGGCGATGTGGAGGGTTATATTCTCTCACCCGTGCATGAAAGGGCATAAATATACGCAAATCGAAGGACTCTGATTCAAGCCCATTTAGCGCAATAGGTAATGCCCCAGAAACATCACCCAATCCGCCAACCTTGGCAAATGGGGCAACTTCAGCTGACGCAAAAAGTACTTTGGTTTTATTTGTCATTTTCATGTGTCCTTTCTAAGAACTGAAAGTAGTCTTCGTTAATGATTTGATCTGTATCCAAGCCAAGATATTCCGCCAGGAATTTTATTAGATGTGTTTTTTCAGTAGCATCCTGTCGACTCCAGGTGCGACTCTTAATTTCAACAAAATGGTCCATATTTGGTTTAATGATGGAATCAACGTTGATGAAGAACTCAACATTTTTGAACTTTATTAAGAATCTTCGACGGTTTTTTACGATTTCAAGTATTTCGCTTGGCTTGAAGTATTCGATATAAAAACGCAAACTATGAGTCGCGGGAGCGAAATAGCGGCTACGTGACAATAAGCCTTGCTTTATAAGTTCTCCACCTTCTGGATCACCTTCGCCGATAAGGGTTAATCTACTTCTAACGTTCATTAGTTCACCCTTGGTATTCAGAAACTCATCTTCCCGATAACGCAAGATTCCCTGAGATGGATCATCAAAAAAGAAATAAGTATCATATTCTTGGTAATGACGTTTACGCAATATTTTAATTTCAGCTTGGTCGAGTCGTTCAATAACAGATTCTGGGTTTTCAACGCGAACCTTGGCTTGAACTTCAAAGCTTTCTTCTTCAGAAGCGCCACCAATAGCAAGTAATTTAGAATGAACTGATTCCTCACGACTGGTAAGAAAAGCATCGATTTTTTTAGCAACAGGTTCTATCTGGCGAAATAGTTCTTCTTCGTCAATAGTCAACAATGATTGATTACGCATCAGCCATTGTCCTTCAACCATGACATCTGTCACATCATTGGCCTTACTTGCGTAAACGATTTGCGCGTAGATGTTTTCAGGGTCGCGTTTGAACTGGGGTCTATTATGAATAGGAGACAAATCAAGCAAGATTAAATCAGCACGTTTGCCAATCTCCAGACTGCCCGTTATATCCTCCATATGCAACACTTTAGCACCAATGCGGGTTACCATTTCAAGCACTTGTTTGGCATTTAAAACTGTGGGGTCACCAGCAACAGGTTTCGCAATAAGACTTGCGAGACGCATTTCTTCAAACATATCCAAATCGTTATTTGAAGCGGCACCATCCGTGCCAATACCAACATTTGCATCAACTTCCATCATACGCGCGATTGGCGCGAAACCAGAAGCTAATTTGAGGTTCGAGCTGGGATTATGCGCAATTCCAGTGCCGGCTCTTTGCAAGGTGCGTATTTCGCCATCGTCAACATGCACGCAGTGGGCAGCAATAAGCTTGGTATCAAGCATGCCAAATTTCTTTATGTAGGGCACGACAGGCATACCACTTTCTTTACGCACATTATCAACTTCATCGCTTGTTTCAGAAACATGAAAATGGACCACTGCGTCATACTTGAGCGCGATTTCAACAACTGCTTCAAGTACTTCGGATGGGCAGGTATAAACGGCATGAGGTGCAATTGCTGGAATGATAAGCGGATGACCTGTCCACTTTTTAATCAAATCAACAGATAATTCCAGTGAATCTTCATATGAACCCGCATCAGGCGCGGGGAATTTCATAACCGTTTGCCCAACAACCGCTCGCATACCAATTTCTGCGGTTGCCTGAGCTACTTCATCCTCAAAGTAGTACATATCATTAAAAGTTGTCACACCTGAACGAATCAATTCAGCACAACCTAATTGTGTGCCTAAACGCACAAATTCGGGTGAAACGAATTCACGCTCTACTGGCATCATGTAGCCCATCAACCACACATCCAAGCGCAGGTCATTTGCCAAACCGCGCAATAGCGACATCGGAATATGGGTATGTGTGTTGATAAGCCCTGGCATAAGCACTTTGCCTTCGCAATCCAAAGTTTCTTCAGCTTGCCAAGCAGAAAGGATATCTTCTTGATTCCCCAGTGCGATAATTTTTCCAGAATCAATAGCTATTGCGCCTATAGAGTATTGATTTAATGCCTCATTCATTGTCAGAATATGGGCGTTTTTTAGAATGAGTTGACAATTTTTCATTGCGCTCCTTTGTTAAATTTGTTTATTTAATTTGCGTCTTACTGAATCAAGACTGGCGTTGAACGCCCAACGCAGTCCATCGCCGATAGGACCTGCATAGTTTCGTTGGTCGTGCCAAAAGGATTCTTTATCCAACAATGCCTGATAGAGTGTCTGGGTTTGTCCATCACTACTCAAACGCACACCCAAGACTAAATCAGCTTGATTTAATTCAGCAAATTCAGTCATAAGTGACTTTAAGGTCTCATCTGAAATATAAGATTCCAAATGCTCAGTTCTGATAATATCATCATTTGCGTGTAGTTTTAGCTTATTGCTAATCTCGCTTTTTGTGCCACTCTCAACAATAGCAAGACGGAGCTTCTGTTCTTTTAACATTCTCACAATGGCTGCTTCAAGCGTTGTCTCATTTTCGCCATAGATATAATCACCCAAGCGGCGGCGAATCTCTTCTACGACTGGGCGCATTAAAGCATCAGCTTCAACAGATGATGAGGCTTTCGCTGTAACACGAATATCAGTTTGATTAGGATATGCCACCAAACCAACTGTGGGGTTGCTATATGTTTCCATTTCGCCGATAATTTCATCAATGGCTGATTCACCTTTGGATATCGTATGAATGACCCAGGCTTTTATGATTTGCTCTTGCAGATTATAACGTTCTTTTAAATAGTCAATTACAAATGTTTCCATAAGATATTCCATCTCTCGAGGAACACCTGGTAAAGCGATTATAGTTTTTATCCCCAGCTCAACATAAAAAGCTGGTGCGGTACCTACGGGGTTGGGTATAGCGACACCATTCGCTGGTAAAAAAGCCTGTCGCTTGTTATTTTCAGTTGGAATACGATTAAATTTTTTATAGCGTGTTAAAATATCTTGCCAAAGTTCCTCATGATAAACCAATGGCACATTAAAAACATCCGCCACTGCCTGTCGGGTTGGGTCGTCAACTGTTGGACCCAATCCACCAGTGCAAATAACAACATCTGATCGCATTAACGCTGCTTGAAGCGAATGAGTAATACGAGATGGATTATCACCTATAGTTGTCAAGCGATAGATATCCACACCAATATCCCGCAAAGAGCGGGCAATGTACTTTGAATTCGTGTCCTGAATTTCTCCCAAAAGGAGTTCTGTACCAATTGTTACAAGCTCTGCTACCGTCATGTTATCTCCTAATGATTCCGATTATTCTACCCCAGAATAATGGAATTTGAAAATCTTTTTACTTACATCATCAGGGCTGTTATTCAGGCAAATATTTGACATTTTTAATGAATCTAATTAGAATCATTCTAATACCAAAAATTGTAAAGTTGAAGCTTAAAAATATATTTGCTTATTCAATGTCTTCGATGCAACAAAAAAGAAAAGGGGTTTTTGATAATCCATCTGGTATTGAATGCAATAGAATTCATAGACTCAACCATATCCGTTTTACGATGAATTAGCACCATTGTAACAATGAAGGAGGTCGTTAATAAGGCAAATATTTGATAATGTCGATAAAGTGTAATTCATAAAAACGTATCTTTAAGCTAAGATTAGACAAAAACATACGAAACAGACCATAGCTTTTTAAGTTGTACTCTAATAGAAAGAGAGATAAATGATGAAAAACAAGCTTTTTACCATATTGACATTGATTTTGGTCTCACTGATTGTTATCGGCTCGCTGGGTGCCAGCCAAGTGAAAGCCAGTGATGGCTCATTTAATAAAAATGATTTTGCAGATCAGACACAAGCGGATGATATCTATTCTAACATTCTCACTGCGGAAGAGGCTCAACCGGATTTTTCTAATGGGATTCCTGAACAGGTGGATTACAGCGGTAAAGAAATGCCCCAAGCCGCGGCTGGCGTGCAACGCATTGTTTTCAGCGCTACTGACTTCCAACCTTTCAATAATGCTCTCTGGGGGCGATATACACCACGTGGTCATGGTTGTATCGCGGTGCGTGTGCCAGATGCATCATATGATGGGGGCCATGATGCAACTATTCCTCTTCCCTTTACACTTGGTACCCAAATTGTTGGGATGTGGGTAACAGGATATGATAGCATGCATGGAAATAACTCAACATTGATATTTTCCCTGGAAAGACATGAATGGGAAGGTAATGCCTCGCATTATTTTGCAAGTGGTGAAAGCCCTAACGAATTGCCTTTCAATATTTGGATACCCGCTAATAACAAAGTAGTTGAAATAGGCAATGCTTACTACGTGAAGATTAAGTACTATCCAACCTGGGGAGAATTGAATCCAGACAATTTTAAGGTATGCCAAATTACAGTTGAATACATTCCTCCATCCCCGTTCGTATTAGCCATTCCAACTGTTGTCACCAAGCCGTAAACCTTTTTTACGTGCTTTTTTTAAAACAAGAAGAGGTTGCCATTTGGGTAGCCTTTTTTGTTTAGCATTCTTATTCTTCCCATTACCTTTTTTTAATCGTAAAAAGACAAAATATTTGACCACAATTAGAACATTTTCTAAAAAATCGCGCGAATTACCTGCTGGCTTGATATACTTGAATTATGACTAAGACCTATCGACAAAGAATTGGCCAGTGGGGAGAAGATATCGCGCTGCGTTGGCTTGAAGATAAAGGCTATGAGTTTGTTCAACGCAATTTTAAGCATCAAAATGATGAGATTGACCTCATCATGATTAAAGATGGCGTTTATTTCTTTGTTGAAGTAAAAACCCGTAGAAATGACCATTATGGTTTGGCCGAATACGCGATGAGTAAAAAGAAGCTAACCGCATTATTTCGGTGTATTGACTACTATCTTTATGTACAAAAATTAGAAGATATTGAATGGCAACTGGATTTGATCGTCGTTGAAAAGTTCGACAAAAACAAAGAAGCAGAAATACTTCATTTTGAACGCCTGGGGTTGTTTGATGACTAAACCTTTTCAGAAATGGCCATTAATCTACCTGGTTGGACCAACTGCATCGGGCAAAACAGACCTTGCCATTCAATTAGCCCAGCATATTAACTCAGAAATCATATCCGCTGATTCTCGATATCTTTATCGTGAGCTATCTATTGGCACAGCCAAACCAAGCCAAGAAGAGCGCCAGACTGTGCCACATCATATGATTGATGTTAGCAGTGTGAAATATATTTGGAGCCTCGGCGAATACCTAAAATCAATCGAATCACTCATAGCGGATTTAAACAAGGGCGGCAAAATCCCCATCATGGTGGGAGGTACAGGACAATATTACCGTGCAATTGTGCAAGGCTGGCAGGTGCCCAAATTGCCACCAAATCCAGCTTTAAGAGCTGCTATTGAGAAATGGGGCGAAACAATTGGTACCGAGCGTTTATACCAATTCTTATCCGTTATCGATCCAGATGCTGCAGGAAACATTGACTACCGAAATACACGCCGCACAATTAGAGCCTGGGAAGTCATTCTATCTACCGGAGATCTTTTTTCTAACCAAAGGCAACGTGTTGAATCCCGATATAATACGCTGACTATCGGTATTGACTGGGACCGCGAGAATCTCTATAAACGCATCGACCTCCGTATTGAAAAAATGTTTGCAGATGGAATGATTGAAGAAGTTGAAGCCTTAATTAAAAGCGGTCTAAAAGACCATGTAAAAAAGATTGGTGTGATTGGTTACTCAGAAACCATCGCCTATCTTGAAGGCGAAATAAGTCTTG
>Ga0255341_1001219_pt1 | contig 37685 bp, 40 predicted proteins | sample wastewater_treat_8_FD_192418 | JGI IMG/M metagenome (GOLD analysis project Ga0255341, IMG submission 192418) | Wastewater microbial communities from Lulu Island WWTP, Vancouver, Canada - plant12 | ecosystem: Engineered > WWTP > Wastewater > Unclassified | place: Canada: Vancouver, British... | reverse complement strand
GTAGTATTTTTCTACATACAGTATATCGCAAAAACGCCTTGAAGTCCAGTAGTTTCAATAGTTTTGCGAAGTTTTCAAAGATCGATATTACCTGTTTTTAACAGGAGTTATTGCAGTGGAATCAACTTTTCATCGACATCTGGCTTTTCGCTAGCTTCGCTGTCAGTTTTATCAGTCTTATCAGTTTTATCAGTCTTATCTGTTTTATCACCACTTATAATTTCACCTTTGCTAACCTCTTCCTTGTCCGCGGTACCGACACATCCAATAGAAGTCAATGCCAAGCTTGCTGCAAGTAATAATACCCCCACCATTTTAAATTTTTTCATATTTCTCCCCCAGATCAAATATAGTATTAAGGATTAATCCTTATAATCCTTAATACAACTATAATTGAATCTTAGCTCGTTGTCAAATTGGACCCTAATTTCTTTCTTGCTGCCCGGATGGAATATATATTATAATAATATATTGCTTGGAATAACCAACCGTTATCCCATAATAAAATCAAAAAGTCGGAGGTTACATGAAAGTCTTTGATGTTATACCGGGTCAGTTTTTCAGGATTCTGACAGGAAAAAACAGAAATGTATATGTAGAAATACTTCTTTCCTTAAGAAAAGCCTTTAAGAACGAACTTTATATAGATAAGGAAAGCCTTGTTAATATATTCGCAGAATGTCTTGGGGATCTGATGATCCCCATTGACATAGAAGCAGAGCTCCAAGAAGCTGAATCAGACTTTACAGACATAAATATAGAGGAACCCCAATCCATAACATGGTCCTCCATGGCTCATCTGATATTACGCAGGCTTCGTGATACAAACTGGATTGAAATAGAGTACAAACAGCGTTCCTATGATGAAATAGTCACCATACCTCCGTATTCCGTGAGCATGATTGAATTCCTGTATTCAATCACCCAAGAGAACACCCAGAGCTATAAGTCATATGCTTTTAACACCTATTCATCCTTAAAGACAGTTTTAAGCGATGATTCGGAGGATTATCTGTTTACTGCGTTAGAGTCCGCTTATACAAACTGCAGTTTACTGCTGGATTCACTTAAAGTACTGTTAAACAACATACGAAGATACCATCAGCTTTTAAACAATTCCGTAGCTACCAATGACATTTTGAAGAATCACTTTGAAGGTTATCAGGTGCTGGTTAATGAGAGAATTTTCCACCCCCTGGTAACAAGGGACTCTGTACTGCGTTTCAAAGTACCCATTATGACCATGATAGATAAGATACGCTCAAATGAGGAGCTTAGAAAACGCATAGTAGTTCTTGGTATAAAGGAAAGGCAATGCAACGATATGGAAAGCGGTATGGAAGAGCTATCCCAGAAATTATATGAGATTTATGATACCTTTGAAGGCATAGACAGGCTCATGCAGGAGATACAAAACAAAAACACTGCCTATACCAAGGCCTCCATAGATAAGATGATATATATATTAAATTATGACCAGAGTGTTAAAACAAAGCTTGCTGACATATTGATGAAATACTCCTATCTGGATGAAGAAAAAAAAGATATTGTTTCATCATCATCTGTAAAGCTCTTTAAGCAAAGATATATTGATGAAAAATCCCTATATTGCAGATCAAACAGGAAGATTCGGTCCTTTGAACCGCCCGAGAAAATCAAAATTACCAAAACAGAGCATTCGCAAAGTGAACTCAATGATTTTCTTAAAAGCGTTAAAAGCTTATACAGCCATCAACAGATTTTTGCATATATGGAAAAGGAGTTTGGCAGCCGAATGGTGCTAAACAGCCGAGAACTTGACATAAAAGATGATAGGAGCTTTGTTCTTTTGCTTCTGGCAACAATGAAATCGGGAGAAAAAAAGACTTTTTATGACGTGGAATTTTTAAATGGTTATATTGAAAATGAGGGTTATCGATACCCAAATATGAGATTTATTAGGAAAGATGAGGAAAATAATGACAAACCTATGGATTGAAGAATTCGAAAAGCTTAGCATTTCAGAGCAAAACATGTTCAGAAAGTGTATAAACAGCATTCTTGCAAAAACTTTTACAATAAGCGAAATATACGATGACGCCACAGGTATGATGAAGTCCAACCCTGAATATCGTTTTATTGACCGTAACTTTGAGATTATAAATACATACTTATCATACGCAGGATGGAACCTTTTGAAGGATAGAAACTTAGGAGTCATATATATTGAAAGTGAGTATGAATACAACAGGCTACATCTTAACAGCATAACAACTCTTTTCATATATACATTACGTCTTTTGTACGATGAAGAACGTGAAAAACTCACATTAAGATCCACCATACCCGTTACCACATATGATGTAGTTTCACGCCTCATGACCTTCAATGCACTGAAAAAAAAGCCTTCCGATAAGGATTTAAGCGATACCTTCAAGCTTTTATCCCGGTTCAATATAATACAAAAGCTGAGCGGAGAATGGACAGAGCCTGATTGCAAATTTATTATATTCCCATCCATACTTATGGTTCTTCCAAATGACTCAATAGGAAGAATATTTAGCAGCATTCAGGAGGATCCTGCTTTAGAAGAGCAGTCCAATTCAGGTGAAATTAATGGGGTGGATCAAGTTGATGTTGATGAAGTTGATGAAGCTGAGTCTGATGTTATACGAGGGGAGGAAAACCAATGAAAAAATTAACACGCCTTCTTCTAATTAACTGGCATTATTATTCCCTGGAGGTTATTGAATTTGATGACATCAACTTTCTTACAGGTAAAACCGGTGCAGGTAAAACTACAATTATAGATGCCATGCAGTTGGTTCTTCTAGGAGACACAAACGGACAGCACTTTTTCAATAAGGCGGCAAACGATAGATCACGAAGAACACTTAAGGGATACCTTCGCGGTGAATACGGTGATGATGGCCAAACAGGCTTTTTGTCATTAAGGGAAGGCCCATTTTCAAGTTATATTGCTTGTGAATTTTTTGATACTGAGAAAGATCGGCATTTTACCTTGGGTGTTGTATTTGACTGTAATTTTTCTGTTCAGGATGAAAGTACATATTTTATTCTGAAGGAATCTATTCCTAAAAACCATTTTATAGAAGATGATATTCCTCTTTCAATCAAGGATCTAAAGGCCTATTTTAGGAAGAATTATGATAAAAACCTTTTTGAGTTCAGTGAGAGCGGAAGATCCTATCAATCAAAAATAAAAAGCCTTTTTGGGGGACTTCGGGATAATTATTTCAGCCTTCTTAAAAAAGCTGTATCCTTTTCTCCCATTATAGATATTGAGGAATTTATTACCAACAACATATGTGATGCAAAGGATAATGTGGATATAACAGCAATGCAGGAGAATTTGAGGTATTACAGAAAGCTTGAACAGGAAGCAAATCTTATGAAATCCAGAATTGCAGACCTGGAAAAAATAGATAAAATTTATAGAACTTTGCACGACGAAAAACAAATAGTAGAGTTATATCAATACCTCATCGATCGATCAGAGATGGAAAAAATTTCGCAAGAAATTAATAAGCTAAAGAATAACATCAAAAACACAGAAAATGAATATATTCAAACTGCCGATATACAAGCCAAACTGGCGGCTGAAATCATGGAAAAATCCACTGCCCGTGACAGCCTTATAGAGCAACGTGGAAAGGATAACATATACCAAAATCAGCAGTCTCTTGAAAGTGAGAAGAAAACAATAGATGAAAAGATACGCTCTTTTGAAAAGACTATCAATGAACTGGTAAACCGCTTTCACATATACGGCCTTAACTGGAGTTCTGCAGCAGAAGACACCGAGAAACTTATTGGACATGTTGGCAGGCTGAGCAATAAGGAATTGATCAACGATGAACTCAACCAGCTTTATGAAAGTTTGTTGAGTTTTAAGAACGGTATAGGAACACTTTTGGATATAAGAGCGGAAAACCTTTCAAACTTAAGCACTGACCAATACCATAAGCTGATGGAATCAGGAGATTCCTTTAAAACTTCTCTTTCCAATCTTGGACATATGCTTGGTAAGCTTTTGGATTCAAAATCCATAGCCATTAAAGAATGTGAGGAGAAGATCAATGCCCTTAAAAATAATATCAAGCCTTTTGACCGCACAGTGCAGGTTCTTAAGGAAGATCTTCAGCTTCGTCTTTCAGCAAAGTACAAAAAGGACATTTCTGTAAATGTACTTGCTGACCTTCTGGAAATTGCTGACAAAAGATGGGTTAACACTATTGAGGGATATATGAGCAGGCAAAAGCAATATATATTGGTAGATCCTGAATATTATCCTGAAGCACTTACCTTATACGAACAGACAAAGGTTGAAAAGGGCATCTATGATATCGGACTTATTGATGGCGAAAAAGTGCTTTCATCAAATCCGATATGTTCAAATGGAAGCCTTGCAGAAGAAGTTGTAACTGATAATCCATATGCCCGTGCATATGTTAACTTTTTACTGGGACGGGTTATAAAATGTGACAGTGCTGCCGACCTTAGAAAATACGACCGTTCTGTAACGGACACGGGAATGCTTTATCAGGGCTATGTTGCAAGCCAAATAAGTCCTACCCTCTGGCAAAAACCTCTTATCGGCAAAAAGTCCATCCAAGAGCAGATTGCAAGACTGGAGTCGGAAAAAAAGCAATTGGAAGAAGATTATTCGCTCATAAAATCTTCATTCGATTTGTATAAAGGAATCAGGCATATAGATACAATGAACCAGAATGAAGCACAGGATAATGATAGAAAACTGCAAGAATCACTAGCTATACCCAAGCTTCAGTCAAGAAGACAGGAATTATTGGACAAGCTTTCACAGCTTGACCTGGCCTGGGTCCATAACATTACTGATGAAATCAATTCTCTTGGAATAGAGATTGAGGAGCTCAAATCTCTTGAAAGGAATTGTATAACAAAATGCGGAGTACTAAAAGAGCGTATGGACAATTTACGTGATGTGCAGCTTCCTAATGAAATTGCTCAATTTGAGCTTAGAGACAAACAAATTACAGCAAACTATAAAAAGGAATGGATATCAGATACTGGCGAATCAAGTTTTGAAAAAGAAATTTTAAATAAGAAGAACCCAAATACAATAATTGCAGACCACAAGTCTTCATTGCTAGTCCATAGAAACCAGCTTGAAAAACACTTAGAGCTTCTTTCAAACCTTCGATCGGAGTATAACCGTAAATATGGCTATAGCTACGATGTTAGTGCACATGACAATCAAAAATATTATAAGACTCTCTCAGAGCTCCGGGAAGAAAAATTGCCCGAGTATCTGGAAAAAATAACTGCAGCCAAATCCATGGCCTATGAGCAGTTTGTGAGCCATTTTCTTGCAGAACTTAAAGCAAATATAGATGATGTTTCCGAAAGGATTGCTGAGCTTAACAATTCACTTAGAAAGCATAGATGGGGATCGGAGCAATTCAGCTTTTCTGTTGTGCCTAATCCTGATTACAAGCAGTTTTACGACATGATCACAGATCCTATGCTTATGAGCGGGTACAATATAACATCCCATGTTTTTATTGAAAAACATGGCCCTGTAATTGATGAACTGTTCTCCAAGATAATGGATTATGATACTGGTATGGATGCAGATTTGAAGCTGGAAATGGAGAAAAACATTAAGATTTTTACAGATTATAAGACATATCTGAGATTTGATATGTATTCTTGTGATCAGGATAACAATAAGCAGAGGCTATCTAAAACACTGCTCAAAAAATCCGGCGGTGAAACCCAGACTCCGTTTTATATTGCAATGCTGGCTTCCTTTGCCCAGCTTTATCATGTTAACGACCGGAATTGGAACTGTATAAGGCTTATTATTTTCGATGAAGCTTTCAGCAAAATGGATGGCGAAAGAATAAGAGAAAGCATATTGCTTCTTCGCAGTATCGGCTTTCAATGCATATTATCCGCACCTCCTGAAAAGATAGGAGATATAGCACCCCTGGTGGATAGAAACATCGTTGCTATAAAAAAAGGCCGTCACTCATTCACACGATTTTTTGCCGGAAACAAGCCGGCTCATGAGCTTGAAAGTACAATGGGTGAGTAGAATATATTGAAAAGGGAGATTACCCAACATAATCTCCCTTTGGTATTCCCCCCGATATTAAGCTGCTCAGTTTCCAGTCTATCAGTAATGGCTAAGTCTAAGTTGTCATTACCTGCTAAAAATAGAAAATCTGAAGCCTTCATATACTGCCAAAGCATAGAATAGTAAGTCCATTCCACGAAATGTCTCCTTTAGCATCTCAATCGGGCCAATCAAATTGTAAGCTTCACCAATTGTAACATGAAACTCTTTGGCAAATATTCCATACATAGATAGAATATTTCCAGCCATACAGCCGAGCAAAGCCAATACCGCACCCATTATGCCGTAAGTAAACGTTCTGCCTTTACCCAGAATCCTTATAGACATCCCTACCAGGAAGCCTACTCCAATTGCCATAAAGCCAATTTGATAACCTGTTAAAATAGTTATCCCTGCCCACAATCCTGCTCCTATAATGGAAGAAGCCAGTCCTCCTATAAAGCCTAGAAAAATATTGCTTCTTACCTCTGGAGCCATGTTGAAGCCTGTGCTGAAGCCATCTTGTGAATTGGGTTCAAAGTTTGTGTTAAAATCGCTCATTTTAACCCCCTGTAATATTTATATAACAATATACAATATAATATTACATTATTATGCGACATTTTACAACAAATTACTTTAACTAGCACAAGTTTCATATTACATAAATTATTAGCACCATTTATTCCGGCTTTTTATAAAGACAAAGTTAAAAAACTAAGCTAAAATATTATTATATGTCACTAAAAGGTTTTACATCAGCAATTGTCATTAACAAAAAGCATTTCGGGGGAATGTATATGAAAAAACTGCGAATAAGCCTTCTGATCGTATCAATTGCATTAATTTCTTATGGCATCTATTCAGGAGAGATGCAACAAGTATTTCACAAGGCTATTTTAATATGTCTGGAGTGTGTTGGTATTGGTTAAAATCAAGAGATATTGGATTCAGATTACTTCACTTTTATTAGGCAACTCCTATGTAAAAGGTTTTTTAGAAGGTACAATTTACAATGGAAATCTAAAAAAAATTTGCTTTCCCGGCTTAAACTGCTATTCATGCCCGGGTGCACTAGGCTCATGTCCAATAGGATCAATGCAGGCTATAGCTCTTGATATAAAATATAAATTCTCCATGTATATTGCAGGCATATTGATTCTTATCGGAACAATTGTCGGAAGGGCTGTTTGTGGCTGGATTTGCCCCTTTGGCTTTTTCCAGGAACTCCTTTACAAGGTTCCTTTAAAAAAAATAGGAATTCATAAGCTATTTGAAAAAATTAAATATATTATATTGTTTGTAACTGTATTTTTACTTCCAGCACTCTATATCAGTTTTGATTTGGGCCTTGATTCTCCTTATTTTTGCAAGCTTATTTGTCCAGCCGGCACATTGGAAGCAGGTATTCCTCTTGCTATAGCAAGAGAAGACATAAGATCAACCCTTGGCCTTCTGTTTGGCTGGAAGCTAGCAATACTAATAGGGGTTATCCTTCTGTCTATGGCAGCAAAAAGACCATTTTGCAGAGTCCTCTGCCCTTTAGGTGCCATTTATTCCATTTTTAACAAAGTCAGTTTTTATAGAATGGAGGTATCCTCCACAAAATGTATCCGCTGCGGAAAATGCAAAAGTACATGTCCCGTTGATCACACTATATATGAAAACCCCAATGGACTTGAATGTATACGCTGTGGCAAGTGTAAGAAAATATGCACCTCCAGTGCCGTAAAATCTCATTTCGGTAATTTTTAATTTTGATGTATATTGTTCCTTGTGAAGGTAACAATATAGTATGGAGGTGGATATATGAAAAAGTTATTTCCCGAAAAAAAGTTTACAAGAAAAAAAATACTGAACTTTCTTGATAAAAGATTGTTTTATGTAGTTCTGACTTTATGTATCTGCATTTTAGGAGCAACTATATACTTTACAATGGGTAAAGATCAGGCAGGAAATTCAAATAATAGCTTGCAAGGAGTAATACCTGACGAAGTCAATAACCCTGCTTCCAGTATTCTTGGAAAAAGTATAGAAAAACTTGTACCTAACAATACCAATGAAGGGAATAAAACACAGGCTGCAACACCTACTAAGCTAGTTCCAAGTGCAACTCCTAAGGTGACACCAACTGTCAGTACAAAACCAAAGGTCAAACCAACTATAAAAAGCAGTAATAGTGCTGCCAAAACTGTTTCAGGAAAAAACATAGCAGAAAGTAAAGATATGATAATGCCTGTATTCGGGGAGATATGTGTCGGATACTCAGGCGATAAACCCATATACTCAAAAACCCTAGAGCAGTGGCAAACCCACAAGTACGTAGAAATTGCATGTGAAAAAGGCTCAGCAGTTAAGGCAGCAGGAGATGGTTATGTGTCCGAAATAAGGGATGATCCTAAATATGGCATAACTATTGTTCTAGATCATTCCAATGGACTAAAAACTGTATATGCAAACCTTGCAAGTAGTAATATGGTCTCTACAAACCAAAAGGTCAAAATTGGAGACATTATAGGATGTGTGGGAAATACTGCGGTATTTGAATCAGCAGAACAGCCACATCTTCACTTTGAAGTGCTTAAAAACGATAAGCCTGTAGATCCTTCAGATTACTTACCGAAGCAGTAGCCCTGTATTAATATTTGTTAATGATTATAATAAGCTTAATCATTTGAAAGAGCAAATAACCAATGCTTTAATGTTATTTGCCCTTTCAAATATGAAGATTAATCCATTACATTAAGATAAACTTCACCTTTTTTTTGCCATCCATCTGCAATTACAACCTCATCTATATTTGATTTGTCAACACAAACAGGATCTATTAAAAATGATGGTACCTCACAAAAACCGTTATTGAGTTTTGTATTGGCTGGAGCCTCTTCGCCCTTTGCAAGCATCACTGCAATCTCTGCTGCTTTTGAAGTCAGCTTTTTTATTGGTTTGTATACAGTCATTGATTGGGTTCCCTCAACTATTCTCTGGCACGCTGCAATATCGGCATCCTGACCTGTAAGTCCAACCTTTCCTGCAAGCTTATGTTCCGAGAGAGCCTGAAAGGCGGTCCAGGCACAACCGTCATTTGATGCCAAAATTGCTGTAATATCTTTCTTATTCTCATTAAGTGCCTGATTCACATTTTCATAGGCAACTATGGGATTCCAGTTTTCAGTCCACTTTTCCGATACTATTTTAATATCCCCTCTTTTTATGTAAGGATCTAGAATTTTATGCTGTCCTTCCCATAAAAGCTTAGCATTATCATCTTCCTCAGAGCCGCCTACCAATATATAATTGCCCTTAGGATACCTTTCAACCAGGTACTGAGCCTGAAGCTCCCCAACTTTTCTGCTGTCAAAGGACACATAATAGTCCAGCTCGCAATCTCTTATCATTCTGTCATATGCAATAACCTTTACACCTCTTTTATGTGCTAAATCAACTATGCATTTTGCCGATTTGCTGCTGCTTGGAACTACCACCAGGACATCAAGACCTTCCTTGATCATATCCATAGCCAGCTTTATCTGCAAATCATTCTGACCGCTAGCGGATTTTACATATACATGTGCCCCTTGAGCCTGAGCACTCTCGGTAAACAAATCTATGTCCCGTTTCCAACGTTCCTCCCATAATGCATCCACCAAAAATCCCAGCTTTATATCCTTCTTATCTTTTCGTTTTTCCGAATCACAACCTATTAAACCAAATACAATTATGCTCATTAAAATTACAGCAGCAGCCCTGCAATACTTATTTCCCATACTATTTCCCCTCACCGCTTGTTGACTTATTTGCCTGCCTATACTCTAGCGGTGTCTGACCTGTTACTTTTTTAAACACCCTGGTAAAATAATTTGGATCGTTATAACCTACCTCATAACATATATCTTTTATACTCATATTGGAATCGGGTATCTTCTTCTTTGCCGCATCCACCCGCAAATCAGTAAGGAAATCAATAAAGTTTTGACTCATCTGACTCTTAAAAAGCTTGCTTAAATAATAAGGACTGACACTTACGGCTCTTGCTACATCTTCCAATGTTATTTCATTCATATAGTTGGCTTCAATGAATTTGGCCGCACTTATTATAACATCATTGTCTGTATTGATAGTTTTGGAATTTACCAGATGGGTTACAAGCTGTTGTATTTTGGAAATACACCATTCATATATATCCTGCTTTGACTCAAATACCCTTAGCTTTCTTTTCTCAGTCTCATCAAAAAACTTATCTGCTAAATTTTCCATTCCAAAATCAAGCAAAATTCGTGCTAAAACCGCCATAAGCTCACTTATTTTAATGGCAATATCCCTGATTTCCCAGGAATTTATTGAAAAATACAGCCCCTTAAATGTTTTAATAGCATTGTCCTTATCAAATTGTCTTATTTTTTCACAAAGCTGGCTCTCCAGCTTAAGAGAATATGATGTATCAACTTTTGTGAATTCTACATTACCAATATGGCAAACCTCTTGTTTTTTTGAAGAAACTGCGATACTTGCTTCATTATATGATTCGATAAGACCGTCAATCCCTTTATGAAAGCCTCCGATTCCAACAAAAGGACTTAAGTCCAGTTCCTCTTTTATTTTCTTAACAAGACTTTTAGCCAAATCTATAGAAATCAAACCGATTTCATCAATATCATCGGCTTCATCCTCTGGAAAAAATAAGGCTATCCTATTTGAAAAGACCGGACTGGTTATAAAATAATCAACTCTCGTATTAAAAAACATTGTTAAGAAATCCCTAACCTTTGAATTAATCAAGTCTTTAATTTTGTCTTTAGTTTTGTCATTCTTTTTGTAATCCTGGGTGTTAAAATCCAAGACCATCGAATACCCAGCATAAAATGTTCTGCCTAATAGCTTGGGATAGTCCATCTGTTTTATTCTATCAATGTCACTAAAAACCATTGATAATGCAAACTCACTCTCCATGACCGGAATCATGTTGTTTAGCTTTTCCTTTAGCTCTAGTTCCTGGCTTTTTTTATTTTTTAGCTCTTCAATAATTTTCAGTACCTTACCTATAGATTCAATGATTTTTTCTCTTCTTGCAGGCTTTAGGATATATTCATCAACAGAAAGACTTAAAGCCTCCTTGGCATATTCAAAGTTATCATATGCTGTCAAAACTATAAATCTGGTTTCGGGATTCATTTTTTTGATTTCATATATAGCCTGGAGTCCATTAATTCCTGGCATTTTAACGTCCATTATCATAAGGTTGGGATTAAATTCCGAAGCTTTTTCAATAGCTTCTCTCCCGGTTTGTGCCTCAGCAACAACCATAATTTGTGGAAAGCACTTATTTATAACCATTTTAAAAGCATCCCGTACAAAAGACTCATCGTCTGCGATTATCATTTTATACATATAGCATCACTCCATTTCTGCAGGAAGATAAAGAATAACGCTTGTACTTTCTCCCACTTTGCTTCTAATTTCCATTACATCTGATCTCTGATAAAACAACTTCAATCTCTTTATTACATTTTTTAATCCAAGTTTTGTGGTATGACCTGCCGATGTACTAAGGTCAGGAAGAGGATCATCCGACATAATTTCCCGAATTCTATCCTTGCTAATACCTACACCGGTATCCCATATTTCTACAACAATATCATTTTCATCTTTAAATATGCTTATTTTAACGATTCCCGGGCCTTCTTTCTTTTCTATTCCATGCAGAAAGGAGTTTTCAACAATTGGCTGTATACTTAAGCATGGTATGGTAATATCTAAAAGTCTGTCATCTTCAACCATGATATCAAATTCAAATTTGTCTTTAAACCTTGCCTTTTGAATATTTATATATTCCTTTATATTATTAATCTCATCCCTTAATGTTCCATATCCATGGGATCTTGAGAGATTATATCGAAACAAATCAGCTACCGACATTATTAGGTCATATGTCTTATCTGCTTCTTCCTTTAATGCGGTATGTGCTACACATCCTAGTGTATTAAAAAGAAAATGGGGATTGATTTGCGATTGCAATGCCCTTAGCTCAGCTTCCTTGAGAAGGTTACTGATTTCCAGATTCTCAACTTCCTTTTGTTTGAGTTTATTTTCCACCTCAGCCTTTTCCTTTATTTCAGAAATCAGCTTTTTTATATTGGATATCATTGTATTAAATGCTGATGTAAGAATACTTATTTCATCTTTTCCGGTAATGGGGATTTCCTCTATGTCAAACTTACCGCTTGATACAATTTGAGCAACCTTTGTTAGATTCTTTATATGCCTGGTTATTCTATCGGAAAAAACTATTGAGAAGAACAAACTTATAACTGCTGTAGCAAATAATGTTATCACTAAGATATACTGGTTTTGCATTTTTTGTACAAGGCCGACCCTGTATGAAGAAACAAGCTTATCAATTCTCTCTTTCATATAACCTGCAATTTTTTCTGAATTTTTAAAATGCATAAGTGATTTTTCAGGGTTTCTGCCTAATTTAGCGTTAATTGCTTTAGTTGCCTCGTCAGTATATGACTTGACCATTTCCTGAATACTTCTATAAATAGCATATTCCGATGGGTCCATAAGGTTTAGATATATGGCATTGTCTATATCATTTATGAGCTTGTTTGAACTAACCTGTGAATCGAAACTTCTAGGAACAAATCTTGTCAATACAATATCATTTGCGAGATCGGACTGAGTTTTGTTAATATCTTCCACAATATTATCCAATGACTTCAAGTTATGCACAAAAGAAGAATACTGAAGGTAAACTAAATAATTTACTATACTCATTGCTAAGATCAGAGTTATGAAAAATACTACTAATTTTGTTCTTATTTTACTTAACATCTTTTACCCCTCATTATTCCGAATACTTTGTAAAAACAAAATCATAGCCTGCCTCTAACAGCTCATTCTCATTCCCCTTTTTGTGGTTAATCATTTTTATCATTGCGTTTCTTCCTATATTATAGGGATTTTGGACCATATTTGCCAGTACAGTACCTGTGTCTATATATGTCTGCATCTCAGAATCAATGCCATCCTTTAGCATACATTCAAAGCCAATTATTTTTATCTTCTCTGATTTGTTGAGATCTACAATTTCTCTGGCAACCCCAATTGTATCATTATAATCTGTACAAAAGACATAATTGACATCGGGATATTTTTTTAACACATTCCTTATTATTCCTCTTGCACCAAGTATATTAGAATCCGTCTTTTCAATGGTTTCTATGTATACCTGACTATTGGAATTCAACGCATCCTTAAACCCCACTATCCTAGCATCATTTCCTGTATTGGGGGTTAGAATAGCCACATGGGCTCTTCCTTTCATGCTTTGCATAAGTGCTTCCGCTGCCCTTCTGCCTGCATAATTGTAGTCTATACCTATATAACCGATTCTACTGCTCAATGGAGAATCCGAGTCAAGAGTAATAACCGGTATCCCGGCATTTTGGGCTCTATTAATAACTTCAGTAAACTGAGGCTTGTCATAAGAGTGTGCAATTATTCCATCAACTTTTGACAAAATAGATATATTGAAAAAGTTCAGTTGAGCTTCTTCATTTACCCAATCGCTCTCCATAACCTGCAGTAGAATGTTTTCTTTATTTGCTACTTCTTCAATACCTTTTCTTACTTCTTTCCAATAAAGATCGTATTTTTGATGGGGAATAAATGCAAATGTATATTTGAAATTCAATGGTTGATATTTGTTTTCAGCTTTTTTGGCGTATAGGATTACACCTGATAAAGTAATTGCAGCCAATATTGTAATAATTATCAAGACCTTGTACTTTTTTGCCATAACATTCTCCCACAAATTACTAATAATTCATCACTTCATTATATATTTAACTACTATATTAAAATAAAATCAATACCTGAACAGTGTAATTTCCATTTTAAAGTAAAAATATTGGACTGCAACCTGAAATATTGTATCGTGTAAAGTTTTGCGATAATGTATAATAAGGAATAATTAATATATAAGGTATAAACATATATATTAAATACGATTAATCTTTTACATTTATCTATCGCAAAATTCCGTTAAAGCGTTCGTTATTTTGCTCTGCTAAATGTAAGATTAATAACGTATTTAATATAGTTAACTGATTTTGTTGACTGGCAGTAAATGCCTTGTTATTTATAATATAAACGGAGAATCACTATGAAGAAATTTAACAATTTGAAATTTATAGATCTGTTTGCAGGTATCGGAGGTTTCAGGCTGGCCATGGAACACTATGGCTGCAGGTGTGTGTTTTCATCAGAAATAGATGAGCAAGCCTGCATTACATATGAAACAAATTATGGTGAGAAACCTTCAGGTGACATTACTAAAATAGAAAGTCAAGAGATACCTGAACATGATATATTATGCGGTGGTTTTCCATGTCAGGCTTTCAGTATAAGCGGCAAGCAGAAAGGATTTGAAGATACACGCGGCACCCTGTTTTTTGAAATTGCCCGTATAACCCAATATCATAAGCCTTTATTGCTATTTCTTGAAAATGTAAAAAATTTGGTTCGCCATGACAACGGCAAAACATTTAGTCATATGTTGAGCATTCTTGACAACTTGGGCTACACTGTCTTTTACAAAGTCCTCAATGCAGGACATTATGGAGTTCCACAGTTTAGAGAAAGGGCATATATGGTATGCTTCAGAAAGGATTTGGGAGTACATAATTACCTGTTTCCGGAACCCTTGAACAGTTATAGCTATTTACAGGATATACTTTTACCTGATAATGATACCCAAAAATATGTTATTACCAGAGACGATATTGTATTATCGGACAATTTGAAACATAGTAACCAGGCTAAACCCATTCGAATAGGGACAATTAATAAAGGCGGACAGGGTGAAAGAATCTATAGTCCATATGGTCATGCCATAACCTTATCTGCCCATGGCGGTGGTGCTGCTGCAAAAACTGGGGCATATCTGATAAACGGTAAGGTACGCAAACTGACACCACGGGAATGCTGCCTTGCTCAAGGCTTTCCTGCTGATTTCAAAATACCTGTTTCAGACGGACAGGCATATAAACAATTTGGAAACAGCGTAGCAATACCTGTTCTTAAGTCAATAATAAAAAATGTTGTTGAACTCCACCAGTTTGAAGATATGGTAATAAACACTTCCCCCGCTTCTTTAAATACTAATGATTGACACCTCAGCAATTTATAAATCATAGCCGGATTCCTCCCTTTTTTCAGAAAACTTCTCATATATCACCCTTTCATAGCATAAATATACCATAGGATTTATCACCAATAATTCCAATGTAATTTCACATTAAAAGTAATTATATTTTACTTTTCTTACCAACAAAAGGTGTGACAGGGGGGAGTTCTGAATTGAAGGAGTACATAGAAGAGCGTGCTGTGGATCTAGCAAACTTCATTATTGAAAACAAGGCAACCGTAAGGGCAGCTGCAAAAAAGTTCGGTATCAGTAAAAGTACTGTACATAAGGATGTAACTGAAAGACTTGTTCTGGTAAATCATAACCTTGCAAATGACGTCAGGATAATACTAGAGGAAAACAAAGCCGAAAGGCATATAAGAGGCGGCCAGGCAACAAAAACAAAATACAGGCAGGAAGACAAAAAGGATGATAAAAATCGCTAGGTGATTTTACAGCCTTAAATTTGTCGGGAAACATATAATTCATATTACACAATTTCCTGGACATAAATAAAAGCCTGGTATCAGGCTTTTTGTCTTAATACTGCAATTTTCCTATACACACAATTTTTTCTAACCAGTCAATCATTCCTCAAAAAATATTGCAATATTAAAATAGTGTGATAATATTAATATGAAATTATTTTGAAAGGGAGATGCGTTTTGTTTGGTTTCGGACAAGATATAGGTATTGACCTGGGAACAGCAAGCGTTTTGGTTTACATAAAAGGCAAAGGCATTGTACTAAGAGAACCATCCGTTGTTGCGATAGATAAAAACACAAACAAACTTCTTGCAGTTGGTGAAGAAGCTAGAAAAATGCTTGGCAGAACGCCAGGTAATATTGTTGCCATAAGGCCCTTGAGAGAGGGTGTAATCTCTGATTATGATATTACTGAGAGAATGCTGAAATATTTTATAAATAAAGTATGCGGTAACAAGGCTTTTAAGCTCTTTAAGCCTAGAATAATGGTTTGCGTTCCCAGTGGGGTCACAGAAGTAGAAAAAAGGGCTGTTATAGACGCAGCAATGCAAGCTGGTGCCAGAAAGACATATCTTATTGAGGAGCCCATAGCTGCAGCAATAGGTGCCGGAATAGATATTGCAAAAGCTTGCGGAAGCATGCTTGTAGATATAGGCGGTGGTACGACAGATATCGCAGTAATATCACTTGGAGGGACTGTTGTAAGCACATCTATTAAAATTGCAGGTGATAAGTTTGATGAGGCAATTGTAAGATACATGCGCAAAAAACATAATATTATGATTGGGGAACGTACTGCAGAAGAGCTAAAGATCAATGTCGGTACTGTTTATCCAAGGGTTCAGGAAGTAACAATGGATATCAGAGGCCGTAATCTTATATCCGGGTTGCCTAAAACCATAACCATTACTTCAACAGAGATAATGGAAGCACTCGAAGAGCCTATCTCAAGCGTTGTTGAAGCTGTTCATTCCGTCCTTGAAAGGACGCCCCCTGAATTGGCCGCCGATATCAGTGATAGAGGGATTGTAATGACAGGTGGAGGAAGCCTTATTTATGGATTGGACAAACTTCTGCAGGAAAAAACAGGCATTAATGTTCTAATAGCAGATGACGCAATATCATGCGTTGCTTTAGGTACAGGAAAGGCTTTGGATAACTTTGAAGCAATTGAACAAAGTGCTAATGCAGAAAGCAAATACTTAAGAAGATAAGGTTTTATAATAACTTGCATCTTTTTTAGGAAAATAATGCTTGCACAAGATTAATTTTTGTGCTACAATATCATTTGTCTCTTTGAGTTCAATAGACCTATGATGATTACAATAAATATTGTCATATAAAGATATATGCGAAAGAAGGTGAATATAATGAAAGAAGGAATTCATCCAAAATATGAGCAGGCTGTAGTAAAATGTGCGTGCGGAGAAACTTTTACAACAGGTTCAACTAAGAGCAGTCTTCATGTAGAAATATGTTCTAAGTGCCATCCTTTTTTTACTGGTAAGCAGAAGCTTGTGGATACTGGCGGACGTGTTGAAAAGTTTAAGAAGAAATTTGGTCTTACCGATAATGCTCAATAAATATTTGAAAAAACTTTATAAACGTGTTAAACTAAGGCTGAGAGAATTTTTTCAGCCTTTAATTTTTTGGGCAAAAATTTACTCAATTTATGAGATGGATGTATATATACGGAGGTCATAATGAAAAAAACCAGCATAGGCGGAGAAGCTCTCATCGAAGGCGTTATGATGAGAGGTCCTGATGATATAGCAATTGCTATTAGGAAATCAGACGGAGAAATAATTATAGATAAGAAACCTCTTAAAACATTAGCAAAAAGACATAGTTTTTTTAAACTTCCAATTATCCGTGGAGCTGTCGGAATGTTTGAATCCATGGTTATAGGTATGAGAGCACTTCTATACTCTGCAGAGTTTGTGGAGGTTGAAGAAGAAGATGAAAAGAATGCTAAGCCATCCAAAATCGATTCCTTCTTTGAGAAGATATTTAAGGACAAGTTTCTAGATGCAGTTATTTACTTTTCGGTGTTCTTGTCAATGATTTTTGTGATTGGACTTTTTATGCTATTACCAAGCTTTTTAGCAGGCTTATTCCATTTTAACAAGGACACTACTTCAGGTCTTATTGCTCTTCATGTTTTTGAAGGCATTATAAGAATATCTCTGTTTATTGGATATTTGGCACTAGTATCCAACATGAAGGATATTAAAAGGGTTTTCCAGTATCACGGTGCAGAGCATAAAACCATACATTGTTACGAAAATGAAGAAGAACTTACAGTTGAGAATGTAAAAAAATACACAACCAGGCACCCTCGCTGCGGAACAGCCTTCATGTTTGTCGTAATGATTGTAAGTATTATTGTATTCTCCTTTACAGGCTGGGGCAGCCTTTTATGGAGAGTATTATCAAGAATTATACTTATACCTCTGGTTGCAGGATTATCATATGAGGTTATCAAGTTTGCAGGAAGAAGTGATTCAAAGTTTATGGCTGCGGTCAGTCTTCCCGGTCTAGCACTTCAAAGGCTCACAACAAAAGAGCCTGATGATCAGCAGATAGAAGTAGCGATCACTGCACTAAAAAATGTATTAGTAGAGGATGTAAATGCTGATAGATGGTAATATTTCATTAAAAAATTTATTTGATATGGGAATATCAAGCTTAAGGAAAGCCGAAATTGATGCCCCGGTTTTAGAAGCCGGGGTTCTGCTTTGCAATTTACTCAATATCAACAGAGCTTTACTATACGCAAAAAGCGATGAAATAATAAGCCCTGATAAATCAGCCAAATATCTGAAATGGATAAGAAGAAGATCTGAGGGCACACCACTTCAATATATAACAGGTCACCAGGAGTTTATGTCATTAGACTTTAGAGTTACTCCTGATGTTCTGATTCCGCGACAAGATACTGAAATCCTCGTTGAAACGGTCATAGAGTATGCAAAACAATCCTTGGATAAGCAATTAAAAATCCTTGATATAGGTACAGGCTCGGGATGTATATCAATAAGCCTGGCGTACTATATAAAGAACTGCTTCGTTACAGCAATTGATATATCACAAAATGCACTAAAAGTTGCACAATCCAATGCAGCCGCAATCAAGGTAAGCGATAAGCTTTCTTTTATTGAGATGGACATTCTAAGCCATAAAGAAGATGGTAATATTGATATTTTACAGGAAAGCCCCTCAACCAAGGTGTTTGGAGACTTTCATATTATAGTTTCCAATCCTCCATACATTCCTTCCGGGGAAATACCTTTTCTCCAAAGGGAAGTGCGGGATCATGAGCCTAAAGGTGCACTGGATGGAGGTATGGACGGTCTTAATTTTTATAGGGAAATTATATTAAGGAGTAAATCTCTGCTGGCTCAAGGAGGTCTGTTAGCCTTTGAAACAGGCTATAATCAAGCTCATGTCGTTAAAGAACTAATGGCTAAAGAGTCCTTTGATGTCTCAATTCACAATGACCTGTCAGGAATTCCCAGGGTAGTTGCAGGCATTTCGCCTCTTACTCGTTCCAAAACCTAACAACACCTGAATCCTGAAGCTTTTTAAGTATTATTATTGAAATGGGACCTACAAACATTCCAATAACTCCAAAAAACTCCAAACCCACATACATTGCAGTTAATGTGACCAAAGGATGTAATCCTATTTGATCACCAATAACCTTAGGTTCAAGTATCTGCCTCATTAATACACCAACAACATATATTATTGAAAGACCCACAGCCATTCGATAATCACCAATTATAACATTCCATCCAATCCAGGGAACCATTACAACACCTGTACCGAGAATTGGGATAGCATCTGAAAGCCCAACAATAAAGCCCATCAATAAAGCATATTCAGCACCTAAAATTGTTAGACCTATACTGACCTCCCCAAAGGTGATAAACATCAATAGAAGCAAAGCCCTGGCATAACCGAATAGTGCAGTAATAGTTCCCGATTTCACATCAAGAAAATTGTTTCTCCATTTCTCCGGAAATTGCTTGCCTAAAAATTCATATATTTTCTCTCTATCACTGCTTATAAAGTAAGCGGATAAGATAGATACTATCAAAAATACCGTCATCTTTGGAATTGACGAAATTGTGTTTATAAGGTACGTAACCATTGATGTTATTATTTCCTGCACTTTTGGTCCTAAACTGTTTATATTACTGTTTATTGCACTTGAAATGCCTGTTGGAAGCTTGTTGTAATATGACTCCAGCTTGGTAAAATATTCATTTATCTGACTGGAAGTACTGTTTACATAATCTGTCACATTATCCTTAAATATAAGAAGCTCATTATAGATTTTCACAAGCCCGATAGTTAGCAGCAATCCAAACACTATTATGGTAAATAGCAGAGATATAAGTGCCAGCACCTTCCTTGGAAGTTTAATCCTTTTTTCCATAAGCCTTATCAACGGCTCATTGATCATAGCTAAAAAAATACCAATGACAAATGGTGCAAAAAAAGGTATAAGGTAAGTGACAGATATATAAACTATCCCTAAATATATTGCTATAAACAATAGCTTAAATGCACTTTTATAGTACCTTTGTACAAAGTTATGCATATTTTATATTACCCTTCGAAATAGTAAAATATCGTTTTATGAATTTTTTCTTCTAAACGAGCTATTGCAAACTTATAAGGAGAATTCGGAATTCTGCATATTTTATCCTTCTGAATCCTGAATTCTATATTTCTGAATACTTGCGGCTATGCCGCGGTATGGCATTAACAAATAATTAAATAGTCAATAGGCGTTTCAAAAAGTCAAATGATGATATTCCATAAAAATACTTTAAAAATGTATTTTTAGAAATGCATAAATAACTTCTCATAAATACTTGATTAATATATTATAATACATCATGGAATAAAAGGCACTAGTATTTTTATAATTTCATAATTGACATTTATTTCTAATGATGAAATTTAATCCATTTTTATATTCCTAAAAGCAACATTGACTTCTTAAGGTCAAAAAAATATAATTCTAAATGCAGTATAAATTTACGTTAACAATAAATATTAAATTCGATTAACCTATTACATTTATCTATCGCAAAATTCCGTTAAAGCGTTCGTTATTTTGCTCTGCTAAATGTAAGATTAATAACGTATTTAATATAGAATGCAGGGGGTGAAGCTCTTATGATTTTTATAGATATTATGGATATAGCTGGTACAGCAGCTTTTGCCATATCCGGTATACTAATGGGAATTAAAAAAAAGCTTGATTTTTTCGGCCTTTTTGTCTTAGGTGTTTTTACAGCATGCGGTGGGGGCCTTTTCAGGGATGTCATACTTAATAGAGGAATGCCCGTACTCTTTACAAATTCAAAATATATAATAACCATTGTTATTTCCACCATACTTACATGCCTCCTGTATAAGTTTATAACCAGGATAACCGTATTTATACAGATCTTCGATGCACTAGGTTTAGGAACATTTACGGTGCTCACAGCATACCAATGCATACTCTTAAAAGTACCTCTTACAGGCATAATATTCATTTCTGTTTTAACAGGAGTAGGAGGCGGCATAATAAGGGATATACTGGTAAATGAAGTTCCACTGATATTTAAGGGAGAAATATATGCATTAGCTTCCATTATAGGTGCTTTTTCATTTTATATCCTGTATAATAGACTTGACAGTGTAATAAATCTATATTTATGCATCCTAATTGTTTTTACAGTTAGGAGTATGTCAATGTATTTCAACATTAATTTGCCTGTGCTTAAAACCGACAATAAAAACATCACAAACGGCAAATTATGAGTTAATGGAGGCGGAACCAATGGAAATAAAAGTTTTGAAAAATATAATGCTCGCAAATCAGCAGATAGCGGATGACAACAGAAAAGCATTTGATGAAAAGGGTATAACAGTTGTTAACATTATGGCATCACCTGGTGCCGGTAAGACCAGCACAATTATAAAGGTAATTGATGCACTTAAAGGCAAGGTGGGCATGGGAGTTATAGAAGGTGATATTGCATCAAGCATAGATGCCGAAAAGGTTGATGCCCTTGGAATTCCGGTAATACAAATAAACACCGGCGGCGGATGCCATCTTGACGCAAACATGATAAAGACCGTTATGCCAGATCTTAATATTGATAATAACTCAATTGTATTTATAGAAAATGTAGGCAATCTTGTATGTCCATCAACCTTCGATCTAGGTGAAAGCATAAAGATGGTCATAGCCAGTGTTCCCGAAGGCCATGACAAACCTTTTAAATACACATCCATGTTTGAAGCCGCAGATGTAATCATACTAAATAAGACTGATCTTGTGCCATATATAGATTTCGATAAAGAAATGTTCTATACGGGTGTACAAGCCTTAAGTCAAAAGGCTGTTATAATTGAAATTTCCTGCAAAACAGGGGAAGGTATTGATTCATTAGTTGAGTGGTTGATGAAAAAGCATAATAAGATTGGTTAGATCACTAACATATAACAAAACCGCCTACCATTTGGTAAGCGGTTTTCGTGGTGTGCCCAAAGGGATTCGAACCCCCGGCCTGCGGTTTAGGAAACGGAATAATGATTATTGTCAACTGTATTTTAGTGCATCAAATCATTGATAAATAAACATTCCAGCATTCTAACTTAAGGTTACTATAAATAAAAATTGACTACTATTTTTGTTTTTAGTAGTCAATTAGTAGTCAAGATATTTATAATTACTATAAAAAATTAACCGCAGCTTACATGCGTATATGTAATTCGCAGTTAATAAACATTTACTATTTATTACTTCTTATTAAGTATTAATTCAATCTTAATGCACTCGCTACAATTATTATTTTTCTGTAATTCATATACCTTGCAGCTATAGCTGCAGCCGCTCTTGAGAAGACGTGTAACTTCCATGCTATAATATCTTGGAATATGTCCTATCTGAACATCTTTATTGTTAAGAACCTTTATTGCGTTACTGTCATAATTATTATCAGGTTCTAAAATAAGCTTTAAACTTTCATTTTCCCTTAAATCAATCGCTTTTGAACAGTCTTGACCATCACAGTTGATATAATGCCTTGGACCAGCTAAATAAAATTTTCTCATTATTTCTTCATCATTATCATCTAATATAGGATCAATAAATTCCAAATTATCAATGGGTAATCTTGCACCACTTCTTTTTAGTAAAATATAATCATTATATTCGTCCATGTCATACTTAGAAAGAATTTTATCAATTTCTTTTCTCTTTTTATCAGGCAACCTACTCGCAAATACCGGAAATAACATGTCACTTTTATATACTTTATTAATATCTTCAAAAGAAATTAATAATTTAAATCCTTTTTCTATTGCTTCTTTTACCTCGAAACCATAGTTAAATTCGAACTGTCCATTTTTCGACAATTGACCAACGATATATTGCCGTCTTGATTCAATATCTTTCCAAATTAAATAGATGTAATCCCTTCCATCCTTAATAGACATATTATTCCTCCTCTCTTGAGAAAGTCATATTAATCAGATTAACTTTTTCTAATAAAAACATTTTTACTAATCTTTTTCTTTTATCACTTAATAAGTCTTCTGGGTACTTTGACATAATTTCATCTAATATTTGTTCATTAATTGAACCTCTTATCCTTATGATTAAGTCCAATATATAATCTTTATAGTGCTGCTTTAAATATTTGAGAAAATCAAGATGAGTTGGTTCTCTTCTTTCATTTTTATAAATTCTAATTCTTGATCTTGATTTACTATTAACTAAGGAATTAAACCTTACTTTATCATTACCTAGATAAAAATCTAAATCTTCTTCTTTTAAATAGCAACATAAGGAAGACCCATTATCATACATCGGACAAATTCTAAAATTGTTATTATCCCAAATTACACCCCAGTTACTTTGGTGTCTATCCGTGTTTCCAATTAAAAAATCAAAGACAACTATTTTAAAAAACTCATCTTCCAAACCGAATTCTTTAAGTGATGTAAGTATCATTTCTAGCGAATAGTATTCTTTATTGTATACATCATACATAGTATAAGGATCATAGTGTGGATAAAGCCTATTAATTAAACTGATTCCCTCAATTAATATTTCTCCCTCTTTATTTATAAGATAACTCATTGAGCCTATTCTTGAATTATATTTGCCTATCTCAATTCTAGCACATTCTAGACCTAATAATCCAGCTAAATCTGATGATAACTTCTCTGATATATGTTCAGTTGTTTTTTCAGACTTGGTAAACTTAAATAGCCCGATTTCTTTAGTATGTTCATTAATCAACCAAATCTTCTCACTTCTACCGCTTCCCTCAGATGCACCTTCATATATATTCCAAGAACTATAATCAATAATCATTGAGCATCCTTCTCACAAATATATTTGCCAAAAATTATAACGCCCATATTTCATTATATTCAATACACATAACTTATTTACAGAAAATATAATGGCAAAATTATATCATTTACACATACAATTTACAACATAAATCCTTTATTATAATAAACAAGTATTTCCCAATCTCCCCCTTTCATACATCCAGAACGTATGTTCTATTATATCATATCCCTCAAGAAAAATAAAGCAAATTGAGTAAAAATACACAAATCGATTTAGCTATTGAATATAATATTATGCTAATAACATAGTATGAATTAAAGTTCTATTTGATCTAATTGTGAGTAAAGTCATTAGAATTGAAAAATTAATACGAACAGACTATATGAGATGAGTGTAATCTTACTTTTATTAAAAAATAGCCGATATTGTTAAAGATGCTGTTAATAATACCCCAGTAATTATCCAGGTTCCAATAAACTGAATTTTTAAATGCCTCAAAAGAAGATTATAATTACTTAATTCCTTTTTGTAAAATTTAAATATTTCATACGTTTTCATAAATATGTGCAGTCCCACTTTTTAAGACTTTTAAATTTATCTGATTTTGGGAAAAAAATTTTTGTGCCACGGGGACACGGTCTTGACTATAAAAGGCCATAGGGATTTACCCTCCCCTAGGGGTTAAGTATTGCTAACTTTGGAATTGGCATTGTGGACCAAATCACTTTCATTTTTTCTTTACGTTGAATGTTATGGTAATAAATTATATAATTGTATATTATAACATACACATGAATATTGATAGGTATTATACATAAAGACATAGGGGGGCTTATTTATGTCATACTTTTTTGAAACCGTTCCAAATATAGAGGGCAACAAAAAACTTAGGAAACCACAAATTGAAGCTTATCTAAAGATAAAAGAGTATTTCTGTAACAACCCAAATGGCGAAGCGTTAGTTGTCTTACCTACTGGTACCGGAAAAAGTGGCTTAATTTCAATAGCACCATTTGGAGTAGCAAATGGAAGAGTTCTAATAGTCACCCCCGGTTTAGTAACAAAAAAAAGTGTTGTAAAGACCCTACACCCTCTTGAAAGCAACTTCTGGATAAATTATGATGTAATTTTTGATTTAGATGACATACCAATTGTAGAGGAATATGATCCTGATATGATGGATGAAAGTTTATATGCATGTAATTTCGTAATAGCAAACATTCATAAGCTTAATCGAGATAACCAACGATCACTTTTAAATAGAGTAAAACAAGACTTTTTTGATATGGTAATTATTGATGAAGCTGTTATACTTGGACTAAATTAGAAAACCTTTTAAACACAAGGGTTTCACTGATTTAGTCCAATTTTTTTATGCCCAAAAAGGGGCAAATAACAGCAGTTTTGAGGAGGTTTAGATACGGATGTGTAAAATTATAGCGGTGGCGAACCAAAAAGGTGGTGTAGCCAAAACAACCAGTGTTAGAAACATGGCATATTCTCTTGGAGAACTTGGTAAGCAGGTATTGGCAGTTGATTTTGATCCGCAGGCCAATTTAACAGCATCTTTTATGGATGACGGCACTTCTGTTCATATAACTATTGCAGATGTTATGAACAAAGCTATGGATGAGGAAGAACTGCCAAATAAGGTAGAGTACATTCATTCTCATGGTAAAGTAGATTTTATTCCGAGCAGTATTCATTTATCTGTTGTAGAAGCTAATCTGCGTATGGAAATGGGGAGTGAGAAATTACTCTCGAACATCCTGGAACCGCTACGCGACGATTATGATTTTATCCTCATTGATACAAATCCTTCGTTAGGTCCGTTGACCATTAATGCACTATCAGCTGCCGATAGCGTAATCATTCCGATCAACCCCGAATATTACGCAACAATGGGTCTTACAGACTTGACGAAAACCATTTTAAAAATCAGAAAGAGAATTAACCCTGGAATTCAGTTTGAAGGAATCCTGATGACGATGTGTGATATGCAAACCAATCTTCACAAGGAAGTCTGTGCTGAAGTTACAGAAGCCTATGGTAACGGGATGAAAATTTTCAAAATGCAGATCCCTCGCTCTATTCGAGTGGGTGAAGCAAATCGTTACGGCATGAGTGTCATAGACTTTGATAGGAAGTCTAAGGCAGGACTTGCATATGGTGAAGTAGCAAAGGAGTTGATAGCAAATGGTAACAAGACCAACAGCTAAGAAGGTTAAATCCCTTGATGAATTATTGCAGGCTGCTGAACCAGCATCAATGCCATCTAAATCAGGAGATAATGGGATTTTGATGATACCTTTTAATAAAATCAGACCATATCAAAATCACCCGTTTCGCTTATATAGCGACGAGCGATTGGATGACTTGGTAGAGAGCATCAAATCAAATGGGATTTTGATGCCGATGATCGTAAGAAGAATTGAATCTGACGAAAACGGCTATGAATATGAAATGCTTGCCGGTCATAATCGAATGAATGGAGCAAAATTGGCAGGACTTACAGAAGGTCCTTGTATTGTAAAGGACAGCTTGTCTGATGAAGAAGCCCTCATGTATGTGGTAGAAACAAATGTAATTCAGCGATCATTTTCAGATATGCTTCCATCGGAAAAAGCGGCTGTACTTGCACTCAGGCACTCTAAAATGTTCTCTCAGGGCAAAAGAAATGATATCATCAACGAGTTAAAAAGGCTCGAAAATCCTGAATATAAAGGGATTGACGAAACTTCTGCCCCAGTGGGGCAGAAGTTAACAAGCAGGGAGAAAATCGCAAATGAATATGGACTTTCAAAGAATACAGTAGCCCGCTTACTGAGGGTTGATAAACTGATTGTCGGCTTGAAGAGCCGGGTTGATTGTGATGAAATTTCCCTGCGATGTGCGGTTGATCTTTCATACCTTGCTGATTCGGAGCAAGAAGAAGTTGAAAGGGTTCTTTCTGAAAACGAGTTCAAAGTGGATATGAAAAAGACTGAAATGCTTAGGAGCTATTCAGCAAATAGCAAACTTAATGAGAAAACTACATATCAGATTCTATCAGGTCAGATAAACAGAAAACCAAAATCATCATCAGCTCCATCGATTAAAATCAAACATAAGGTTTACTCCAAGTTTTTTTCGCCTGATACCAAGGTAAGTGAAATTGAAAAGGTGGTGGAAGAAGCACTTGAACTATATTTCCAAACCCACCCTGACAGAAAGGAGGCTAACACTGCTTGAGAAAAGATGAAAGGTTAAAAACAATCTATGAAACAATCGCTCCCCATATTACTCGGAGCGAGAGTGCCTGGCGGGATTACCTTGAGTTTGCATCTAAATTTTTCAAATACAGTTTTGATAATGCACTGCTTGTATATGCTCAAAACCCAAATGTTACAATGCTTGCACCTACAGTAGTTTGGAATAAGGTTGGAAGATATGTCAACAAGGGTGCGACAGGTATTGCTGTATGCGAATATGAAAACGCAAGACTTACTATCAAGCACTTGTTTGATGTTTCTCAGACCAATGGCAGAGATGTGATTGCAACAAACTGGCGGCTTGAAGAAGATATGAAGAAGCGTATCGAACTGCGTCTTTCATACGGGCATAACATAAAGACATCAGGTTTTGCAGACTGCCTTCGCAGAATCTCTTATGAAGCTGTTATGGAAAACCTGGACACTTACCTGCAAAACTTTCAGAACGACTTTGGGAATCATCTGTTTGAAGACCTTCCGCAAGACGGACTGGAAATGCAGCTTCAAGAACTTATCAGCGACAGTGTTTGTTACTTTGTAGGGAAAAGATGCGGATTAACTGATGAAGAAATGGAATTAGGATACGGGATGGCTACAGTTGCTCACTTTAATACCATTCCTTTAATTGCAAAACTCGGCTATACTGTCACCGATATTTCTAAAGGAATCTTGATCGAAATTGAGAGGAACATAAAAATCATCGAGAAAGAAAGGAGAGCAGAAAATGAGCAAAATAGACGTGAGTTACACAGAGATAGACGGAGTGAATATTCCCAATATCCAAATCTCGAACGACAGCAAGGACGACAGGCCGCTGGGGAAATACGGCAGGATGGCAATGGAATACCTCAAAGAACAAAATCCACAGCGATATATGATTTTGAAAATGGATGGCACTCTGATGGCGACCATGCACCGGGTACAAGAGGAAGCAGTGGAGAAAATAGAGCACATCACACAGCAGATGTTGAAGTCCGATCCGATGCCGAACACCGAGGACATCATGGAGAAAACCAGACACATGAACAGCCTGAGATCAGCAGCGGAGGAAATCGTTCTGAACGAACTGATTTACCAAGTGAGATAAGCAGTGAACCTTATATTCCAAATGTAGAGCTATCCGAAAAGAATGAGTCATTAACGGATGGCTCTTTTTTTATGCCTGAAAATGTTACAATTGCAGCTTATAATATCCCTGATGAACTTCAAGAAATGGAGGGAACTGATGAGTCAAAGATAAATGAAAAATTACTTAAAGTTTTGGTGGTAGAACAGGGTAAAGCGCCCTATGTTACTGAAATACGTAATGGATATAAGGAGCTTCAACAACAAGTCGGAGGTGCTTTTACTACTATTGAAATTGCAGAAGGTATTGATGCGGTATGTGCTGATGATGTGGACTTTGACAGCACTCCTATTAACCGCATAGTAAACGGACAACCGATTTTTGGAACATTTTTAGTTGCAAGAGTGAATTATAACACAGGTGAATATGTTTCTTTGACCGATACGGATATCGAGAAGTATTTTAAGCAATTTGCAGCTCCATTGATTGATATTACTGATCTACTCCAAGAATTTGAGGATGTGAAAATAAGGCAAGAGGAAAAGGCAAGCGAGCCAGACTTTCAAGAAATGGGCTTTTATAGAATGATGCCGGTAGGTCAAGTACCTCTACCTTCAACTAAAACAACAATTCAGGATAACTCCACCTATTCTCAAACTGAAGATACTCCAAAAGCTCATAAAGTTGAAACCATTGAAGCAGAGCCAATGCTGATTTACAAAAAGGTGACTATATCATTGCTTCAAAACTATCTGAAAAGCCCCTTGCCGAGTTTGAGTATTTGAATGATTTGGACGGGACAAAGGTTGCCATGTCCATTACCATCAAGTCTTTTGCTGCCGGCCTGTCAGGCAAATTGGAAGCCGGTGATATCGTAACCCTTATATCTGCAAATTATGATAACATGGGGAAAGCAACCATTCCACCTGAACTCCAATATGTAAAAGTCCTGGCAGTAACCGCAGAAACAGGCGATGATAAGGAATATGTTCCGCAAAAAGAAACCAATAGTGGAAACGAAGAAAAGAAATTACCTGCGACGATAACTTTGCTTGTCAATACAGAACAGGCCAAGGTACTTGCAGACCTTGAACAAAAAGGAAATGTTCATGCCACCTTGGTTTACCGTGGTACTAAGGAAAATGCCGACAAGTTTTTAGCTGAACAGGACAAACTATTTGGAAAAAAGGAGGACGCCCCAAACACAGTTACAAGCGTCATGCAGAATGAACAGAAAGAGGAGGGCAACACTGATGCAGAATAAAGGAAAACAAATGTTAGCGGTATGGGGAAGCCCAGGAAGTGGCAAAACGATTACCGCCGTAAAACTGGCAAAAGAGCTTGCGGATCAAAAGAAAAATGTGCTGATCCTGCTGTGTGATGATATCTGCCCTGCACTGCCTACTATTTTTAAATCTAAAAAACCGATTGATGTTTCTATCGGTGAAGTATTAACAGCTCCTAACATTACGCAGGAAATAATTTTAAGAAACTGTGTTTCCTTTGATAAAAATCCATATATCAGTTTACTTGGGTACAAGGCCGGAGAAAATCCGTTTTCCTATGCTGAGTATAAGAAAGACCGGGCAGTGGATCTGCTGGTCCTTCTTCGCCATATTGCTGATTATGTGATTATTGATTGTTCTAGTATCCTGACTGAAAGTATTATTTCAACAGTAGCATTGGAAGTGGCTGATGAAGTATTAAGGCTTGGAAGCTGTGATTTAAAAAGCATATCCTATTTCAGGTCCGTATTGCCACTGCTTAGTGAGCCTAAATTCAATACAGACAAACATATTAAAGTGCTTTCAAATGTAAGTCCGACACAGGATGGCGAAGAATATAAGAATGCTTTTGGCGGTGTTTCCTATACTTTACCCTATGTACAGGCCATTGATGAACAAAATTCTACTCTCACACTTTTTGAAAGTATACCCGGGAAAGCTGCAAAAATTTATGACCCGGTCATAAAGTCAATTGTAAAGGCGGTGTTTGGCGATGAGTAGAAATATAGGTCTGTTCTATAATGTGGCTAAAAACAAAAAAGAATTTTCTGAGGTTCTAAAAGAAATACAGGAATACTTATCAAGTAAATATGCCACCATGATTGCAAATAACCCGGCAGAACAGAAACAACAAATAACTGCGTATATCGCAAAATACCTTACCGATTACAGATTAGGCGTAGAAGGCATGAATGGAGAAGAACTCGTTGAGCGCCTGTACACAGAGATGGCAGAGTTCTCTTTTCTAACCCAATATCTTTTTGCAACCAATATTGAGGAGATTAATATCAACAGTTGGAAAGATGTCAAGATAACTTATTCAGATGGAAGGGTTCTCCCTTCCTCTGAAAAGTTTAACAGCCCCGAACACGCCGTTGATGTAGTTCGTAGATTACTTCACAAATCCGGTATGATACTAGATAATTCACAGCCCGGTGTGGTGGGGCATCTTTCCAACAAAATCCGTATTACTGTTTTAGGAAACCCTATTACTGATGCTGATAAGGGTGTAGCTGCTTCAATCCGTATTGTTAATCCTCAGAAGCTGACGAGAAATGATTTTATAAAAAATAGTACTGCCACTGCACAGATGTTGGACTTCTTAAGTGCCTGTTTGAGATATGGACTGTCAATGTGTGTAACCGGCAGTACCGGTTCAGGCAAAACCACTTTGATGAGCTGGCTTTTATCCACCGTCCCCGATGAAAAACGGATCTTTACCATTGAGAATGGCTGCCGAGAATTTGACCTTGTAAAAGAGGATGAAAAGGGCAATGTCATGAACAATGTGGTGCATACCGTCACCCGATATTCGGAAGATCCCAAGCAGAATATCGACCAGGAAAAACTTTTGGAGTATGCCCTTACTTGCAACCCTGATGTTATCTGTGTCGGTGAAATGAAATCGGCAGAAGCTTTTGCAGCACAGGAAGCAGCTCGAACCGGCCATGCCGTTATCACTACCACCCATGCCAACAGTTGTACCGCCACATACCATCGTATGGTAACACTGTGTACCCAGAAATATGATATCAATGATAAAACTTTATATAACCTTGTGACAGAAGCCTTTCCGCTGGTCATGTTTGTCAAGAAGTTAGAGGATAACAGCCGTAAAGTCATGGAAATAACAGAGTGTGAGATTTGCGAAGACGGGACACGCAAAATTCACACTCTTTTTCGTTACCATATCACTGAGAATACGGTTGTAGACGGCAAGGTGCAGATTAAGGGTGAATATCAGAAGGTCGGCAATATATCACGCAGCCTGCAAAAGCGGCTTCTTGAAAACGGTATGCCTATGAGCCTGCTTGAAAAAATCACGGAAGGAGCTGATGTAGCATGACATTGCTTATTTTAATCGCCTTTGCAGGTCTGATTGCAGGATTCTTTCTGATTTTAAATTTATCGCCTTTTGAGTTTGCCGAAAGTGTAGTAAGGCTATTTCAGAACCGCAAAACACCGATTGGAAAGAGAATTGAAGCAATAAAAAATCCAAAGCCTGTTAAAGGAGTCAGAAAAACCGTAAGAGATGCCAAAGAGGTTTTATCCCTCATGGGCAAGGAAGGAAAATTTGGAGCAATATGTGCGTTATCCTTTTTTCTCATGGTAATAGGGTTATTTGCTTCTGTCCTTATGGATAACTTTTTAATGATTCCCGTTGCTTCAATTGGGCTGGCACTTGTGCCTTTCTGGTATTTGATTTTTACTTCTCATTCCTACAAAAAGCAAATGAATGCAGAAATGGAAACAGCTCTGTCAATCATCACCACAAGCTATTTGAGAAATGAGAGTATCATTACTGCTGTCCAAGAGAATATCGGCTATCTGAATCCACCCATCTCCAACGTCTTTCAATCATTCCTGACACAGGCAAAAATGATTAATGTTAATGTGAAGCAGGCTCTTTCCGATATGAAACCAAAGCTGAACCATTATGTTTTTAGCGAGTGGGTAGGTGCCATGATTGCCTGCCAAGAGGACAAAACATTAAAAACTACATTGTCCCCAATCATCTCAAAGCTTTCTGATATGCGGATTGTTTCAGCAGAACTGGATTATCTGATGTATGAACCATTGAAAGAATTTATCACAATGGCTCTGCTTTTAGTGGCAAATATTCCGCTTATTTATTTCCTAAATAGGGATTGGTATTCAGTGCTTGTGAATACGGCATTTGGTAAAGGGATACTGGCAATATGTGCCTTTGCAATACTCGTTTCCTTTGCTGCAGTAATCAGGCTTACCAAGCCAATTGAGTATAAGAGGTAGTGTTAAATCAAAACCAAAGATTGTTTAACGCAAATATAAGCAAGAAAGGGGTTTTCGCTATGTTACAAGATAAAACAATTAAACAGAAAGATTATGAAAGAGCTTCCCAACTTTTAGGGAGGCTCTTTGAAGTTGATTCGGATATTACAGAGCAAATCAGCAGGTGCATCCAGTACAATGGGGCAGAGGCGTTTTTCAAAAATCTTGAATCCTTCGACTTTTCAGCTGATGTCTTTGAAAAGCTGGATGCTGTAAGGCTTGTGCTGTTCGGTATGGGCGAAGAAGTAATGCCGGAGTTGCTGACCGATGAAATAAGAACACAGATTGACAGCACGGAAGGTGGTGCAGAGCAGTGAAGAAAAAGTATGATGAGGCTTATGCGTCCAGTTTCATTAAAGGTTTGACGAGGCTTACAGGTATTTCTGAAAGTAAACTCAAAAAATATGCAGCCGAGAACAATCTATTTAATGTTTTAGAGCATCCCAACATTATTGAGCCTAACAAACAGCAGCTTGAAAAGATCCATGGATGATTACAAGAAAAGAAAGATGACTGCTACTTTAAAGTCCGCAGGAATCAAATTAACACCTGAAACCTATGTTGCAAAAGCTTGGGTTAAATCAGGGCTGATAGCTGCTTTGCTTATACCCGTTTTACCAATTCTCCCAATTTTGGCGCCGGTTATCATATTGCTGGCTATTGCAGTGCTTTTCAAAGAGTTTCGCCTTGCTGATGAAATTCTGCGACAGAAGCGGGAAGAAATTGAATATGAATTGCCAAGGTTCGTTTCTACCGTATCACAGTCTTTAAAAGCCACTCGTGATGTTCCGGCGATTTTACAATCCTATCAAAAAAGTGCAGGAGAAAGCTTCAGACAGGAACTTGAAATAACCATTGCAGACATGAAATCAGGCAACGAAGAAACAGCACTTACAAGGTTGGAATCTCGAATCGGCAGCACTATGCTGTCCGATGTTGTACGAGGGCTTATATCTGTAAAGCGCGGAGATAACGGAGTCATGTATTTTGAAATGCTTAACCATGCCTTTAAGCAAATGGAACTTCAAAAGCTGAAATTGATTGCTATGAAACAGCCTGGAAAGGTCAAGAAATATTCATTTATTATGCTCGGCTGCTTCCTGCTCATGTATCTTGGTATTCTCGGTTATGAGATTATTAATGCACTCGGCAAGATGTTTTAGCTGTATTTTTATGTTCAAGGAAAGGAGGGTCACGATTGATTGAGTTATTTAAAGATAAAAAAGGTGCGAGCTTTGTTGATGCATGTATTTTGGTTTTGGCGATTGCAATGGTTCTGGCGCTTATTGTAAAGGTTATGCCTGTATTTATCGCAAAGCAACAATTAGATACATTTGCCACTGAACTTTGCAGGACTGCTGAAATTGCCGGTGCCGTAGGAAGTGCTACCACAGCCAAAGGGGAACAACTTCGTAATCAAACAGGATTAAATCCCACAATACAATGGTCGAGAATGGGCAATATTCAACTCAATGAGGAATTCACCGTTACTTTGACCACTTCCGTAAACATTGGGCTGTTTGGCGAATTTGCTTCATTTCCAATCACACTAACGTCAAAAGCAACGGGTACATCGGAGGTGTATCATAAGTGACGAAAATGAAAAATGCCTTGTCTGATAAAACGGGCAGTTCTACACCTTTAATTATTGCAGTTGTGCTTGCTATCATTATTTTGTCCAGTGCTGCCTTTGAGTATATGCGACTGATGATAGTAGCTGTAGGTGTAAGAGATGCTGTCCAGTCAGCAGTAATTGATGTAGCCACTGAAAATTGGGATGAAGCTTATAACGGCCTGCGGGAAGGGTACTCAGGAGGATATGTTCTGTCAGGGACATCCTGGAATCAAAATATAACAACTGGTGACATTTACGGAAGGCTCAAGGATAATCTTGGATTGAAACAAGAAAATGGCAAGTATGTAAAGTATACCGGCAGTACATTGGAATATGCAGTTTCAGGGTTATCGGTTAGTGTAACTAATGCTCCTTTGGCTCCGTCAAATATAAACGGAATCAGCCAACTCACCGTTGAGGGTACAGTTGATATAGCTGTGCCTTTATCTTTTGGATGGGAGCATTTACCGCCGATGCAGATAAAAATGAAACTCAAAGCCGGTTATACACCTAAGTTCTGATAGAGCCTATATGATTTATGATGATAAAACATCAGAACGATACGCAACATAGTTCACAATTATTACTGGACGTTACGCAAGTCCGGTGGTATAATGTAGCCAAGAAGCTGTACAACTTGATATATTGATTTATGCCTTTGAAGGAGGTATGTTGTTATGGAAAAATTAACCCTTAAAATGAAAAAGGGATTTATAATTGTAGGTTTGTCCACTCTTTGTGTTCTGCTTGTTATAGGGATATTTGCAATGCTTGAAGGCGGAACGGACAAAACTAAATTACCGGCCACCTTGCAGGATGCAGATAATTCTGTATCTGTAGGCGGAATTAATAACGATAAAACAAGTGAACCAAGTGTTACTGTGCAGGAGGTTACTCCGAAAGAGACACAGGACACAAATACATTAAAACCCAACGATATTCAATTGACGGAAATTCCTGTGAGACCTCAGCCACCTGAAAAGCCTGATACAGCAGTGGATAGCGACAAACCACACGATATCCCTAAAGATACAAACTTGACTAATCCGGACAAAAAACCTACTGTAACGGTCAAACCGGTAGAGCCTACAAAAACCAAAGAGGATAAGCCGACGGGCGGTGAAACCAACAGCAAAGGCGAAGTCTATGTTCCCGGATTTGGCTGGGTCAAGAACAGTGGTTCAAATGAAGAAATCAAAAGCCAATCGGATGGGGACTGGAATAAACAGATTGGTGACATGAATTAACTGAATATAGGCATTTAAGCAGAGGTAAGTCTTAAGGATTTACCTCTTTTAATTTTATGAGGAGGTCAAGATGAAAAGCAAAATATTTTCTGTATTTCTAATCATAGCCCTTTTGTTTACGTCTCCGTTAACAGCTTTTGCAGAAGGAGATGGAAACATAGATAACGGTGGCGGTGGGATGGGAAACGGTACAAGTCAAAACTCCTGGACACCCGGTAATGACGGTGTCAGAGTTACCATCATCGATACACAAACAGGAAAGCCTGTTGGTACGCCTATCGACTATACAAACCAAAGTCCATCGGCCGGTATAGTGCATTTTGGGAAAAATTCAAAGATTCACTATCGAGATGGAAGCCAACTTTCGCCTATTATGGGGAGTTATCAATATCACAACCCGACTGTATCCTTACCGAGAATTATAAGCAGTGTCAGTGTAAGTGCAAGCATTGAAGCAATAAAAAAATACTTTTGTTCCGATGGTGCTGCTCGAATGATTGCCAATGATTTTGGTATCTCTTTTGAGCAACTTACGAATGGGAATTATAAACTGCTCCTTGAACCAATTGCTTATTTTAAATATCAAGGTATTCAAATGGGCATGACAGCTCATGAAGCTGCTTTGTACGATCAGATACAAAACGGTGATTTGAGGAGTAAGATGGTTAGCCTAACCCATCAAAACTTGCCATTGGCTATGTTTTTGGAACGTTCCGATTTGGGGTTTCCCGCATGGAATGGACCATCGTCTGGAAGGCAATCCAATACCACTATTCTTACTTATTTGGGTTTAGGGATTGTAAGCTATAAGAACACTCCGCCCACTGACCCGGTTGATACGTCAATTGAATATAGAACCAACACTCAGGTGATTACTGCTGTAACACTTAATACGACAAAAGAAATCAATCCCGATAGTCCTGCAACAGTAACGTTTAATGTCGGTGGAAATATATACACCATGAGCAATATTGTAATTCCTGAAGGAGAAAGTCAACTGGTATGGTGCAAATGGACAACGCCATCGACCGAACAGAATGTAACGATAACGGTCAGTACAAACAAAGGTTATCTGAGTGAAAACGTGATAAAAGCCAAAATTGTTGACCTTGACAAGAATCCTCCGCCTAATCCAACCGCAAAAGATAGAAAAGATGGGTTTAAAACGCCAAGCATTCCAAACAAGAATCAGAAAACTTATGCAACCTGGAGTGTCTGGTGGGCAAAATGGCACCCTTATTGGGTATGGATTTCCGATTGGGACTGGTGCGATCATGGCGAATGGGGGCATTGGGTTGACAACGGCTGGTGGGAAGATCATGGATGGTATGACTTTTTTACCGACGTTTACAGTGCAAGTCTGACAGCATCAAGCAATATTACACCTGATAGCAAGTCACCTACCGCAACAGGTAAAAGCATGAAAAGCGGTTATGGTATCAATAACAGGGTCCAAGCAAATTTCTCATCTTCTGCGCCAAGCAGCCATGTAACGGGTGCACAAACGGCGGTAAGTTATTTTCCAGAATTTTCCTATGAAACCTATTGGAGGTTACTCGACCGTACTGTGAACGGCTATTCGGCACAGTTTGAATTTAAGGTGAATCCATATAGCACCTATCGTCAAAGATGTCATTTTAGCCCTGTCTGGTATCCGAACGGACAGTATAGAGTCTACACCTATGTTCAGGATGCATGGACACCTGCCGGAATGTTGTCAATGAATTTGAACGATTATGTAAATATTTCAGGATCATTATATGATGATTGGCATATTGCCCCAAAGCAGTAAATAGGAGGATTTTGAATGGACGGAAATACAAACTTGATTCGAGTGCTCATTGTTGAGCCACAAAAACAGCCTTATGTGAAAGATATAGAAAATGATTTTAGGGCTATGCAAGCTGCGGGTTAGTGTAAAATATTAGTTGGCAAAAAGAATAAGATATTTTAGTTATGTAAACTAAAATAGGAAGCAGAGATAAATCCCTACTTCCCAATCGTACCATTTTTCTTTATGATATTAATTGTCAAGAT
>Ga0255341_1001207_pt1 | contig 38058 bp, 25 predicted proteins | sample wastewater_treat_8_FD_192418 | JGI IMG/M metagenome (GOLD analysis project Ga0255341, IMG submission 192418) | Wastewater microbial communities from Lulu Island WWTP, Vancouver, Canada - plant12 | ecosystem: Engineered > WWTP > Wastewater > Unclassified | place: Canada: Vancouver, British... | reverse complement strand
CGGTCAGGACATTGTTTATGGATCCGCATCACCGATAAAGGACGGGGTGGCAAACCTGATGAATATCACGGGATGTTCACTCTCAGATGCCTTCATGATGGCAAGCACCAATCCGGCAAAACTATACGGATTTTCTGACAGGGGCTCTGTTGAAGCAGGTAAAAGAGCTGATATTATAATGTTCCGGATTATTGATTCGGAAATTGTTATAAGTAAAACTTTCGTGAAGGGGAATCTTGTTTATGATACAACAACGCCGGACAGCAGATAACAAGGAAAGAAAATCATAATATTACCCTTGCTTCATTTATTTACCGTTAAAAGGATCGGGTTATATTATCTCATTTGGTAAATTTGCTTCTTAAAAAGATATTATGGTCACTTTTATCCTTTCTATAGTAATTTTAATTCTTGGTTATTTATTTTATTCAAGGTTTATTGAAAGGATTGAGGGCATTGATCCTGAACGTCAGACTCCCGCCTACAAACTAAGTGACGGAGTGGATTATGTTCCCCTGCCTTGGTGGAGGGCATTTCTCATTCAGTTTCTGAACATCGCCGGGCTCGGACCTATTTTTGGTGCGATGGCAGGAGCGATGTGGGGTCCGGTTGCATTTCTCTGGATAGTCCTGGGTTCGGTCTTTGCAGGAGCTGTGCACGACTATTTTTCCGGGATGTTGTCAGTCCGGCACAATGGATTGAGCATTACCGAAATAGTTGGTATTTATCTTGGGAAAGAAGTAAAGCAGTTCATGAGGGGATTTACAGTGGTACTTATGGTACTTGTCGGAGCAGTTTTCATTATGGGGCCGGCCGAGATACTTGCAGGGATAACACCGCATTCGCTGAACATGACGTTCTGGGTATGGGTTGTTTTTATGTATTACGTTCTGGCAACAATGTTGCCGATCGATAAGATCATCGGGAAAATATATCCTTTGTTCGGTTTCACGCTATTATTTATGGCAATAGGTTTGATAACTGCACTTATTGTAAAAGGATACAAAATTCCTGAACTCACATTTTCGACACTCGGGAATTTTCATGCTGATGCAGAAAAATTCCCTGTTTTCCCGATGATGTTCATCACGATAGCCTGCGGAGCTATCTCGGGATTTCATTCGACTCAATCGCCACTGATGGCCAGGTGTATTAAGAATGAAACCCTTGGAAGAAGGGTGTTTTACGGGGCGATGATATCTGAAGGTATAGTGGCAATGATCTGGGCAGCAATAGGAATGAGTTTTTACGGTGGTATAAGGGAACTAAATGATATGATGACAGCCCACGAGGGCAATGCCGCTTATCTTGTAAACGAGATCTCGAATTCACTCCTTGGTAAGTTCGGGGGCATAATTGCTTTGCTTGGAGTAGTGGCAGCTCCGATAACTTCAGGAGATACGGCTTTCAGAAGTGCAAGACTTATTGTCGCAGATTTCCTGAAATCAAAACAGGGCCCTATAAAGAATCGCCTGTTAATAAGCATACCTCTGTTTCTCATAGGATTCCTGATCACGCGAATAGACTTTAGCGTGATATGGAGATATTTTGCCTGGTCGAATCAGACACTTGCAATGGTAGTTTTATGGACAATAACTGTCTATCTTTTACAATCCGGAAAAATCTATTGGGTAACACTGATACCGGCATTGTTCATGACGGCCGTTACTGTCACATATATATTTTTCGCCCCTGAGGGATTTTCACTCCCCGGGGTAATATCCTATGTCATTGGAGGAGTTGCTACTGCAGCATCGTTAGCCGGGTTTCTGGTTTACCGGCTCAAGCTTCAGAAGAAGCTTAAGTATTCAGTATAGGGTTATCCCCAGCCCTCAGCACCCGGCGATTTCTTCTGTTTCTAAAAACACCCGGTTTGTGTATGAATTCGATTAATTGGTCAAATTATCCTTGTTTTGAACTGCAAATTCTTTAATTTAGATGGAAATATTTAAATAAAAGGCTGAGCAAATTATACTTTTATTTAGTTTTCCTCTAATCAGAGAGAAAGATTTTTGTATCTGATGTTATCTGATTTAATGCCCTGTCAGCCTTTTAAAATAAGGTTATTTGGCCTTATTTTGTTGGTTATTGCAATGTGACTGACGGGGCGAAAGCATGTCCGGATCATTCCGGATACTGACATAAATGGAACGGAGCAATCGATACTGACGACTATATATCAAATGACAAAAATAACTACAACTATATTGAAACATTTCTTCCCCGGGAAGTGGGTTCCTCCGCTTGAGAGGGACAGGCATCATACCGCTAAAATCAAAATTATATTATGATGAAAAGACTGACCATAATAAGGATGAAGTTTATCCTTCTGACAGTAATGCTAATACTGTTATCAGGCACAAATATAAGGGCAGATGAAAGAAGTTTTGAGATCTCTTTCAAAAACCTGACACAAACGGCTTCAAATGTTCTGGAGTTTGATGTTTATCTCTTAGATACTGATCCGGAACAAAATTTTGAGTTGGACAGTTGTCAGATCGGATTCCTGATAAACTCATTAATTTATACCGGTGGAACTCTTTCTGCCACCATTGATAATACAAATTCAGGTCTTAACTCAGCTCAGCAATTCTCGGCAAATCCGATCCTGACAACTCCTCTGGCAGGTTACCCTAATCAGACTCTTGTCAGATTGGACGGAAGGATTTCTCCGGGAGCAGGCAACGGTACAATTATTTCATCAAATGGCAATGGGACACTGCTTACTCATTTTGTTTTAACAAGTACGGTTGATTTTACCAGTAATTCGACCCCGGATATAGTTTTTAATTCCAGTGATGCAACAGATCCTATTTATCCTACAAGGGTATCTATGTACATTGATGCGATAAATACGCCATTGGATGTAACTCCCGGGAGCAATGCAAATGTATATGGTAATCCTTCGTTGAATTCTTCTCCCACAGCCTTCAATCTTACCGGAGGCGGCTCTTATTGCGAGGGAACAAGCGGTGTGGAAATTGGTCTTGACGACTCAGAGAATGGTGTTACTTACAGGCTTTACAACAATGGCTCTAATCTTGTAGCAGTTGTCTCGGGAACAGGTTCCGCAATATCTTTTGGTGATCATACTGCCGGATCTTATACTGCAACAGGTACAAATGTGGCAGGAACAAATGATATGAATGGAACCATAAGCGTAACTGAAAATCCGAATGCTACAATAAGTCTGATATCAGGCGACAATGATCAGACTGTCTGTGTCAACAGCCTCATCACAAACATAGTATATTCAATAGGTGGCGGCGGAACAGGAGCCGGAGTGACAGGTCTGCCCACCGGGCTTAGCGGATCATTCAGTGGAGCTACGTTTACAATTACAGGTTCACCATCAGTATCAGGGGTTTTTCCATATACAGTTACAACCACAGGTAACTGTACCCAGACTTCTGCAAACGGAACCATAACCGTAAGAGCTGCACAACTGCCTAATGCCGGGCCTGATCAAACAGGATCTGGTATGTGTGGTATTACAACTACAACTCTTGCAGCTAATGCTCCTGAAGAAGGAACAGGATTTTGGAGCATAGAATCAGGAACAGGTGGAAGTATAACGAATGTAAACAGCCCTACCAGTACATTTACAGGAATAGCCGGAACGACTTACGTCTTACGCTGGACAATCAGCAATCCTCCGTGTGCCTCATCATACGATGATGTTACAATAACTTTCCATCAAAGTCCGACAACAGCAAATGCCGGACCCGACCAGACAGGATCAGATATGTGCGGTCTTACAACAACTACACTGGCAGCAAATACACCTTCAATAGGAACAGGCAACTGGAGCATAGTATCAGGTTCAGATGGAAGTATTGAAGATCCGTCAAATCCCTCAAGTACTTTTTCAGGTCTTGCAGGAACAACATATACTCTTCGCTGGACAATCAGCAATCCTCCATGTGCTTCATCAACAGATGATGTCACAATTACATTCCAGCAGGATCCTTCAGCTCCTGCAGTGAGCGATATTATACAACCATCATGTACGTTGCCTACAGGAAGTGTAACCTTAAGCGGACTTCCTGCTGCAGGCTGGACAATAGTCAGGACACCAGGAGGAAACACATATCCGGGAACAGGGGTATCTACAACTATTTCAGGTCTTGTTCCGGGAACCTATACTTTTACTGTTACAAATTTAAATGGATGTACATCAGTACCGTCGGCGAGTGTCGTTATTAATGCTCAGCCTTTGGTACCTACAGCTCCTTCGGTAGGGACGATCACTCAGCCGACGTGTACTAATTCTACGGGTAGTGTTTCTCTGGGAGACCTTCCGGACGGCTCATGGACCATAACCCGTAGCCCTGGCGGCGTAACAACCATGGCATCAGGTAACTCCATTATAATTGGTGACCTTCCGGCTGGCGAAACTTATACATTTACAGTTACAAATTCTTCAGGATGTACCTCAACGGCATCCGCTCCGGTAGTGATCGGAGCTCAGCCTCAGACTCCTACAGCTCCGGTAATAGGTAATATAACTCATCCTACCTGTGAAGTGTCTACCGGTAGTGTGGCGCTTAGCGGATTGCCAGCTTCCGGCACCTGGACCCTGACACGTTTCCCGGATAATATGACCTTTACGGGAACCGGAACTACAAGCACCGTCTCAGGCCTGGCAGCAGGAACAACATATTTTTTCACAGTTACCAATTCGTTGGGTTGTACTTCACCTGTTTCTGACAATGTTCCTGTCAATACCCAACCTCTCACACCATCAATGCCTGTATTGGGAGATATAACCCAGCCTGACTGTTCATCACCAGGAGGAAGCGTTGTTTTGAATGGTCTTCCCGGAACTGGAACATGGGCATTGACTTGTACTCCCGGAGGAACCACGATCGGTTCAGGGACATCCTATACGGTAACAGGCCTTGCGGAGGGATCATATACTTTTACCGTAACAAATACTGACGGATGCACCTCAGAGCCCACTTCAGAGGTTATCATAAATGCAGCTCCTGATATTCCGACAGCACCAATAGTGGGAGCAATAACCCAGCCTACCTGTTCAGTTGCTACCGGTAGCGTGATAATGACCGGTCTGCCTTCCACCGGGACATGGACATTGACCCGGAATCCCGGTAATGTTACAACCTCAGGCACCGGTGCTAGTACGATAGTTTCAGGAATTCCTGCGGGTTCATATACCTTTACGGTTACGAACAGTTTTGGTTGTATTTCAGAATCTTCAGGTCAGGTTCTAATAAACTCCCAGCCTCCATCACCTCCTGTTCCGACACAGACTGTTGACTGCAGCCAGGGTTTCGGAAATGCAGTTGTAACAGTAACCAGTCCCACAGGTGCCGGATATACTTATAGTCTTAGCGGAGGAGGTTTTCAGGAATCAGTGACATTCACAAATGTGGCAAACGGTTCTCATAATATAACCGTGCGCAATTCCAGCGGATGTATCACAACAGGTTCAAGCTTCACTGTCAACTGCGGATGTGTAAATCCGCCAACAGTTACACTTTCAAGCTCGGAAGGCAGTACCTGTGGTACATCTTCAATAACGGTCAGCGGTAATGTTTTTGGGGGAAGCGCTTCCAGTGTCACTTTGACGGAAGACGGAGCAGGGTCCCTGAGTCCGCCATCATTCACTTCTTCTCCCTTCTCTTTCACTTATACTCCCGCAGCAAGTGATGTTGGAAAAACAGTTACCATAACAATTACAACAGATAACCCGCTTGGAAGTCCGTGTTCACCTGCAAGTGCTAGCTATACTTTAACTGTAAATGCTGTGCCGGATGCTCCGGTTATAGGTGCAATAACTCAACCAACATGCCTTGTTGCGACAGGTAGCGTAGTTCTGTCAGGATTGCCCGGAATAGGCGCCTGGACACTTATAAGGATGCCTGGTGAGGTTATTACAAGCGGATCGGGGACGAGTACCACTATAAGCGGACTTGAACCAAATACATATACATTTATTGTTAGAAATGCAACTGGTTGCAGTTCTGCTAATTCGGCAAACGTAACAATTTTACCACAGCCGGTTACACCAACTGCTCCGGTAGTCGGGCAGATCACACAGCCTTCCTGCAAAGAATCGACAGGCAGTGTGGTGTTGAGCGGGTTGCCTGCCACAGGCACATGGACATTGACAAGGACACCGGGAGGCACAATAACAACCGGTAGCGGAACGAGTTACACAGTTTTGAATATTCCTCAGAACGATACATATACTTATACAGTTACAAATTCGTCTGGCTGTACATCGGGCCCTTCACAAGATGTAGTTATCCAGGCTCAGCCGCTGACTCCAACAGCTCCGGTAGTGGGTACTGTTACTCAGCCAACATGTGATGTTTCAACAGGAAGCGTAGTTTTAAACGGCCTTCCGGCAACAGGAACATGGATACTTACCCGTCTGCCTGATATGGTACAGACTCCGGGAACTGGTGTGTCTGCAACTGTTTCCATGATTCCTGCGGGAAAACATGTTTATAGAGTTACAAACGCTGACGGATGTACTTCTGATGTGTCCGGACAAGTTGAGATTAATGCTCCGCTCGTAACACCAACAGCTCCGCAGCTTGGAACCATAAGTCAACCAACTTGCACTAATGCTACGGGAAGTGTTGTTTTGAACGGTTTGCCTTCAGGCGGCACATGGACACTGCTCCGTTCTCCTGATAATGTAACAACAACAGGAGTAGGTTCTTCAATAACAATTTCCGGATTAAATCCGGGTACATATTCTTTCAGGGTCACAAATGCAGATGGATGTGTATCCGGTTCGTCGGGGAATGTTGTTATCAATGCCCAGCCGCCGACTCCAACTGCTCCGGTAGTTGGAACTGTTACTCAGCCGACATGTGCTGTTCCAACAGGAAGTGTTGTACTAAGCGGTTTGCCGGCAAGCGGCACATGGACCCTGACACGTTATCCCGGACCTGTTACAATTACCGGAACAGGCAGTTCCAGAACTGTAACAGGACTTTCTACGGGTACTTATACATTTACAGTTACCAACTCATCGGGTTGTACATCACTGCACTCTGGAGTTGTTGTCATCAATGCTCAGCCTGTCACGCCATCTGCCCCGGTTATTGGAACTGTTACTCAGCCAACATGTGATGTGTCAACAGGAAGTATTGAAGTTACAGGTCTGCCCGCTACTGGAAGCTGGGCCCTGACACGTTATCCTGATATGATGACATTCAATGGTTCAGGTTCAGCCATAACAATTTCAAATCTGTCAGCCAATACTTACAGATTCACAGTTACCAATAGCGACGGATGCACCTCGACTACTTCATCAGATGTCACTATTGATACCCAGCCACCTACGCCGGCTGCACCGGTAATCGGGACGATAACACAACCTACCTGCTTTACAGCTACCGGAAGTGTTGTTTTGAACGGACTACCATCTGCCGGTTGGACAATTACACGTTACCCCGGCGGAAATATTCAGTCAGGAACAGGTGTAAGTGTTACAATATCGAATCTAAGTGCCGGAACCTATAATTTTACTGTGACGAACCTTTTTGGTTGTACATCGGGATCATCTGTTCCGGTTGTTATAAATTCGCAGCCTCCTACTCCGTCAGTGCCGACACATAATGTTGACTGTACACAGGGTCATGGAAGGGCGGTTGTTACTGTTACCAGCCCGACAGGTACGGGATATGAATACAGGATTGATGCCGGTTCATTCCAGACAAGCAATGTGTTCTCAAATGTAGCCAATGGCAATCATGCAATTACTGTAAGAAACTCAGACGGATGTACGACAAGCGGACCAAGCTTCCTTGTATCGTGTGGATGCGCTAACCCGCCAACGCTGTCGCTTAGATCCGCTAACGGAAGCACCTGTGGAATATCACCTGTCACGGTAAGCGGGAATACTTTCGGAGGAACTGCCACAAGAGTTACATTAACAGAGAACGGTGCCGGAACGCTTAGCCATTCTTCCTTATCAACATCGCCATTCTCATTCACTTATACGCCTGCGGCAAGTGATGCAGGAAATACGATAACAATAACAGTCACCACAGATAATCCTCAGGGAACACCATGTGTAGCTGCTACTGCTACATATACATTAAGGGTGTATGCTTTGCCATTGCCGCCCACAATAGGGATCATTACTCAGCCGACATGTAATGAGGCAACAGGAGGAGTAGTGCTAAACGGATTGCCGTCAACAGGAACATGGACAGTTATTCATGTTCAGAGTGACAGAACATATACCGGTGCCGGAGTAACGACTTCAATAACAGGACTCGGGACAGGTACGCATAATTTCATGGTAACCAATTCGTTAGGCTGTACCTCATTGCAATCCTCCAATGTTGTAATAAATGCTCAGCCGCCAACACCTGCTCCGCCGGTAATAGGATCTATTACCCATCCGACATGTCGTGAATCGACTGGCAGTGTTGTGTTGAGCGGATTGCCTGCTACCGGAACCTGGACAATAACCCGTCTGCCGGCAGGATCCACAATTACAGGTAGCGGACCGACAAGGACAATCACCGGGATAAATTCGGGAACTCACACATTCACGGTAAGAAATTCAGCAGGCTGTACATCAGCTGAATCGGCTCAGGTAGTAATAAACGCTCAACCTGAAACACCTTTACCCCCGGTAATTGATTCAATTGCACACCCGACATGTACTGTGTCAACAGGCAGGATATATATCAGCGGATTGCCTGCTACAGGCACCTGGACACTGACAAGATACAGCGAAGGTGTTGTAACAACGGGGACAGGTACAACAACTGTGGTATCTGGCTTATCTGCAGGCACATATACCTTTACAGTGAGGAATGCAGATGGATGCATATCGAATGTTTCTTCAGTTGCCAGGGTTAATACACAGCCTCCTACACCCACAGCTCCGGTTGTAGGCAGAATAACCCATCCTACTTTCTCTGTGCCAACAGGAAGAGTGGTGCTAAGCGGATTGCCTTCATCAGGTGTCTGGACAATCACAAGAATGCCTGGTAATGTGAGGACAACCGGCACAGGAGTATCCAGAACAATATCTGGTCTTAATCCAGGTAATTATACATTTACCGTGACCAATTCATTTGGCTGTACCTCAGGTCCGTCTGCTAACGTCAGAATAAATGCACGTCCGGGACCTCCAACAGTCGTTATAAATAATCCGCCAACGATTTGTTCAGATGAAACCACAGATCTTACTCTGCCGGCTATTACTGAAGGATCTGATGAAAATCTTACATATTCTTACTGGTTAAATTCCGGAGCAACAGATTCATTGAAAACACCTGAAGCAACGCCTCCCGGCATATATTATATAAGAGGAACAACAACAGCCGGTTATTCAATAACAAAGGAGGTTGTCGTTTCTGCCGATCAGAAGCCTATAGCTGATGCCGGGCCCGACCAGGAGCTTAATTACGTTCTTGAGACTACGCTCAATGCAGCTTACCTCGAATATGGAACAGGGACCTGGTCTGTAGTGACTGGCTCCGGTAGTTTTGAAAGTGAGACAGACACCTTAACAAATGTTACAGGCCTGTCAATTGGCGATAACATATTCCTGTGGACAGTCACCAACGGGGTGTGTAAACCTGTAACAGATGAGGTGCTTGTGCGTGTCAACGATCTTTTGATCCCGACACTTATAACTCCCAACGGTGATCCGTACAACGAATACTTCGTGATTAATGGTCTTGAAGAGACCCTTGGCAGGACCGAGCTGGTTATCTTTGACCGCCGTGGCATGCAGGTATTCAGGTCAGATAACTATAAAAACGACTGGAACGGACTTGATGACAATGGCAAAGAGCTGCCGGAAGACACATATTTCTGGGTACTCAGGTCGGCTAACGGAAAGTCGTTGAGTGGATTCATTGTGATAAGACGATAACTGATTTCAGGTAAGAAAATTAATTGCTGTAAATGAAGATAGAGAGATTTGAAGATTTGGAAAGAAACAAGGAGTCTTTTTTAAGATCTTAAACTTTTGAACCTGGAATTCCTTAAAAATAAATTTCTTATGAAACGCATACTTAAGTCAATCATTCTCATTCTTTTTCCGCTAAGTTTGTTCGGACAACTCACACCTGTAACCGATCACTACATCCTTAATCCCTTGTCGATCAATCCGGCATTTGCGGGTAACAGGGGGGCATTGAATGTAGCAACCTTTTACAGGCGGCAGTGGGTAGGAATACCAGGGTCACCTCAGACCATGACACTGGCGGTGGATGCTCCGCTCCTTAGTTCAAAACTAGGGCTGGGCCTTATGATTGTTAACGATAAGATCGGAGTGTCAAAAGAGACGCAGATAGCTACCACCTATGCATATAAGATAAACATGAAGGCCGGACAACTCTCACTTGGACTGGGAGCCGGACTGCTTACAACAAATACCGCATGGTCGGATCTGATAGTCCTTGATGAGGAGGATAGCTATTACCAGATCGATTCGCGTGTATTTGCCATTCCTGATTTTAATTTTGGAGTATATTATACCTGCCGGAACTATTTCATCGGATTTTCCATTCCACGATTGCTTAGCCACAGCTTTGATTTCGACAAGAATAAATACTCGCTTTCTTTTAAACCCGATCAGTATTCTTATCTGTTGAACACCGGTTATCTGATAAATCTGTCGTCCAGGGTTAAGATGTTCCCCTCAACTCTCATTTCCTATACCTACGGTAACAGGCTTTTGTATGATATAAACCTGCATTTCAGTCTGTTTGACCGCCTGTGGACAGGCGCCTCATACCAAAATGACAGGTCAGTGTCTGCCTTGCTTCAGTTCGCTGTTAATAACCAGTTAAGGATAGGTTATACATACGATTTCGATTTAGGCAAGCTGGGCAGGTACAGCAACGGCTCGCATGAGGCTATGCTCAGGTATGAGTTCAGGTATAAGGTGGACGTGGTGAATCCGTTAATCTTTTGAAACCGGATTCCGGTTTCGGACTTTAAGTAACTTACAAACAAAACACTTACCTTTACAATCTTTGAAACTCAAAATGAGATTTATTAAAATATTAATATTTACATTACTCATATCCCGGACATATATTTCTGCCCAGGAAGCAACGTATAAAGTTGTCCGTACTCCTTTCAGTACTGATAGATTCGATGAGTACTGTCCTGTATTTTATAAAAACGGAATAGTTTTTTGCACGAATAATAATTCAGGTTCGCTTGTAACTTATTCCTCAGGAGAGGGGACAGGTAATGCAGATATACATTTCTACGATACAACAAGTTCAGCGAGGCGATCCAGGCTTTTCTCAAAAAGCCTGAGAACGAAGGTCAATGATGGCCCTGTTACATTCAATGCCACGGGGGATACGATCTATTATGCAAGGAACATCAGAGTTGAGGGCAGTGCCAGAGAAATTTCATCTGTAAGGAACAGGCTTGGTATTTTTTCCGCTGTGTTTGATGGCAAAAACTGGGTAAGAATAAGAGAACTGCGTTTTAATAATGAATGGTATAATATCTCATCACCCTGTTTGTCGCCCGACGGCAAGAGATTATATTTTGCTTCGGATATGCCTGATGGTTTTGGAGGATCTGATCTTTATTACTGTAACTGGGAAAATGATTACTGGGGCGATCCTATAAATATGGGAAGTACAATTAACACAAAAGGCAATGAGGCCTATCCTTTCATTACACCGGCAGGCGAGATACTATTCTCATCAGACGGACATCCAGGACTTGGCAACAAGGACATTTTTTACTCAAAACCTGATGGTGATAAGTGGTTGCCTCCGGTAAGGCTTGATCCTCCGATAAATTCCGAATATGACGATTTTGGTATTGTAACAGACTCCCTGATGAGCAGGGGCTATTTTTCTTCAAACAGATTTAAGTCTGCCGATATTTTTCAGTTTGAAACTATCTATCCACAGATCTTTTACACCGATATTCAGAAAGAAAATAATTATTGTTTCAGATTCAGTGATGAAGGGATGATAAGCATCGATACAACAGATCTTCTTTATTCATGGGATTTTGGAGCTGAAAAGAAGCTTTTGGGAAAGACAGTGAATTACTGTTTCCCGGGACCGGGGAAATACAATGTAAAACTTGATATAATTGACAGGGAGACTGGTAATTTGTTTTTTACCAAGTTGAAATATTCTTTAGAGCTTAAAGATTTTGAACAGCCTTATATATCCTCTCCCGATCTTGCTATTGCAGGGGAAGAGGTGATTTTCAGCGGACTGCAATCTTACCTTCCCGGATATGAAATAATTTCTTACGTTTGGGATTTCGGCAATGGGGAAAGGAAGGATGGACCTGAGGTTAATATGACCTTCAAGGAGACAGGGGACTACAGAGTTAATATGGGGCTTAAGCTGAGATCACTCTCAACAGGGATCATTCACAATTCAGGGATAACTAAATTGATAAGGGTAGTTGAAAATGAACAGGAGAAGAAAAATTTTATTTCCATAGCGGCCTCTTCAAAAGAACCGGCTTCTGACATCGGAAATTTTGAGAATGCACAGATAACTGTTGATTACTCAGCTGATCAGGATTATCTTAATGACGCTTTGTTTAAGCTAAAAATTTCAAGCTCTGAGAATCAGATTTCCAGGGAAGATACATTCTTCAAAAATCTCCCTGAGAAGTATGATCTGAAAGAAAATTACCAGCCGGAGGCAGGAGTTTACAGTTATGAAGTTGAAGAACAAACTACTCTTATGGCTCTGCTGCCTGCTTTCAGGGAACTCAATAATCTGGGCTACAGGAATACAGTTGCCGTATTGGAGATGCCGGATTCGGAGGCTGAGATACAGCTTGTTGGTCTGAAAAAGAATTATGGGGTACTCTCCGATGATTATTTCGATGCTTACGGGAGGCTTAAGGCAAATGCATATCTGATACTTGATCAGATAATAATCCTGATGAACCGTTACCCGGAAACAAGAATGCAGATTGAAGTGCATACAGATAATATTGGACAGGCTGCAAACAACCTCAGAACTTCTCAGTCGCGTGCTCAGTTGTTGGCAAACTACCTTATTAACAGGGGTGTAAGTAGTAAGAGGTTGTCTGCAAAGGGTTATGGAGAAGTAAAGCCTGTTGCATCAAATATGTATGAAAGAGACCGCAGACTGAACAGGAGAGTGGATTTCAAATTCATAAAATGATACAGGTATATACCTGACTTTGAAAAATTGTTTAAATTTATACAATTACGGAATTAGGGTGTATTAAATTAAAAATATCAGGATTCCTGCAATTAATAATTAATTAAGCTATAAAACCTTAAAGCCATAACGCTTTTTATAAAAGATAATATGAGTTTATACAAAATTGCAATAAGATCCTTCTTTTTCCTGATCCTGATCCTTCTGGTTGATGGTTGTGAGATTGAGTATAAATCCGATCCCTGTCAAAGAACAAAATGGCCATTGCCCAAGGAGTATGAAATTAAACTGGCTGTGCATATCTCATCCTCAAATGCGATACTCCCGGGTAGCATTGCCGGTTCACAGTATCCGGAAGATTTTCAGAAAATGCAGGTAAACGGCACTATTGAATTTGTTGATTGTTCCGGCAAGGTTGATGGTCCGCATAATCTTGGTAACACTTATCTTGATAAGGAGCTTGATTCTCCCGCACCCATTGATATACCGAAATCCTATTGGTTTGGACATGTCGTGTATGTCTATAAATTTGACAATGACAAAGACATGGTCAATGTTGATCTGGATGTTAAAGTTACAATGCAGGATGGACAGTCCTATATATGCAATTTTGCTGATGAGATCAGGGCCGATAAGATAATTCAGGTGCCAGGTGAAATGTACCACTATATTTTGTTGGATGTTTACTCGGCATCGTGGGTGAAATTTTGAAGAGAACAGAATGCATAGAGTCAGAAGTGTAGTGAAGATTCCGAGATAGAGGAATTTTAAAGTGTTTAGAGTGCCTGAAGTAATTAAAGTTATTTAATCGTAGCAAGTAAAAAATAATCTATTGAAAAGATATTTTCTATTTATCATCTTGTGTTTTACCGGGTTGAGTCTGATGGGTCAGGTACCTGAAGGTTTTTCTTACAGTGCGATAGTCCGGGATAATTTTGGGAATCCTCTTGCAAACCAGGCTGTTTCTTTTCGGTTCAGCATTATAAGGGGCAATGTGACTGGTACAGTCGCATACAGAGAAACGCATAGTACTTATACTGATCAATTAGGACAGGTGTCACTAATAATAGGCAATGGCGAAATTTTATCAGGGGTTTTTGCGAATATTGAATGGGGAAGTGATGCATATTTTCTCAGGGTGGAGCTTGACAGATCGGGTGGCTCTTCGTATGTTGAAATGGGTATCAGCCAGTTCCTGAGCGTTCCGTATGCTTTATATGCAAAGAATGCCGGATCGGGCGGAGGAGGTGGCGGAGGAACGGTAAGCCTGACAGAGGGTAATAATATAACTATTTCAGGATCAGGCACTGAAGCAGATCCCTATGTCATAAATGAGAAGACTCATTATGTTGGAGAGTATTACGGAGGAGGTATAGTTTTCTATGTTTATGATAATGGCAGACATGGCCTTATAGCATCATTGGCTGATCAGGATCCTGCTATTCAATGGTACAACAGCATTAAGCGTTACACTAACACTACAGGGGATGGGCTTAAAGCAGGTAAAATGAACACTATGCTCATTGTCGCTTTGCAGACGGATGATGATCCTGTCGGTAATTTTGCTGCCAAAGCCTGTGCCGATTATTCCGTTGCGGTTGAAGGCGAAATTTATGGCGACTGGTATTTGCCGTCAAAATACGAGTTGGCTATTCTGTTTATGCAAAAGGATCTGGTTGGAAATTTTACAAGTGATTATTACTGGAGCTCCACTGAGTTCAGCAGTATCAGTGCCTGGTGTCAGGATTTTTCAACAGGAGTTGTAAGTAATGTTATTAAGAGTTTCCCTTTTGGAGTAAGAGCCATAAGGGCTTTCTAAGAAATCTTTTCCTTACCTTGCGATAACAAGTGTCTGTGCAAACTTTATGAGTTTGTCCAGAAGAACCTGTGCTATATAGACACCGGGGGAAAGTGTAAGAGGTATCTGTAAATTGTAGATACCGGGATCAATAGATGTTTCAAAACGGAGCTTCCCTGTCATATCGAATATCCTGAGCGTCTGTAATTCAGAAGCAGGCTCAAGGACAAACAGATTAATAAAATCGCGTGCAGGATTAGGATATATGGTGATATTCTTTTGTTCATAAGATCCTCTGGAAGTGTTTCCGGGAGAACCGAACAATCTTATCTCCGAATAATTATTCCATGAATCCAGAGCGTTTCCGTGTCCTAATAGTTTGACAAAGTAGTAATCATTATCTGATTTATCTACAGGCACTTTGAAATTCTGGGGATTACCGGAAAAGCCGCATGTGACACCATTCTGGAGAAGAGGCTCCCATATGATATTGTCGCGGGAAGCAAACAGATCAAAATAAGATTCATATTTCTGGTCTGGAAGCAGGGCTATCTGAACATGATTGATTTTAAAAGGTTCAGCCAGGCTTAATGTGATCCAATGATTATCGCCTTTGGCTGACCATTTAGTTGTAAGATCACCATCATCGACGTTTCCCGGGTAGTCAGATTGATAATAGTTGCTGGCTTCGATAATTTTTATACTCCCCAGCCCCAACTCCTGTTTATAAGGAGAATTGTTGACAGTCAGGCTGGCTGATGTTTCAGTTTTTCCGTCTGAAACCGTAAGTTCAAATGTCAACGGCTGTGGTGATGAAACGAGAGGAGTGAGGTACCTGATCTTTGATCCTGATACATCTGAGACAGGAGTGTTCGATGGTGTTGTCCAGGTAAATGTCAGATCGTCATTGTCGGCATCAGTAGTGCCTGAAGCATCAAGTTCATAAACAAATCCCGAAAAGACATTTTCCTCATAGTCAACTACAACTTTTGGAGCTTCGTTGGCTATTGAAGGATCGGCTATATTATTCTTTACAGGTACGTCTGTTAAATTTTCAGCCCGTCCGGTTGACGGAGTCTGCAAGGGATTGCCCGGGTTCGAGGTATATGAGATTGTCACCATATCACCGAAGATTACCGGGCTTGTTAGTGTCAGGATGACTTTGGTTCCTGATATTGCAACTGAAGTAACAGCCCTTTCAGTTCCATTCACTTTGACTATAAAGTCGGAAGGAAGGGGTGCCGAGTTTGCATCGAGAGTGACTGTGTAGCTTATCTCAACTTTATTGGGAGTGCGATTATTGATAACTGAGCTGACATAAACAGGAACCACTGGAACAGGAGGATCGGGATCGACCATAAGTATCACTGAGGTGAAGGGTTCCAGTGTGATACTGTTAAGATAACTTGTGCCTTTTACATCAAGCATAGGTTGTATAAGCTTGATTTCTTTATTGTTTTTTGAAGCGTTGTAGTAAAATTTTATATCTGCCGTATCATTAATGGCAACAGGAGATTTTTTTGAATCGGGATCCTGACCCGAATAAGATTGCCAATTTGAGAGAGAACGGTTCTTATAACCTGTGGATGGAGTATAGGTCGCAAATGTATTGTTATCATCGATAGGACGTGCATAGTAATTATTATTTGCATCATGACAAAAAGACGGAATATTTTCCGATACTGACTTTGCTGTCAAACACATCTGTTTTGTATTGTGCGCTATAAAAAAATTATCATTAAGGGATATATTTTTAATAGGATAGGTAGAACTGGATTGCAAAAGCCATAATTGAGAATTATTGTTAAAGCATGTGTTTTGGCTGATAATAATATCACTGGCACCATGAAGTTTAATACCACCATTTTTGCAAAAAGCTACAGTATTCCCTGATATTTCAACATTTTTTGTATTATAATCAATATAAATACCTTCAGATTCAGTGTAATCATTAGGGACTCCTTCTCTGTTACCCACTGCATTCAATACAATGTTGCCTGTTATTTTTTTGTTGTAGGTCGGAGACCAGTCGCTTAAATATATTCCCCCTGCATCATCAACCGTAAGACAAAAATTCTTAATAAAGTTGTTCTTGACTAATGATGAATCACCATGAAACCATATTCCATTTCTGCCGGTATTTTCAATTATATTATATTCATATCGACCTTTCGGACCAATACTGTAGATTGCACCAAATAGCCCACGGCCCATACCGGGGAAAAGTCCGGAATTAAGAATAGTATTATTTGTAATAATGGAACTCGTACAATTCCCATTTAGATTAATGGCACAGTCAAGAGTATGATTAATTATGCAATTATCTATATATAAAAAATAAGATGTATAGACATTATCAACAAATGTGATGGCATTTCTTCCTGAATATTCTATATTACAGTGTTGTATTCTTATGTTATTATACTTACTTGCCCTGATTGCAGCCACATTAGCTCCCTGGAATGTTATGTTTTCAATGGTTACGTAATTGATCCCGTATATATAAACCAATCTGTCAATTGTACTTGCCTGCACTGTATAGGAATCAGGATCCTTATCTCCAAAAAACATATAAAGATATATTCCGTCATGATACCATTCACCAAATGAATCAAGTGTTTCAAGACTGTTTTGTATGAAATATCCGTATCCGTTCCTTAATTCTCCTGAAAAGGTTGGAGTGAATGTAATAGTATTAGCTTGATGATTTGTTATTTTATTACGGTAAATAGAATAGGGATTATGCTTTAGAACAATCTCAGCCCCGCTCCAGTTAGGGGTATCTGTTAGTTGATAATCTGTAATTGATTTATTGGAAACATGGGATTCAAAAGTCATATATCCGGTATTTGGATATCTGCCCAATGTTTGTGGTGATCCGTTCAAAGCGACTAAATTGACAGGGGACGAAAACGATTGAGTGCTTCTGTATATCCCTGGTTTCACGTAAGTCCATGAACTTACGGTTCTAAATCCTGTAATTACAGGATTTGCACCAGTGCCATAAGCTCCGAAAACTATTGGATTTGTTTTAGTGCCTGAACATGTAATATTCAATGAACCATAAAAAACATCACCACGCCTGAAAAAGATCCTGTCTCCCGGCTTCATGCCTGATAAAGCTGAATTCAATTTAGAAATTGTTTTCCATGGTGTCGACTCTGAAAGCCCATTTGAAAAATCATTGCCTGTTGAGCTAACATAGTAATCTGTTGCAGATGCTAAAACGCTATTTAATATAAGGAAAAAGGTTAATATTTTTTTTTTGAATGCCATTTTACATAAATCACACTATATCAAAATGTATTTTAAGTTAAATGTTTCATGTAGTTATACGTATTTTTTTAATCTCTGTTATAATATACAGTAATTTTTGTTAATTGTATTACAATTCACTAAATTGAAGTTATGCTATTCTTTGATCTGCAGTGCAGATTAAATCATTAATAGTATTATCCGATAATATGAATTTCCAATTATCTCGTAAAGAGTTCTTAATACCTTTACTCTTCTTGACCAGGCAAATTCATAATCGGGAACAGAAATAATTCCAATGTTGCAGATATCTTTAAATATTCTTTTATATGTCATCCATGTTCTATGTGAATGAATACCCATGCTTAGTACATTTATACCATTAATATTATAACCGGATTGCATAATCCATTCCCTGACAGTCAGGGCGCTATTCAGGGTCCTGTTTATTTTTACCAGATCTGTGGGTATGGCTTTGATTTTTGATGAATCAATGCCTTTGGCAAGCAGATAGTTTTTTGCTAATTCAGCGTTAGATTCAAAAATTTTCTGGCTTTTTCCCCTTCCATCCTTTTGTTTTATTATATATTTTGTTTTGTTGTGAAAAGGGATAACAATTTCATTGTTAAAATTTATATCTTTAATATATAGGTTTCGGTCGCCAAAAGATCCACGTTTATCATTAATGAATTCTATTGTCAAAGAATCAATTTCAGAAAGACTGCTATTCCAGATCAGCTTATGTTTATTGTTTCTTTTCCTTGAAAGGAAATCTCCAGCCAGGGAATCATTAATATATACTTTAAAACGTGCGGAATTCTCACCGCTTAGTTCACTGAAGGCATTTATTTCTAAAATGTTAGGCGTCGATTTGCTGGTGTCACAAAGGAGTTTTTCCGTATTAAAAATAAGGCAGCCATTTTGCTCAAGAATAAAATGATCAGACATTGTGCCACTGACCAGTATTGATTCATAGTTATTTGAAATGAATTCAGTATATGCTTTATCGAGTGCATGGAAAGGAAGCCAACCTTCAACAATAAGAACTTCAGCATTTACTGATCTTGATTTGGAAAGCTGATTGGTTATATAGTAAAATAATGGTTTAGAGAAGACAAGGGATGATATAATGGCAATTAATATTACAATAGTAAATTTCAGGCAGTTCTTATTTCTGATCATATTTGTCTAAATTATTCGATTTGTGAAAACATATAACTACAAAATTCGTAGAAGCTTATAATACTATTGTTGTTTTTAATTGAATTCATGAAAATAGAGAAAATTAGCTCTGACAATTTTAAGAAAATATTCAATCAAAGCGATTTTATTTATAATACCGTCGATTTTAATATCATAAACAACGAAAAATGTGATCAGCTTGATTTTTTACTGATACATGATAATAAAAGGCAAATCGGTTTAATAGGCGGGCATCAGGATGGAGTTCTTAAGTCTCCGTTTTCAGCACCTTTTTCATGTTTTTCGGTGAATAATAATAATATGAGGTTTGAATATATTTCAAAAGCTCTGCAACTGCTTGATGAATATGCTTTATCTCAGGAACTTAGGGAGATAAATTTTGTGCTTCCTCCATATTTCTATGATGAAAATTTAATTTCAAGAATAGCATTATGTCTGAATGATAATGGTTATTCATCCGGCATGTCGGTAAATCATCATCTCTACACAGCTGATCTGAAAAAATATGATAACGGGGAAATAGGTAAAGATATCAGATACAAAGTGAGAACAGCCATAAAACATGATCTTGTATTTAAATTGGCTGATAATGAAGAGGAGCTGAGTTTAGCTTTTGAGGTGATTGAAATTAATAAAAAGAGTAAGAACCGATTACTAAGCATGACTTTTGAACAGGTTCAGGAAATGCGAAAGATCATAGGTATTGATTTTTTACTGATCTATAAAGATGAAAAACCTCTGGCTTCAGCTGTGATATACAATCATAATCCTGTGATTTCCCAGGTAATTTACTGGGGTGCATTGCCTGATACTTCACAATATTACCCCATGAATTTTTTGGTATACAACATACTGAAATACTATGCCGGACGAAATACTTCTATAGTAGATCTCGGGATTTCCATGATTGGAGATGAGCTTCATACAAGTCTTATTAATTTTAAGGATAGCATCGGTGCCAAAGCATCAGTGAAATTATCTTTCTCGAAGAATTTACTTAAATGAATGTAGTTTATAATAAAACCAGGATAAAATTGAGATTATGATAGAAATAATAAATCTCCCCAAGATACTTGATGATCGTGGTAATTTGTCAGTGATTGAGGAAATGATAAATATACCTTTCAAAATACACAGGATTTATTGGATCTATGATGTTCCGGGTGGAGAATTCAGGGGAAGTCATGCATTCCGGGAAAATGAAGAATTCATTGTAGCCGTATCCGGCAGTTTTGATGTTAATCTGGATGATAGTAAAGAAAAAAGGAAAATATCCCTTAACCGTTCGTATTTTGGAATTTATGTGCCAAAAATGATCTGGAGAACTCTGGATAATTTTTCTACAAATTCTCTTGCCCTTGTAATTGCATCAAAAGGATTTGATGAAAATGATTATATAAGAGATTATCAGACTTTTTTGAATTTAGTAAAATGAAAGAAAAACTTGCTACCATATACGATTGTTGTATCGTTAATTTAAAAAAAATACACGACCGGGCAGGTAACCTGACCGTTGTAGAAGAGAATATCGATTTGCCTTTTGTTGTCAAACGGGTGTATTATCTGTATGATGTTCCCAGTGGTGCTGACAGAGGTGGACATGCTCATAAGGAACTTTATCATTTTATGGTTGCTGCCAGCGGGGCTTTTGATGTTATTGTTGATGATGGCCGGAACAAAAAAATTGTTGAATTGAACCGGCCTGATTATGGCTTATATATTCCTCCTGCAATATGGAGGGAGTTGATTAACTTCTCAGCCGGAGCCATTTCTCTTAATCTCGTATCGGAACTTTTCTCAGAAGAAGATTACATAAGAGATTATAATGATTTTTTGAAAGCAAGAAAAATTATTTAAGGATATAGATGTTTGTATTTTAATAAGATGTAATTACAAAGTACTTACATCCATGTATATTTTAGTTAGATGATAAAATTTCTGGATCTTAAAAATATAAATGCTGAGTATGAAGCTCAGATCAGTGAATCGATACAGCGGGTTCTTAATTCCGGTTGGTATCTGTTGGGGCAGGAAGTTAAGGCTTTTGAGAAAGAATACAGTTCTTATCTAGGTACAGGTCATTGCATTGGAGTTGCAAACGGGCTGGATGCTCTCAGGCTGATTATGAAGGCATATATTGAGATGGGCTGCATGAAGGAAGGAGATGAAATAATTGTTCCGGCCAATACTTACATAGCCTCGATTCTTTCTATAACTGATAACCGGCTTGTGCCTGTTCTCGTTGAACCGGATATCATAACCTATAATATAGATCCTTTTAAGATTGAGGAAAAAATTACTTCGAAAACAAAAGCCATAATGATAGTGCATCTTTATGGTCAGAATGCAATGCATCCGGAAATTGAGAGACTGGTCAGAAAGTATGATCTTAAATTAATTGAGGATAATGCTCAGGCGCACGGATGTATGTACAAAGGACAGCGAACAGGATCAATAGGGGACGCTGCAGGACATAGTTTCTATCCCGGCAAGAATCTTGGGGCACTTGGCGATGCGGGAGCTATAACAACAGATAATGATGAACTTGCTGATGTTGCAAGGACAATTGCTAACTATGGCTCAAAAATCAAGTATCAAAATCTTTATAAAGGATTAAATTCCCGGCTTGATGAGATCCAGGCTGCCATACTTCGTGTAAAACTCGCGCATCTTGATGCAGATAACCATCGACGCAGTGAAATAGCTCAGTATTATATTAACAATATCAAACATCCTGATATAATTCTGCCTTCTGCCCCCAGTTACCCGCCTAATGCATCTGGCCATGTCTGGCACCTCTTTGTGATCAGGACAGATAAACGCGACCAAGTCCAGAAATATCTTTTTGAGAAGGAAATACAAACTATGATCCATTATCCCATCCCTCCTCATAAACAACAAGCTTACAGAGAATGGAACAGTCAAAACTTCCCGGTAACTGAACTGATACATGATCAGGTGCTTAGCTTGCCGATTTCACCGATATTGACCGGTGACGAGTTGGAATACGTAGTACAGTCTGTTAATGCATTCTGAATCGAAACGGTATTATGGAAAGATGTAATATATTGATTGCTGGTACGCTTGCCTCGGGAGCGAGTGCACTCACAGATCTGCTACGGGAATATGAGAATGTAAATGTGATTAATGATGAATTTGATGATTTCAGGGCACCGGGTCTGGTTGGTGACCAGTTGAATATTCTTTCAAGTATTGATTATCCGGATTCAATTGAACAGATTATCAGAATGCAGAGTATTAAAGGCAGATTGATATATAAAAGCCGGATATGGAAATTATTAAATAGACTTTTACCTAAGACATTGTGGGTCAGGCAATTTGAATCTCGTTATATTGAATATTTTAAAAAATACCTTGTGCGACTCAATCAGATAAACCTTCTGGAAAATCTGCATGAGGAACTAAGGTCTGACATCTCGTACGAAGAAAAAATACAAAATGCCAATACATGGATTAATGATGTTAGTGGTCTGTTTTCATACGAAAAAGAATTCACACTTTTTGATCAGCCAATATTGCCATGGTCTGATATTGAGATATGGCCAAGAGTGTTTGAACCTTTTAAAATGATATACGTTTATAGAAATCCAAAAGACCAGATGGCTGAAATAATAAGTAGAGGAATATTATTTCAACCTTTCAGGTCACCGTTTCTTAATTACACACAGGTAAATGTTATGTCTATATACGGTAAAGATAGAAAGGCGATGCTGAAATTTCAGAAAGATGCACTGTTAAACAGAATGGAAAATCTTAAGGATCTGAAAGAAAAAATTTCTGATGAAAGACTTATGTTAGTTGACTTTGATAATCTGGTGTGTGATTATGACAAATGCAAAACCAGTGTAGAGAATTTTATCGGCCTGCGAAGCACCAGTCATAAGTATGCAAAGGACTACTTCAATCCTGAGAATGCACGACAGAGAAGCATCAGCATTTATAAAGACTATTTAAGTGAAGAGGAATTACAGGATTTTGATGAACTTGAAAGAGCTTATTTCTATTTAAAGACTTGTTCTGACTCGAATAAAATGGAGTAATATCAGCTTGTTAATTTTTAGTTAATGTCAGAAAATCAGCAATCTTACCGGCAGATCATTAAAGCAACTTCTCTTTTTGGTGGTGTTCAGGTTTTTCAGATCATTATTCAGGTAATTCGTTCTAAAGCCATTGCCGTTTTACTGGGGCCTGCAGGTATGGGGATCGCCGGATTATTGAATTCAACAGTCGGACTAATAAGTGGAATTACAAATTTCGGACTAGGAACCAGTGCTGTAAAAGATATTTCAGCTGCGCATGCCACCGGGAACAATGACATGATTGCGCGGGTAATAACAGTGCTGAGGCGTCTTGTTTGGATCACAGGGCTATTAGGCTCTTTAGTGACTCTGATATTGTCGAAATTGTTAAGCAAAATAACATTTGGCAATTATGATTATACACTGGCATTTATTTGGATAGCAATAACTCTGCTTTTTAATCAACTTACCACAGGACAGTTGGCTCTATTGCAGGGTATGCGTAAGCTAAGACATCTTGCCAGGGCAAATGTAACTGGTAGTGCCCTGGGATTGATCTTTACTCTCCCTTTGTATTATTTCTGGGGAATAGATGGTATTGTGCCGGGTATTATTGTAGCATCAATAATTTCACTGATGTCATCATGGTTTTACTCAAGAAAAGTTGAAATAATTAATGTAAAAGTTACAAGAAAAGAGACATGTCTTCTGGGTAAAAATATGATGACAATGGGCTTTTTTATAAGTCTCAGCGGACTTGCCTCCTTAGGGGCATCATATCTGGTCAGGATATTTATTCGTTCATTCGGAAGCATTGATCAGGTCGGATTATACAATGCAGGATTTACCATTATAACTACTTATGTGGGTCTTGTTCTGACTGCTATGGGAACAGATTATTTTCCAAGGTTGTCAGCAATTGCACATAGCAACAGTTTATGCAAACAGACAATTAATCAGCAGGCTGAAATAGTACTGTTAATTCTGGCCCCAATAATTTTGGTATTCCTGGTTTTTATCAGATGGGTTGTAATACTATTGTACTCTACAAAATTTGTTGCTGTAAATGATATGATAACCTGGGCTGCATTGGGGATGTTTTTTAAAGCTATAAGCTGGTGCATTGCATTTATTTTGCTTGCCAAATCGGCCTCAAAGCTTTTTTTCTGGACCGAACTGCTGGGGAATGTCAATATGTTATTGTTAAACTTATTAGGATATTATCTCTGGGGCCTTACTGGTTTGGGAATTTCATATTTGACAGGTTTTTTAGTTTACATGTTGATGGTATATTTCATAAGTAAGAAGAAATTTGAATTTGCGTTTGATCCGGTTTTCAGGAAGATTTTTGTTATTCAATTCGCCCTGGTGCTTAGTTGTTTTATTGTGGTAAAATTGTTTGATAAGGCTTTTTATTATCCGATTGGAATAATTCTTATAGCCATTTCATTAAATTATTCGTATAAGGAACTAGATAAAAGGATAGCTTTAAGAGAGACAATAACAGATATTTGTAGAAATATAAGGAAAAGAGAAAAATAGAATTTGTATTTTATACTGTTACCGGTAAGGTAAATAAGAAAGGATTATTATGAATAAAGATACACCGTTGGTTTCAATTATTGTTGTAACATATAATTCGTCATTATATGTTGAAGAAACACTTGATAGTGCCTTTAGGCAGGATTATAAAAACATTGAATTGATTGTGACCGATGACTGTTCAACTGATAATACAGTAAAGATTGTTTCAGATTGGCTGGAGAAACATAGTCACAGGTTTGTAAGATGCGAAATAGTCCCGGCTGAAAAAAACGGAGGCATACCTTCAAATGTAAATAAAGGGCTTAAAGTTGTTAAAGGTAAATGGGTAAAAGTTATTGCAGGCGATGATATATTGACAGATAATTGTATAACTGACAATTTATTATTTGCTGCAGAAAACAAAGCTTCATTAATATATTCTGATCTTGAATGGTTTCTTGATACGGGCTTGATTATAGATCACGATAAATCGGAAGATATATACAGAAATGCATTTAACAGACTAAATTCAAAGGGGCAGTTGAAGTTTTACGCCAGATACCCGGTATTTATCAATTCTTCGTCATGGTTTTATTTATTGGAGAAAATAAAAACTATCCATGACGAAGAATTTAAATTACTTGAAGATCAGCCGTTTATATTTAATTTTCTGGAAACAGGAGAGTCTATCTTTTATATGGATAAAATTACTGTAAGATATAGAAGACATGATAAGTCTGTTGTTATTTCAAATAATCTAAATTTTTTAAAAGAATTCAATCTCTGTTATAAAAAATACAGACTTAAATACCTCTCTGCAAAATCCTTTACTGATTTATTCTATATGTTCAGGTTTCATGCTTTCATGGCAGAGCGATGGACCTCCAAGTACCTTCTTTTAAAGATTCTGTTTTTCCCGGTAAAGAAAATGGTGATTATTTTAAGCAATGTTATCAAACCTGATAGGGGACTTAAAAAATATAGAAAATAATTAAATCCGGAAATAAATTGTTTGGTCCAAAATTTAAAATATACATAATTATATCATTGCTGTTTATTTCAGGGTTTGTTAATTTCTTTGTTGAATTTGCAGGTCTGGGAATAAATGTCTCCTATGTTAGTGCATTACTTGATATGATTCTGGTAATGGTAGCTTTGTTTTCATTCGGCATAAAAGGCAATAAAATGTTAATCGCTTTTATGCTGCTTTTCCTGATGGTGTCAATTTTATCGTATTTCATTAATATAAAAGACCTTACATTGGTGAGCTTTGTTAATGGAATGCGGGATTTTTTACCCTATTTCTTATTCCCGGTCATCTTCATTAGGATATTTCAACATAATGATTACAAGTCACTGGTAAAAATAATGAACCGGTTTCTCTACATTTTTCTTATAGTCCAGATTCCGGTTTCTATTCAGCAATTCATTAAAATGGGAGCTGGTGATTATGTCGGAGGGACTTTTGGTCTTGGAGGATCAGGTGTGTTGACCTTTACTGTATATCTGAGTACTTATTATCTGATGATCCAGGATTTTGATCATAATAAATTTTTCCGAAGTATTTTAAAGAAATCATACCTGTTGGTATTATGGTTGCCATCATTCATAAATGAAACCAAGATATCATTTGTGCTTATGATCTTGTTTTTTGTTTTGTTATTGCCTCTCAATATAAAATCAATATTTAATTCAATTTTAATAGGGCTTGTACTGATCCCTGTGCTTTTGTATTTTGATAGTGTTTATACAAAGACTACCGGATATGGCTTCCTGGATGAGATATTTCAGAAAGAATATGTTACAAGATATCTTCTTGGCGATAGTGATATGGATCTATCACAGACAGGTGATATTCCACGTTTTACCAAGATCATACTTGCTTTTCAGATACAAAAGAAAGAAATATTCTTATTCGGTAATGGAGCAGGTCAGTTTAAAGGTGGAACCACTCTCTCCTTAACTCCTTTTGCAACATCTTACATGTGGTTGCTTCAGGGGTCAAGACCAATGTTATTTCTCGTTTTTGTCCAGCTGGGATTGCTTGGCTTTATTTTTTATGCATTGTCCTGGTTGAAATTAGTCAGCAATGCATGGAAGAACAAGACTTTTATGTATTCCCGGAACCTTTGCATCTACCTGATGGCTGCATATATCATAATTATGTTCTATAATGAATCGCTCAGGTATCTGTTCTTTTCAGGAATATTTATGTATTTTATAGTATTTGCTAATTATTGGAGGTATGAAAAAGAAACTGCTGGTAGTTAATCAGTTGCAATTCGGCTATCATATAGATTACCTGTTTCTTGCAAGATACCTGAAAAATGAATATAAAATCACATTTTTATGCTGGGAGTATAAGGAATATACTGCGAAAATTGAAGAAAATGGTGTTGAGGTAATATATATATCCCGTGAAGGTAACATCGTTAAGCGTAATATCAGATTCATAAGGTCTGTTTTCAGACAAATTGCAGCGGATTCCTGGTATTGCATCTTTCTTCATTATTTCAAAGCTTGTTCCTGTATTCCTGTATATTTTAACAAAAGGTTTAATATTCATCTGGATATCCGTACCGGAAGCATTACGGATAAAACAGTTTACAGGTTGCTAAATAACCTTCTTTTGCGTTGGGAAGCCAGTTTTTTTAAAAGCATCAGTATCATATCTGAAGGATTGAGAGAGAAACTAAAAATAGACAGGAAAGCTCTTATTCTTCCATTAGGAGCTTCAAAGATAGTGGTTGAAAGGCAGAGCAGACATAAAATAACATTAATGTATGTCGGGACTTTTTATAAAAGAAGATTAGAGGATACAATAGAAGGGCTGTCTATCTTTTTGAAAAGGAATCCATCGGCAGATATTGTTTATATTATTATCGGAAGCGGATGGGGTAATGATACCGAAAACCTTAAACATGCCATAAGTAAATACAAACTATGGGACTATGTTGAATTCAAGGGATATATTCCTCATGATGAGCTGATATCTTATTTTAAGTTATCTAATGTGGGCTTGTCATATATACCGGTCACGCCGTGGTATGATTTTCAGCCGGCAACAAAGACATATGAATATTTACTTGCAGGAATGCCGGTAATAGCTACCAATACCTACGAGAACAGGCAGGTTATTAATGAAAATAATGGAGTTCTGATTGATGATAATCCTGAAAGTTTTGCATCAGGCCTGGGAAAAATTTATGATAGCATTGATTGCTTTGATGAAAATATTATAAGAAACTCTGTTCAGGATCATGAATGGGAAAACATAATGTTGAAACTAAAGCATTATTTAAACACTTTTCCCAATATGATTGAATATGAAAATTAGGTTAAGCATAATAATATAAACAAACTCATTTTATGAACCAGCCTGAGATTCAGCCCCGGAAGAAATCAAGAAAAGATGTGAAATATATCCTGATAACAAGTCCAAGTCTGGATGTTGCCAAAAATGTCAGTGGTATATCATCGGTTACCAGGTTTATTATTAATAATAACTCGAGTTTTACTTACAAACATTTCGAACTGGGCAAGAGGGATGCCGAACCACGTAACATTTTATGGTTTTTGCGGATTATTAAAGCATATATGCAATGGTTAATTGTTGTAATTCTGAACAGAAAGATTCTTATTCACTTTAATATTGCATTAGACAAAAGATCTATTATCAGAGATTTGCCTTTGGTATTTCTGGCGAGGATTTTAGGAAGAAAAATGGTATTACATATTCACGGAGGTGAGTATCTTCAATCCGATTACATACCTGAAAAGATTAAATTCTGTCTTAAATTTCTCTTTTCAGAAAAAGTTCCTGTAATTGTTCTCAGCTCTTTTGAGAAGAATATATTATCAGATAAAATCAAATCTGCAGGTATTTATGTGCTTCCAAATTGCATAGAGCTTGACGATGCAAAACTTTTTACAAGAGATTATTCCGGCTCGAAAGCTTTACAGTTATTATTTCTGGGCCGCATAATAAACAGGAAAGGGATAAAAGACATATTGTCAGCCATAAGCATACTGAAAGATAAAGGCATCAATTTTAAATTCTGTCTTGCCGGGACAGGAGAAGATGAAAAAGATTTTATTAATAAAGCAGATATTCTTATCGGATCCGATTTTCATTATGCTGGTGTTGTTGATGGCAGAAGAAAAACAGATTTGATAAAAGAGAGTGATGTTTTTCTGTTGCCTTCTTTGTCGGGAGAAGGGCTTCCGATGGCATTGCTGGAATGTATGTCGTTTGGATTAGTGCCGATAGTTACCGACGATGGATCGATGGCTTGTGTCGTTAAAGACAGAGAGAATGGATATATCGTGAGTAAAAGCTCTCCTAAGGAGATTGCATCAGCTGTTTCAGAGCTGGCAAATAACAGACAAATTTTTAAAAGGATGAGTACTGAGGCGCGTGAATATATAATTGAGAACTACAATCCTCAGAACTATATTGATAAATTGAATAAGATATATGAAAAAATATGAGTTATTGGCCTGAATTATAGATATTCTTTGTATTTTTTTGAATAACTTGTAGTTCAATGTTTTTTTAATCAGACAAATCAGATCTCATACAACAATATTATTCCTTTAGTAAAATGGCAGAAATGTTTTTTAATGTAAAAATAGAGTTTGATGTTGAGGAAGTGGATTCCATAATCAGGCGAACAATTAATAATGAGGGAAAGGGATACCTGTGTGCAATTGAAAGTAATAATGTTACAATTGCAAACAAGGATGAGGGTTTTTTAAAGATCGTTAATGATTCTTTGGTGAATATTTGTGACGGATCTGTTCTGGCAAAGGTATTAGGGATTATACATGGAAGGAGATTTAAATCATACAGAGGCGATGACCTTTTAAATAAATATGTGCGTTCAGATGATTTTAGTCACTTTTTTCTTGGAAATACAGATGAGATTTTGGATGGCCTAAAGAATAATCTGGGAAAGATTAACAATTCAATCCTGAAAATGCCTTTTGAAAGTCTTCCTTTCAGAAAAGTAGAAGAATTTGACTATAAAGGTATAGCAGATATGATAAATGCTGCCAGACCGGATATTATTTGGGTATCACTGGGAGCACCCAAACAGGAGATTTTTATGAGCATGTTACTGCCATATCTTGATTTTGGGATCATGTGTGGAGTAGGGGCTGCCTTTAATTTTAATGCTGGAGTAGGACCTGTTAGAAGAGCTCCCCGCCTGATGCGCAATTTTTATCTTGAATGGCTTTACAGAGCTTATGAAGAACCTAAAAAAAATATACCCAGATATTTACGATTTCTCAGCATCTTCCCCAAACTGCTAATTGACGAAATCAGAAAGTCAAAGAGAAAGAGTTTGAAGCATAGGTCTTAAAAATACATTTATCAATACCGATTTGCTGAACGAACTATTTCAGGCAAACTCCGTATAAATATACATTAATCATAATATTAGAATAAACTTGATTATTAACCTTGTCCGAAGGTCCTTTCAAAATACTTTCCTGAAAGTTACAGGAGCTAATGGGCTTATTAGTGTCGCTAAAGCATTTTTGGTGATAATCTCCAATAAAGTTCTTGCAATTGTCATTGGTGCGACGGGAATAGCTATGATAGGACAGTTGCAAAATTTTACAACAATTATTACCCAGATTTCCAATGGTGGGTTTAATCAAGGACTTACAAAATATATTGCTGAAAACCGTGATAATAAAAACGAAGTAAAGGAATTTGTAGGAACGGCTTTTCGTATATCTTTTTTACTTACTTCAGTAACAGCCTTATTTATTATACTGTTATCAGGTTTTCTTTCATCCAGAATATTTGATACACTTGAGTATAATTCAATTCTGATTATTTTCGCTTTCACTCTGTTTTTTTACAATCTCAATAGTCTTATTTTATCGATTATAAACGGATTTCAGGAGTACAGGAAATATTTTAAAATTAATATTACAACGACAGTAGTTGGATTTGTTCTTACAATAGGGCTTGTATTGCTCTTAAAGGAATATGGTGCTTTGTTAGCTATTGTACTATCACAATCCATTGTCAGTATTTTTGCTTATTTTTATATAAAAAAGGATTATTGGCTTAAAGCATTTTCGTTTAAAATATTCAAAAAGCCCAAAATGTTTTTGTTGTTGAAATATTCTGCAATAACATTATTGGGAACAGTTATCTGGCCTTTGGTCAGTATTGTTATCAGAACATATGTAATCAATAATATATCTGCAAAAGAAGCTGGGCTGTGGCAGGCAGCAAGGTATATAGACCATTATATTGTAAACATTGCTGCCGGTTCTTTTTCAGTATATCTGTTGCCCAAGCTTGCTTCAGTCACTGACTCTCAGAGTTTAAAAAAGGAGCTTAAGAGCATATACAAGGTGATAATACCCATAAGCCTGGCATGTTTTATTCTGGTTTTTATTTTCAGAGATTTCGTAATCATTCTCCTTTATTCGAAAGAATTTCTGAAAGCCAGCCAGTATTTGATCTTGCAGATGATAGGGTCTTTCTTTTGGTTATGTAAATCTCCACTGATGAATTTCATGTTGGCTAAAGGCATGATTAAGACATTTATTGCTAATGAAATGATCTTTGCAGTTTTTGTTATTATTCTTTCTATTATCCTTATTCCATGGTTTGAGATCCAGGGAATTCAGTTTACCTATACTTTGCAGAGCCTGTTATATTTGATAGTCAGCATTTTTTTAATTAAAAAATATATAGCCAAGATGCAAATTGAGGAAAGGGTAAACTATAAGGAATAATACAGAAAGATGTAATTGGTTTGATTATAAGTACTTAATGAATTATTAATTTGATTTAATTGAAATTAAAATTGAAAAAAATAAAAAAATATGTTAAAGAGAAGATGAAATATTTCATCTATTTTCTTACGATCTGCGTTAATAAGTATTTTCTGTACAGGAATATAAGGCGAACACTTAAGAATACACCTCAAACCATTCCTGTCACAAAAGAAAAAAAGCAGGAGTATATCAAACGATGGTCGAAGCTTGGGGGATCAACTTCAATTTTATGGTATAAGGCTTGCATGAATATAACCGGAGTAGATGATACGGCATATATATCAGAACCGGATTATTATCATAAGGTGGAACTTATATTGAACAATAAGATTTTTAATTACGCTTATTGCGACAAAAATAATTATCATAAGTTAATTGATAACTCAATTCTCCCACAGGTATATGTAAGAAATATTGAAGGCACCTACTATAATTCTGATTATAAGGCCATAAATGATTCATCTGAAATCCTGAATATGATTCCCGAACATACTGACAGGGTTATTGTGAAGACGGCTGTTGGTTCGTGTGGAGGCAAGAGCATACAATTATTTCGAAAAGACAAAGATGTATGGTCTAATTCTTCAGGTGAGAAACTTACAGTAGCTTATCTGGAAACTAATTATAAAAAGAATTTTCTTATTCAGGAATATATTCGTCAACATCCTTTCTATAGCAAATTTAATGAAAGCTCGGTTAATACTATAAGATTATTCACATACAGGTCAGTCATAAATAATGAAATAATTGTGTTGCGGGCTATGTTACGCATAGGAAAAAAAGGATCTTCAGTCGACAATGTTTTTTCAGGCGGAATTTGTTGTAACATAGATCAGGAAGGAAAACTTGGAGAATATGCCATAGGTGCCAAACATTTAAAAATATATGAGTTCAATGACCTGGTATTTAAAAATGTTGGTAAGCTCTATAATATTGAAGAAGTTAAGAATACAGCAAAGGCGATAGCCGGTTCTTTTCTATATCACAGACTCATAGGATTTGACTTTTGCGTTGATGAGAACAGCAAAGTGATATTAATTGAAGCCAATCTTTATGATATCGGAATTTCCCATCAAATGCTTTCAGGACCTTTATTTAGGGAATATACCGATGAGATCATCGAGTATTGCGCCAGGAATAAAAAAACTATTTCATTTGATTTTGATTTGTAGATTATTCTCCCGAGTTTAATATAGATAAATATATAATATGGTTACAACACAAAACTTAAATTCGTTCTTGCTTTTCGGTTATTTTCTTGATTATAAGGGGACTGGATTGGTTTCAGCACCCCAGACCGATATAAATAAATATAAAGATTGCAGCTTAAATGAGCTTACTGAGATAGGTTCAGATCTGATAATTGAAATATTCAAGGATGAATTTGTCCCAAATTCACAACACCTTATACCTTTGAGTGGCGGCTATGACAGCCGGGCAATACTGGCGGGATTACTGAAATTCACCGAAAGCCGGAATATAAAAACATATACTTATGGAATACCCGGTTCGTATGACTTTGATATTGCAAGGAAAATTGCAAAACTATATGGCCTTCATCATTATGAGATTGATTTTGAAAAACATAACTTCACACTTGATTCATTACTTGATGCCTCAAAGAGATTCCGCCATCAGACTTTGCTTTTTTTCCATCCTGATTATATATCTATAAAGGAGATGTTTGGGGATCATATGTACTGGTCGGGTTTCCTGGGAGGATCTTTCAATGGAACTTTGAGGTCACTTAAATGGAGTACCCCTGATACGGACAAACAATTAATCAAAGAAAGATTTCTCAAGGATAACTTATATGTTCAGTCTGTATTTCTTTCCAGTGAGCCAATGGAAAACCTGACAGTGCTTCTTGACGGATGTGATATAAATATAGATAATTTAAATCTGTATGAAAAACTTGATTTGTTCAACCGGCAGGCCAAATATACAGGGCCGCATGTATGTCCGGAAGGTTTTAATATGATAATACCATTCGGCTCATCAAAGTGGCAGAATTTTATCTGCAGCATCCCTGTGAAATTTAAAATAGATATGATCCTTTACAAAAAAATATTGTTAAATACATTTCCTGAATTATTTTCTCTTCCGACAAAGAATGAATTGGGTTTTGCTTTGGGATCTAGTAATTTAGTGCAATTTCTTAAAAAAGCCGAATATAAATTAATCTCTTATCTGGGGATGAAGAGCTACGTGATGAGAAAAAGAGGCAATTATTTTGATATTAATTGGTTTATACGGAATAATAAAAATATGAAAGAGATAGTCATTAATGCTCTTGAAAATCTTAAGAAAAGAAATATTGTTCCATGGGTGGATTTTGAAATGTTAACAAGCAGGCACTTCAGGGAAGAAGCTGATTATGGAGATGCATTACAGACACTTGCTTCGCTTGAATTGAATTTAACATCACGGGGAGAATAAATATTATTTTAAACAACTGGTAAAATATAGTTATGTTGAAAACCAGGGAGATATTGAACTTATAATAGTGATTATTAATGAAGAAGAATATTTTATTCATCAATCAGAATCAGTTTGGGTATCACATTACTTATTATAAGTATTGTAAAAATCTGGTTAAGGATGATTACAATATTACTTTTTTGTGCTGGGATTATGGAAGGACCAGGATTTCCATTGACGGGATCAAAGTTTATTATTCCTCCAGAAACGGTAATATAATCCAAAGAAACATCAGATTTATAAAACAGGCAACAACACTCATTAGAAGAGGTTCTTTTGATGTTGTTTTTGTTAAATATTTCAGGGGCTGTTTCTTATTGCCTTTATTATGTTCGAAAAAACAATACTTTCACCTTGATATTGTTACGGGGGGGATTTCAAAGAATGATTTTAAGAGGTCAATGTATAACCATATCCTGAAATTTGAGAGCAGGTTTTTCAATAATGTCAGCACTATCTCCGAAGGTTTGAAAAGCATCTTGAAACTTTCTGATGAAACAAAAATATTCCCCCTGGGAGCAGATCCTGTTCACGTCCAACGGATCCCCAAAGCCAGGTTAAGTTTATTATATGTAGGAGTTTTATCCAGCAGAAATATTATTGATACTGTTGAAGGTGTCAGGTTGTTTTTAAAAGATCATCCATCAGCAGATATTCATTATACAATAATCGGAGGGGCCTGGAATAATGAAGCTGATGAGTTGAAATCAAAAATTGAAAGAGATAAACTGGAGAATGTCATCGAATTACACGGTTATATACCTCATAATAATTTAATAAATTTTTATGCTAATGCGAATGCAGGAGTTTCATACATACCTGTAAAACCCTGGTATGAATTCCAGCCTGCGACAAAGACCTTCGAGTACCTGATGGCAGGTATGCCTGTCATTGCTACTTCCACCTGTGAGAATAGAAGAGTCATAAATTCCCGTAATGGCCTTCTGATAGATGATAATGCGATTAGCTTTTCAGAGGCACTGGGAAAAATTTATGATAACATCGGGAGTTATGATGAAGAGGAAATAAGGGAGTCTGTTTCACAATACAGATGGGAGAAGCTTGTGTCAAATCTGAAGGCCTATTTGTCTGATATTGAAGTTGTCTGATCCGCTCTAAGAATAGAATTTTATGCAAAATACTGATAAAATAAAGTTTCTCCATATTGAATCCAATAACTTCCGGGATTTCCCTTTGGGAGGAACCCTTTCTTTTTCAAGGCAACTGATAGGTCAGTTTAAGGATGAAATTGCGTTGGCAGGTTTGATCACTGATCCTCAAGATCCTGTCGGTAAATGGTTTAGAAAGGATATTGAAGGCGTGTCTTTTCATTATTTTGGATATGGCAGGTTTAAAAAATCAAGTAAACGGCCTGTTATTCCAATTCGTCTGAAATCATGGTTTTATTTGTTATTATATCTGCCACGGATAAGGGCTTTGAAAATCCGGAATGTTTTTACACAATCGCCACATCTGCTATTTGCTCTTAATATGTTCAAATGGAATAGTATTTGTTTTTGTTTTGCCGGCATATCTAATTCCATTTCAAATTCAAGGTATAAATCCTTAAGGTTTTTGGGCGATTTGTATGAAAGAAGCCTCTTTAGAATATTAAAACAAAAGGCAGATGTAATACTTGCCGCAGCCGACAAGGATGCAATAATGGAAGCAATGACAAGAACAAAAAATATTCTGGGAGAGAAACAAATTGAATCATTTCCGACGAGATTTGACCCCGATATCTTTCATCCCAGGGATAAGGCTGAATGCAGGAAAATGCTTGACATAGATAAGCAGACTCTTGTTTTGGTAACAACGGGCCGTCTTAGTTGGGTTAAAGGATGGCAATTATTAAGTGATTCAGTCGGGGAACTTGTTAATAAGGGGCATAAGGATATTAAACTTCTCTTCGTTGGTGATGGTGAGGATAGGGAAAAAATAGTGAACTATAATAAATACTTCATAGATAATAAAATAATTGAAATAGTCGGGCATATAGAACAGGATAGGATCCCGGTTTATCTATGTGCTTCGGATGTAGTTGTTTTCGGATCTTTTTTTGAAGGATGGCCGACATCTATGGTGGAAGCAATGGCTTGTGGTTGTACGATTGTTACAACAAAGGTGTCGGGAGCTTCAGAAATTGTTATCGATGGAGAAACAGGTTTTATTGTAAGGGACCGTAATCCCCAATTGTTCGCCGAGATGATTGAAAAAGCAATTGATTTGCAGGGAGTGCTAGAACATTCAGTTAGTAACAGCAGGAAATTTTCTGTAGACAGGCTCAGAGAGGATCTTAACAGACTATGGCTTTCAAAAATATAAAAGAACTGGTCCGCAGATTGTACTATCTGCGTTATTATGCTAAATTCAAAGGAGAAGCACGCAATGTGATGCTTTCACCGGGGGGGAATATTAAGAATCCGGAAGAGATCACATTCGGAGAAAATGTTTTTATAGGAAGAAGCTTTATCATTTCAGCTAATAATTTATCTTTTGGATCAAATATTATGATTGGGCCTAATCTGCTGATCGAATGTTCAAATCATAATTATACCCATATGGGGAAAACGATGTTCTCTTATTCATCAGAAAAGTCCTATAAAGGGATCAGCATAGAGGATGATGTCTGGATTGGTGGTAATGTGGTAATTCTTGACGGGGTTACTATTGGGGAGGGGTGTGTTATAGGTGCATCAAGTGTAGTTACAAGATCCACACCTCCTTATACTATTTGTGTTGGCAATCCATGCCGGCCAATCAGAAAGAGATTTGATGATGCCGAACTCAAAGAACATCTGTCAATAGTAAAATCGAAATACGAATATGATTATATTATTAAAACCAGAAATCAAGTAATTCAAATATGAAACAACTTATTCAGAATTTTAAGACCTGGGAATTATATGTTGATGATGTTCCTGTACCAGGACTTTCAGAAGGAATGGTTCTGGTTGAAAATGAATATTCTCTTATTAGTGCCGGTACTGAAAAAGGGACAGTAAAAGTTGCACAGGCTAATCTTTTTGGGAAAGCCAGGCAACGTCCTGATCTGGTGGCACAGGTGGTCCAGAATATTAAGAAGGAAGGTTTTTCTGCAACATTTGCCAAAGTAAAAAACAAACTGGATTCTCTTAAGGCATTGGGTTATAGTACTTCCGGAACAGTTATTTCTTCAATGGATAAAAACGGATTGTTTCGGCCGGGAGACCGTGTCGCATGCGCCGGACAGGATTATGCTTCTCATGCAGAGATAGTTTCAGTTCCTCAGAATCTTGTGGTTAAAATACCAGATGATGTATCATTCAGTGAGGCGGCGTTTACCACACTGGGTGCAATTGCAATGCAGGGGGTCAGGCAGGCAGCACCAGAATTGGGAGAGAGGATCTGTGTAATAGGACTTGGATTACTCGGCCAGCTTACCTGTCAGATACTAAAGGCAAATGGGTGCAGGGTCTTTGGAATTGATCTGGATGATAGCCTGGTAAAACTTGCTATCACAACAGGCATACACTCAGCGATAAGAAGAAATGATCCACGCCTTATTCCAGCCTGTGAAAGTTTTACAATGGGACAAGGTTTCGATAGTGTAATTATTACAGCTGCAACACAATCGAATGATCCGGTGGAGTTATCCGCTGAGTTATTGAAGAAGAAAGGTAAAATTATTGTTGTCGGGGCTGTAAAAATGGATATACCGCGTGATCCCCATTTCTACAGGAAAGAACTTGAACTAAAGATGTCATGTTCTTATGGCCCGGGCAGGTATGATGTCACCTATGAAGAGAATGGCAATGACTATCCTTTC
>Ga0255341_1001204_pt1 | contig 38081 bp, 29 predicted proteins | sample wastewater_treat_8_FD_192418 | JGI IMG/M metagenome (GOLD analysis project Ga0255341, IMG submission 192418) | Wastewater microbial communities from Lulu Island WWTP, Vancouver, Canada - plant12 | ecosystem: Engineered > WWTP > Wastewater > Unclassified | place: Canada: Vancouver, British... | reverse complement strand
TTCACCAGCGGATACGGGGCGGAGGTGGTGGGCCGGGAACTCGTTCTCCAAGCCGGTTTGAATTTCATCCAAAAACCGTATCATCCGAACAAACTGGTTCAGACTTTGCGCGAAGTGTTGGATCAACCAGCCCCGGATGGCAAACGGTCGGAGCCAAAGCCGTCCTGAAATCCGTCCGCGTTGCGGTGGAATGGATCCTTCTCGGGGAACGACCGCAGGATTGCACTGCGGGAAGCCGACTAGTTCACGACACCGCATGTGAGTTGTACCCGTTGAGATGCCGCTGAATGCGGGCAGGGTCGTTCCGGCGCTTGCGCATTGATTTTCCGTCCATCATCTTTCCCCCAAAATACGTTTGTCATGAAAGCCGCTTACATCACTCGCACCGGTCCGCCCGAGGTCATTGTTTATGGCGATCTGCCCGCGCCGAAACCGGGGCCCGCGCAATGTCTCGTCAAAGTTGCCGCCGTGGCTGTCAATCCGATTGACACCTACGTGCGGGGCGGGATGGTGCCGGCGCAACTTAATTTCCCGTATATTCTCGGATGCGACCTCGCCGGCGAGGTGGTCGAAGCCGGCCCGGCAGTGAAGCGGTTTCGGTCCGGAGACCGGGTGTGGGCCTCGAATCAAGGATTGTTCGGGCGGGCCGGGTCCTTTGCGGAATTTGCCGCCGTGGACGAGGACTGGCTGTATCCCATCCACGCCGGGGTGAAAGATGAAGCGGCGGTGGCCCTCTCGCTCGTGGGCATTACCGCGCACCTCGGTTTGTTCCGGGACGCGCGGCTGCAAGCCGGTGAAGTCTTGTTTGTCAACGGCGGCACTGGCGGCGTCGGTTCGGCGGTGGTGCAAATGGGCAAGCTCACCGGGGCGCGTGTCATCACCACCGCCGGGAGTGTGGCTAAAGTAGAAGCGTGCCGCGACCTCGGCGCAGACTTGGCGATCAATTACCGGACAACCGATGTGGCGGACGCCGTTCGGACCTTTGCGCCCGATGGCGTAAACGTCTGGTTTGAAACGCTGCGCGAGCCGGATTTCGAGCGAACCATTCCGCTGCTGTCCCTTCGCGGACGGATGGTGGTCATGGCGGGGCGCGAAGCCCGGCCGCAGTTCCCGGTTGGTCCGTTTTACGTGAAAGATTGTTCCCTGCACGGCTTTGCCATGTTCAATGCTCCGGCGGCGCAACAACAGAGCGCGGCGGACGACATCAACCGCTGGCTGGCGGCTGGACAGTTGCGGGCGCGGATTGATCGCGTGCTGCCGTTGGCGGAAACGGCGCAGGCGCATCGGTTGCAGGAGGAAAGCACGCTGCATAAATCGGGAGTGCTTGCCGGTAAGATCGTGTTGCGACCTTGAACCGCTCAACGGAATTTGGCCGCCGATAGCCGTGGTCTCTCCGGCGTCTGCCTCCCTTGCGCTGGACAGTTTTTGCCCGCACAGTGCGGCTGGATCGAACGGTTCAGAAGATGACGGTGCTCGAAAAAATTGAAGCGGATGCCGCGGCGCGTTTGTCGTTGCCGGCGGGACGCACCCCCGCGCAGGAACTCGGGCGGTTCAAGACGTTTCTCAAGCTCGAAACTCATCGCCTCAAGATGCTGCACCGCGCCGGCGGCGGCGGCTTGGAGGTTTGTCGGGCGCGGGCGGCCATCTTCGATGTGATGTTGCGGTATCTCTGGGCGGCGGTGCGGGAGGAATTGCCGGCGCCGGCCCGACAGAAATTTCCCGCTGCGGCGTTGGTCGCCACCGGTGGCTATGGCCGGGCGGAATTGAATCCGCACAGCGATATTGACGTGATGTTATTGCACGCGGGCCAGGTGGTGGCCGACCATCAGCCGCCCCCGCATTTGGCCCGGATCATTGACGGGATTTTATATCCCTTGTGGGATCTCGGGTTGCAGATCGGCCACTCGGTGCGGACGGTGGACGATTGCGTGGAGATTGCCAATGTTGACATGCAGGCCAAAACCGCGCTGATCGAAGCGCGGCTGATCGCCGGGGACACGCGGTTGTTCAAAAAATTTGAGCGCGCGCTGGTGGCCCGGTGCGTGGTCGGGCACGAGCGTGAATACATCGCCGCCCGCTTGGCGGATCAAGCCGCCCGCCGGACCCGGTTTGGCAATTCGGCCTGCATGCAGGAGCCGAATCTCAAGAGCGGTTGCGGTGCGTTGCGGGATTTTCAAAACCTCATTTGGATGGCCTTTTTCAAATACCGCACCCGGGCTTTGTGGGATTTGGAGGCGCGGGCGCTCATCACCCCGGCCGAGCGCAAACAACTCAAAACCGCCTACGATTTCCTCCTGCGCGTGCGCACGGAGTTGCATTACCACACCAACCGTTCCGTGGATGTGCTGGCCAAAGCCCTTCAGCCCGCCGTGGCGCATCATCTCGGGTTTGCCGATCGCTCGCCGCGGCGCCGCATCGAACGCTTCATGCGCGAGCTCTATACGCAGGCGCGCAACATTTTCCTCATCACCCGCATGCTGGAGCAGCGCCTGGCGTTGTTGCCTACCCCGGCGACCCATCGCCAGACACAGCGGGTGTTGCGGACCGGGCGCCGCGGCGCCACGCAGGAGCCGAAAGATGGTTTCCGGTTTGAGAAGGGACAGATTCACGCCCTGACTCCGCAGGTGTTCCAAGATGATCCGCGCCGCTTGATGCGCGTGTTTCTCTATGCGCAGCAGCGCCGGCTCCATCTGCATCCCGACCTGGCCCAGCTTGTGCGCAATCAACTTTTCCTCGTGGATCGCGCGTTTCGCAACGACGCGCACGTCGCGGAGACGTTTCTCGCCCTGCTCAGCGAACGCGGCAACGTGGCGCCCGTCCTGCGGGCCCTGCATGAGGTGGATTTACTGGGGAAATACCTGCCGGAATTTGGCCGATTAACCTGCCGGGTGCAGCACGAGTTTTATCATCAATACACGGTGGATGAACATACGCTGGTCAGCTTGGAGCAACTGGATCGTGTCTGGGAGGCGCAACAGCCGCCGCATCAGCATTACACCGGGTTACTTCAGGGACTCGAACAGCCGCAGCTTTTGTATCTGGCGCTCTTGTTGCACGACACCGGCAAGGCGTTCAGCGGCGGCCAGCACGCGGCGGTGGGCGCAACCATTGCCCAGCGCGTGGCCCGCCGGTTGCGGCTGCCGCCCGCCGCCGCCGATACGGTGCATCGTCTGGTGCATCATCATTTGTTGATGGCGCAGGTTTCTCAACGACGGGATTTGGACGACCCCGCCGTGATCCGCCATTTTGCCCGCGCGGTGGAGTCCGTGGAAAATCTGGACCGGCTTACCCTTCTGACCTTTGTGGATGCGCAGGCCACCAGCGACCAGTTATGGAACGGGTTCAAAGATTCCCTCCTGCGCACACTGCACACCAAAACCCGTCCGGTGTTGACGGGCGGGGCTGAATTCGCGCGCGCTAGCGAGCGGCGTCGCGAGGCGTTGTTTGAAGCCACACGGAAACGTCTGGCCGCCCGGGTGAGCGCGGAGGAGTTGACGGCCCATTTCAACACGTTGCCCGCCCGTTATTTCCAGACGCACGACGCAACGGAAATCGCCGAAGACCTCGGGCTCGTGAATCTTTTCTTGCTCCGCCAGGTGGGGGAGGAGGAAAACGCCCTGGCTCCCGTGCTGGGCTGGCAGGATGAACCCGACCGCGGCTGCACCACGCTCAAAGTCTGCACCTGGGACCGGGCGGGCTTGTTCAGCCGCATCGCCGGTGCGCTCAGCGCGGTTGGGTTGAACATCCTGACCGCCCGTATTTACACCCGCGCCGACAATGTCGCGCTGGACACCTTTCACGTGGCGGACGCGCGGACGGGCTGGTTTGCCAGTGACGAGCAACGGGAGAAATTAAAAACCCTGCTCACCCGCGAATTGACCGTCGGCGGCGTGGATTTTCAGGCGTTGATTGCCCGCCAGAAACTGACCCGTCCGCTTTACCAGAGCTATGCTGGCGAAGCGTTGCCCACCCACATCCGCTTTGACAACGAGACCTCCGGGCATCGCACGGTGATCGAGGTGGAAACCGAGGACCGCATCGGTTTGTTGCATGCCGTAGCCCAGGAATTGTCCCGGCTGGATTTGGATATTTCGGCGGCCCGGATTTGCACCGAACGCGGGGCGGCGATTGACAGTTTTTATGTGAGCGCAGCCGGCGCGGGCCCCGTGGCGGACGGCGCGCGCCAAAAATACATCGAACACCAATTGCGGCAGGCGATCGCGAGCTTGGGATAATGTATGGAAAGGCGCGGTTGGCTCCGGCCTCCGCAAAATGCCAAGCCGGGCCACCACAGACGCCGGGACGCATGACCATGTCCGCACTTGTCGGCGGGTGGGGGCGTGATTACATTTCCGTTGTGAGCCAATCTGGAGACAAACCACTGAAGATGGTCACTTGCGGGTCGTGCGGGACGAAGGTGTTCATCCCGGGAGATCTCGCCCCCTTGTCCACCGTTGCCTGCAGCAAATGCGGCCAGTCCATCATGATGCCGATGCGACTGCGCCAGTTCGATTTGCGCGGTGTCATCGGCAAGGGCGGCATGGGCAATGTGTACCGGGCCTTTGACACGGTGTTGGAACGCTGGGTGGCGGTGAAATTGATGCGCAAGGAACTGGTGGATGATCCGCGGCTGCTGGAGAGTTTTTATCGGGAAGCCCGCGCCTGTGCCTCGCTCAACCACACCAACATCATTCACATCTACACGTTTGACGAGTTTGAGGGGCAACTCTATCTGGTCATGGAATTGGCCGACCAGGGCAGCCTCGATTCCAAGATCGAGAAATATCACCGGTTGCCGGAATTGGAGGTCCTGGATGTGGGGATCAAGATCGCGTCGGCCCTCGATATGGTGCTCAAGCACAGTCTCCTGCACCGCGACATCAAACCGGCCAACATCCTCTTCAATGCCGACAACGAACCCAAGCTGGTGGATTTTGGCCTCGCCCGCAAAGTCGAGGCGGAACACGAGGTCGAGGATGTCGCGTGGGGAACGCCTTATTACGTGGCGCCGGAAAAGATCAAGCGCGAGCCGGAAAGTTTTCTGTCCGACATGTACAGCCTGGGCGGCACCCTTTACCACGCCTTGACCGGGCATGTGCCTTTTGATGCGCCGACGGTGGAGGAAGTGGTGGTGGCGCACGTGCAAACCGCCCTGACGCCCCCCAATCTGGTGGTGCCGGAGATCACCCAGCCGACCAGCGACGCCCTGGTGCGGGTGATGGCCAAGAATCCCGCCGAACGGTTTCTCAGTTACGACGAACTCATCATGGCGCTCCACGCGGCCCGGGCGCAATTGCTCGTGCAGCAATACGCGCTACCCGAAACCCGCCAAGCCAAGGCCAAGACCGCTTGGTGGCGGCTCTGACCCCGGCGGTTAAAAAAGCCGGCGGTGCCCGCCGGCTGATGCAAAACGCCGATGGGCGCTTAATCCACTTTCTTGGGTTGGGCTTCCTTCTTGGCCCGGCCTTTCTTCGCGCCTTGGGTGTCGGGTTTCGGACCAAAGCGAATCATCTGGACCATCAGTTTGCCGTCGTCCGCTTTGCGGTAACTCCCGCCGACTTCCTCGCCCACCACCGCGTCTTCCAGCGTCGCCTTGTTGCCGCCCTTGAGGATCCGGGTGTCGGCGGTGAGGTAAAACACACGTTCGCCCACCGTGACGGTCTTGGCGGTTTTATTGATCGCCGTCACCTTGCCGCGGAAGGGGAGTGCCCCGGGTCTTTTCGCCGATTTTTGTTCTTTTTCCGGACTGGCTTTCTGGTTTGATTCCGCCTTGGCCGCCTGCCCCAGTGCTGGGCTGGGAATGAAGCCTATCGCGCCGATCAGTAAGGCCAGCAGGCCGATATGAACGATGGATTTTTTCATAGGTTGCGTCTGGTTGTTGTTAATTTAACTGGGGTTAATTGGAACACCTGCACGATAGCAGAGACCGCATTTTTGGCAAGTAGTTTTATTGCGATCCCAGAAAAGGTGGTTTGGGCTGTGAATTTGGATGCCTTTGGATTTTCAGCGTGAGAATGATCTGGCTCGCTGAAAGCCGGGGCGCGGTTGCGCTGGGTGTCCGATGGTTTTCACCCGGTGGCGGTTTCCACAATGGCGGGGTGCAAGCGGTAAAGGGTCCAGCGTTTCAAGGCGGCAAACCGCCGCGCGCATCTCATTTTCCCGGCCACCTGCGCGCGGAGGCAGTGACTGACAAAGGCGGTGTCGCAAATCATCGCCGGCTCCGGCGTTTGCAGCCCTGAATCACCTGCCGCATCAAAGTCTCATCGAAGCGCGGCGGCGGGTCGCGCTCGCTCAAGTCCAGAATCTCTCCGGCCGTGTTGCCGCGCTCACCCAAGTCCAGAATCTCCTCGTCCGTGTTGCCGCGCTCACGCATCGTGCGTATTACCACCTCGGAAAAGGATTCGCCTTTGCGCTTGGCCTGTTTGAGCCGGCGGTAGGCTTCGTCGTTCAAGGTAATCGTTTTGTGGGCCATGTATGAACCATATACGAACCCAACCCCACCGCAACCCCCAAAGGCGTAGCCAAACGTTCCCTTTTCTACCCTTGGCTTAAACCCGTGCCCCGCCTTGAGCAAATGCTGGAAACGCGCCGTTACCAGGTGCCGTCCGCTAGGAGGGCGACCACGTTTTTGGCAAGGTCTTCCGCTAACAACGGCAGGGCCTGCCGTTCGGCTGCCGCCAGATTTTGGCCGGTGCGTAAGATCGTTCGGCCGGTTACGGTTTGGTCCAGCAACACGCGGCCCGAAGCGCGTTCGCGGGCGGTGATTTGCGCGGTCAATCCCACGCGGTAATCCCGCACGGTCAACACGTCATGCGGCAGGAAGCTCAATTCCTGCCGGTCATAGCGCACAATCGTGCCGCTCAGGATGATGTCGCCGTCGCGGCGGTCCAAGCGATAGGTTGCGTCGCGCTGAAATTGCTTGCGCAAGGCCGCCGTGACGGCCTCCCCCAGCCGGGGTTCCACAGTTTGATTGCCGATGGGCTGGATTTGAATGGATTGCGCCCCGGCGGACTGTCCGCCGGTGGGGCCGAGATGGTAGCCGGCGCATCCGGCCCACAGACCCGCCGCCAACATCAGGATTAGCCATCGGCACGAGCGCATATCATTCGGCGGCCGGAGGCGGGGGGGTAGCCTGTGTCCGGGGTTGCAAGGCTTCAATGCGTCGGCGCGCTTCCTCGGCGAGCGTGGATTGGGGATCAATCAACAGCACCTCGTTGTAATACACGACCGCGCCGGACCACCGCTTGTTTTTCTCATAGTAACGCGCGATTTCAAAGTGGCCCCGGGCTTGCTCCTGTTTAAGCGAGGCGATGAGTTGTTGGGCTTGTTTGACGCGCCGGTCCTTCGGAAAGAGCGTGATGAAATCCGTGAACGAGGCGATGGCCTTGTCCGCCGCGCCTTGATCGTATTCGGATTTTTTCGCCTGTTTGTAATAGGCCATCCCGGCGCGATAGACGGCGTCGCTGGCAATCGTGGGCCGGTCAAAGTAACGGTCCGCCGCCACGTCATAGGCCCGGACGGCCTGGGGATATTCCCGTTCGCGTTCGCGCGCCGCGCCAACCCGCAACTGGGCGTGCGGGGCCAGTTCGCTGAAGGGCCCGCTGCGCACAATTTTCTCGAACATGCCAGCGGTCTTATCCATGGAACGCAAAAAGGGAACGTATCCCCACAGCTTGAACCGTTGCCCGCCCAAATAGCGCAACGCGATGGCATATTGGCGTTGGAGGGCTTCGTCGTAGTTGGCCGCCTTGGGATATTTTTCCAGCAGCTTCTGATACTCTTTGAAGGCCTTTTCGTCCTGTTTGCGGGATTCGTAGCTCCGTCCGACCAGGTATTGGGCCGCCGGTGCGTAATCCGACATGGGCCACTCGCGCACGACGCGGCGGGCGGCTTTGGTGGCCACGCGGTAGTTTCCTTGATCGAAGGCGGCCTGCGCCACCTCCAATTGATCCTGGGCGCGGTCCCGTCGCCATTTACCTTCGCCGCCCACTGGCTCATACGACCAGCCTTCCCCCGGCCGAAAGATGAGCGGGGCGGGGGAAGAAAAGGGCAGCGCCAGCAGGCAGAAGCCCACCAAGACAGGCAACAGGGGCCAACGTTTCACGCGGACACCGTAGTGGCCTCCTTTTTTCAAGTCAAGAAACCCGCCGGGATGCGGTTGCATGGGGTCATCCGCCGCTATTGGGGCAGTAAATCTTTCACCAGCGCACGTTCTTCCTTCAACTCATTCACCGTTGCTTCAATCTTTCCCCGGCTGAATTCATTGAGCGGAACGCCCTGCACGATTTCCCAGTGCTGTCCGTCGCTGCGCACCGGGAACGAGCAGATGAGGCCTTTTTCGATATCGTAGCTGCCATCGGCGCAGACGGCCACGCTGAACCAATCGCCCGGCGCCGTCGGGGTGGTGAGGCGGCGGACGGTGTCCACCACGGCGTTTGCGGCGCTGGCGGCGCTCGACGAACCGCGGGCCTTAATGATCGCCGCGCCCCGCTGCTGGACGGTGGTGATGAAATCCTTCTCCAGCCATTCACGATGGCTGATGACGTCCGGCACGGGCCGGCCGTTGATCCGGGCGTTGAAGAAATCCGGGAACATGGTGGAACTGTGATTGCCCCAGACGGCGAGGTTGTTGACGGCGGCGACATCCACACTCGCTTTCCGCGCCAGTTGCGTTTTGGCCCGGTTTTCGTCGAGCATGGTCATGGCGAAGAAGTTTTGCGCGGGCACGCCCCGGGCGTTGCGCATGGCAATCAGCGCGTTGGTGTTGCAGGGATTGCCAATGACCAGCGTGCGCACGTCGCTGGCGGCGCTCCGGGCGATGGCCTGTCCCTGACCGGTGAAAATCTTTCCGTTGATGCCCAGCAAATCTTTGCGTTCCATGCCGGCCTTCCGCGGCACCGCCCCGACCAGCAAGGCCCAGTTCGCGCCCTTGAATCCCTCGTCCAGATTCGAGGTGGCCACGATCCCTTTGAGCAGCGGAAAAGCGCAGTCGTCCAATTCCATGCACACGCCCTGCAAAGCGCTCATCGCTTTTTCATCGGGGATTTCGATGAGCTGCAGGATCACCGGCTGTTGGGGGCCAAACATGGCGCCGGAGGCGATGCGAAACAGGAGGGAATAGCCAATCTGGCCGGCGGCGCCGGTCACAGCCACACGAAGAGGTGTCGTATTCATAAATCGTCAGGTGCGGCCCAGTATAAACCCGCCCCGTGCCGCCGCAAGCCCGCAGAAATCCCCCTAGTTCACGCTTGAGCCGCGCCCCATCCGCCAGTAAAGTCCTGTTGACATGACTCAGGGTTTACGCCTGTCACAACGATTGACGCAGACGCTGGTGCTGGCCCCCCAGCTCCAGCAATCGCTGGCGTTATTGCAGGCGCCCATGCTCGAGTTGAAGGCGCTGGTGGAACGCGAACTCCAGCAGAACCCCGTGTTGGAGGAGGTGTCGCCGGCGGAGGCGGATTCCCCGGAGAAACTGGACGCGGACGACGACAAAATCGCCGCCACCGCCGATCCAGCGGAGCCGCCCACGGATGTCTCCTTTGATTCCACTTTCGAAGAACGCAGCCCCGAGTCGGGAGACGATTTCCAGACCGAATTCGAACGGTTGGCCCAGATGGATCAGGAATGGCGCGATCATTTGGCGCAAACCAACCTGGCTACCCGCCCCTCGGTCGAGGACGAGGAAAAACGCCAGTTTCGCTTTGATTCCCTGGTTGCCGATCCGTCCTTGCAAGAGGCGTTGTTGGAGCAGGTGCGCGATGCGGAGATCGCAGAGGCGGATTATCCGGTGGCCGAAGCCATCATCGGCAACATTGACGACCACGGTTATCTCAAGGCGTCGTTGGAAGAGATCGCGCAAGCCACAGGGCGTTCGGTGGAACAGGTCCAACCGGTTCTGCAAATCGTCCAGACCTTCGAGCCGCCTGGTGTGGCGGCGCGGGATTTGCGCGAATGTTTGCTCCTGCAATTGCAGCGGGCGGAACAGACGGAATCCTTGGAATACCGGATTATTCGCGATCACATGGAAGCCTTGAGCCGCCGGCGGATTCCGGAGCTGGCGCGGGCCACGGAAACCAGCATCGAAGACGTCCAATCCGCCCTGGCCCGCATCGCCCAGTTGGAACCGCGCCCGGGCCGCGAATTTTCGTCCGAGGAAGCCCACTATGTGTTGCCGGAAGTGTTTGTCCAACGGCTCGGCGATGATTTCGTGGTGACGACGAACAACGACCAGGTGCCCCACCTCCGCATCAGCAACACCTACAAGGACCTGATGTCGCGCAGCGCGGTGGATCCCGCGTCGTTGGCCGCGGCCTTTGCCGAGGCGCCCAAAGCCCAGCGCACCCTGGCGAATGAGGCGGCGGAAGCCATGCGCCAAGGCAAGGACATCCCGGCTCTGGGGCATTTGCGGCAGTTGGCGGAGCAGCGGGAGCTGACCCCCGACGGCCGGCGGGCCGTGCAGGTGGCGATGGCGCAGTTGCAGGAGAAGGCGGCCTTCATCGAGGCGCGCGATTTTATCCGGGATAAAATTCGCGCCGGTAAGTTTTTCATCAAGAGCCTGCATCAACGGCAACAAACCATCGCCAACATTGCGCACGAGATCGTCGCGCGGCAACGGGAGTTCCTGGAGAAGGGCGTGGCGCATCTCAAGCCGCTGACCATGGCCACGGTGGCGGAAGCCGTGGGCGTGCATGAAACCACCGTGAGTCGGGCGGTCTCGGGCAAATACATGCAAACCCCCCAGGGCGTTTTCGAGATGAAGTATTTCTTCACCTCGGGCATTCAGACCCAGGACGGCGCCGGCCTATCCAATACCAGCGTCAAGGACATGATCGCGGAGATTTTCAAGGCCGAATCGCCCACCCAACCGTTGTCGGATCGCGAAGTGGTGCAAATGCTCAAGGAAAAAGGGATCGTCATCGCCCGGCGCACCGTCGCGAAATACCGGATTGAACTGAACATTCTGCCCTCCAACCTGCGCAAGGTTTATTGATCCGCGCGGGTAATGCCCCTATGCCATTCCTATGATCAGGTTGATGTGTTCCGACGACCGGAAAGGGCTTGAAGCGCTGGAAAGCCGGCTCTATCAGGCCGGTATCCGCTCCGAAATTCGCGGTAATCCCCTGACCGCCGCGCTGGGGATTTCCCGCTTTGAAATCCACGTGGAAGAGGCGGATTGGCAGGCCGCCTCCGAGGTCTGCCAGGAACTGGCGATGGGGGAGCGCGTCGAAGCGCCGCCTAATTTTCAAGCCGGGCGCGACCGTCGCGGCTTTGCCCGGACCGCTCCCGCCGAAGTGATTATTGACGCGGAGACCGTTTCCCCGGCGGCACCCGACCTCGGGACGGATCATTCAGCGGTGTCTCGTCCCGAAACCGAGACGGCCGAAATCCCGGACGACCTCGCCGAAGCCACCGCGTTGTTGAAAGATGAAGTGGAGGCCTTGCTCGCTAGGGAGGCAAAGCTGGTTGAGTACTGCGCTTCCTTGGAGGAAAAGGTCAAAACCTTGGAGGAATCGTTGTCCCGCGCCCGCGCCGATTTGACGCGGGAATTGTCGCACCGTTCCAGCACGGAAAAGAAGCTGGTGGAGGTCACCGCCGCCCGGGATGCTTTGGAACAAGACCGGCAGGCGTTTGAAGTGCGGTTGAAGGCGTCCGAACAGGCCCTGGCCGCGGCGCAGGCCCGGATTGAATCGCAAATCCGTCAGCAGGAACAACTGCTCAAGCAACGCAAAGTCGAACATTCACAGATCCAAGCCTACGCGGGAACGGTGCAGGAACTCCGGAGCCGTCTCAAGGGCCGCTTGGCGGCGAAGAAGAAGCCTGGCGCAACGGCGGCGGAAGAATCCCGAACCCGGCCGCGCGCCAGTGGCCGTTGAGGGAGCGGGCTTTGGCCGGAGCGTTGGGCAAGGCATCCACCGATTTTTCCGCCAGCCTGACCACCCGTCCGTCGCGCCAGGATGCGGCTAATGTCCTTCGGTCGTTAACCCACCCCGAAGCGGGTCCGCGGTCGTTTCAAAGCGCAAACCGGCACACTCATCCCGTTTTCGCTTGCTGACTGGCGGGCGTTGGCCTTGCCTTGGCGCGTTCGTAACGATATGAACGCTATCTCGAAGGAAATCATCGCCATCGCCATTTTCGCCGTCACTTACCTGTTGATCAGCGGCCGACGTTTGAAAATCCTCCCGCTGAACCGGCCGGCCGCCGCGCTGTTTGGCACTGTCCTGATGGTTGGCTGCGGCATCCTCACGCCGGAGCAGGCTTATCGGGCCGTGGACTACAACACGCTGGTCCTGCTGCTGGGCATGGGCTTGCTCTCCGCTTACTTCAGCCTCGCTGGGTTCTTCGACTGGACGGCGGGCTGGGTGCTCAAGATCGCCCGCACTCCGCAGCGGTTGCTGCTCTACTTGGTGCTGACCTCGGGCCTCCTGTCCGCCCTGTTGGTTAACGACACCGTCTGCTTCATGTTCACCCCGCTCGTCGTCGCGGTTGTCGTCCGGGGGCGGCTGCCTCTGCTTCCCTATCTCCTGGCCTTGGCCATGAGCGCCAACATCGGCAGCGTCGCCACCCTCGTGGGCAACCCCCAGAACATGATCATCGGCCATCTATCGAAGGCTTCTTTTGCCGGCTTCTCCCTCTCGCTGTTGCCGGTCGCTCTGGTGGGCTTGTTCCTCCAGTTTGCCATTCTGAGCCTGGGGTGCCGACAACATCTCCGCCAGTTCACCATTACTCCGGCGGAAGCGGCCGCCCCACCACTCGACCGTCGCCTCCTGATCATTACACTGGTTGGTTTGGGTCTGGTCTTTGCCGGTTTCCTTGCCGGGGCCAATCTCGCCTGGACGGCGCTGGCCGGCGCGGCGTTCGTCATGACGCTCGCGCGACGCGACACGCACGAGGTGCTGCGGCTCGTTGACTGGCACTTGCTGCTGTTCTTCGCCGCTCTCTTTGTCGTTGTGGAGGGATTGAACAGCACCGGTTTGCCGGACCAGATTTATGGGCGGTTGCGCGGACTGTTCGGCACCACCGTCGCGGCGCAGGGATGGAATCTTGCCTGGTTTTCGGCCTTGGGCGCCAATCTCTTTTCCAATGTTCCGTTTGTGCTGGTCGCCGGCAAATGGATCCCGGCCTTTGCGGATCCGGAGCTGATGTGGAAAGTCATGGCCCTGGCCACAACGTTCGCCGGCAATCTCACCCTTCTGGGCTCCGTCGCCAACATCATTGTGGTCGAATCCGCGCGTCAGTATGTAGAGGTTGGTTTTTGGGATTACGCCAAATTCGGCCTCCCGATCACGGTACTGACGACCGTGGCGGGAATGTTGATTCTACTGGCGACAGGTTGAACCTGCCAGGCCGGGCTTGCGGCCGCACCCGGCGACGTTCCTTCTCATGCGAACGCACGTCGAAGAAAATTTTTAGCGCCACCAGCAGGATCAGACCCGCTGTGGGCGAATGCATCGCGTTGACCAGGATGCCGCCACCCAGCAGGGTCAGATGCAAGACCGCCACGCGCCCATAGGGCGCCTGCATCAGCTCCTTCAACGAGGCCGTCCGGTATTCGCCGCGCCACAGGTAGGTGTAACCAAACGCAAACGCGTGACTCGCCACCAACGCCAGCACGGCGTAACCGAGATGTAGTTCGCCGATCTGGCGCGCCAGTCCCGACCACCCTGGAAACGGTGCGCCCTGGCGGAAGGCGCCGCCGAAAAGCCCGAACACAAAAACGCCATGGACCAGGGTAAAGCAGCCGTAGTGGAAGCTGAAAAACGGCACGAGAAACAGCTTTCCCAGCCACTTCATTCGGTCCTGCGGCGCGGCGCTCAGCATCTTCAACGCGTTGAAACCGCCAATAATCAGGTTCTCCATCCAGAAGAGGAGCATGATCGGAAACACCTCCCAGCCGAGCGCCAGCACGCCGTAAAGGGGAAACAAATTGGCCGCCACCAGCGCGATCACCGTGGGGGAAAACCGGTTCAATGACCTTGGCGACAATTCTGTCATCCCATCGCTTGTTGCAAAATCTCTGCCAATTCCTCTCCGGTCAGAACAATGGGATTGGCCTTCATGCTGCTCGCCTGGGCCGCTTTGGCCGCCAGTTCGGCAATGTGCGCTTCGCCCATCCCGTAGTCGCGCAGTTTCGGAATCCGCAGCTCGCTCACCAACTCACTCACCCAGGCCACTCCGTCATCGGCGGTGGCCGTGGCCTCGCGGGTAAGCCATTGCGCCACCTCATCGTACCGTCGCAGGGCGTCGCTGTCCGGCGCGCGCGAACGCAGCGCGCGCAAATTCGCCGCCATGACCACAGGCAACAAGGCGGCGCAAACCGCGCCATGGGGGGCGGGAAACCGGCCGCCGATTGATGCGGCCAGACCATGCACCGCACCCAGCCCGGCGTTCGCCAGTGCCAACCCGCCAAACAAACTCGCCACACACATGTCTTCCCGGGCGGCGCGATTGCCCCCCTCAACCCAGGCGGCGCGCAATGACCGCGCCGCCCGCCGAATGCCTTCCATACACAAAGCGTCCACCATCGGGTTCGGACGACAGCAGGTGTAGGGCTCAATCAGTTGCGTCAACGCGTCCAGACCGGTTCGGGCGGTGATGGCCGGTGACAAACTGTAAGTGAGTTCGGGATCAACCAGCGCCACCTTGGGCAGGAGCAACGGGCTGCGCAAACTGACTTTGCATCGGTGCTCGGGCGACGCCAGCACGGCGTTGCGCGTCACCTCCGCGCCCGTGCCGGCGGTGGTCGGAATGGCGATGAACGGCGCCCCGGGCCGGGTCAAGACCCGGCCGGCGCCGATGATTTCCAGGTAGTCCAGCAACTCGCCGTCGTTGGTCAGCATCGCGGCGATGGCTTTGCCCGCGTCAATCGCACTACCACCGCCCAAGGCGATGACGAGGTCGCAGCCCGCCGCGCGGGCGACTTGCACTCCTTTGCGAACGTCACTGAGGGTGGGTTCCCCGGTAATCGAGAGCATGGTGACCGCAAGGTTTTCAGGGGATTTCGGCAACCAAGCCAGCAACGGCTCGGCGTGTCGCGGCTGACGGCCCGTGACCACCAAGGCATGTTTGCCGAAGCCCCGCGTCAAACCGCCGATCTCTCGCAACCTGCCCGCACCAAAAATGATTCGGGTGGCGGTGGCAAATTCAAAGTTCATGTCACTATCTCGTCCGGTCCGGAATCATCCCGCAATCGGGTGGAGGGAAGCAAGACTCACCTGCTGTGCGCTGGGAAAAGACTGGAGAGATCGTTCACCGTAGCGATTGAGGCCTATCGGGCTTTCCCGAGCAACCATTCCAATCACCTCCCAAACATTCATCCTCGCGAATGCCCAACTCCCCTTGGGCGGGGCAAGCTCATTCGCATTTTATGCAGTCACGCCATCAGAATGTCTTCGGCAGTTTAGCCAACGGCTTCCAGCCAACAAAAAAAGCCGTCCTTGCGGACGGCTTTGTGAAAGAGACGTTAGGGCGATTACCGGCGGCGCCGGAACATGGCCAGCAACCCAAATCCACCCAGCAAACTGAGCGCAAGGCTGGAGGGTTCGGGGATGACCGCCAAGTAGATATTGTCCACCAAGAAACCGGTGGCGCTGGTGCCGACCGCCGAGGGCGCGCCAAAGCGAATATCCGTAAACGCACCAATCGGTGTGCCGCGGGTTGAGCTGAACTCGTAATCCCAAACACCATCAATATCCAAGTCCACGCGCACCGTGGTGGTTACATCGGTAAAGAGGGCTTCCCATCGCGCCCAACCAGTGTAATTGTCGTCGAATTTAATCCAACTTTGCCCGGCGAATCCTCCAACGCCCAGATTGAGCAATCGGATGCCAATCCCATCCTCGGTTGGGCTTAACGGGGCGGTCGTAGTCGGTCCGGTTTGCACATTATCGAAAAAGCGGTACATCCCCATCTCAAACAACGGATTGGCGCCGGTTCGCAGACCCACGGTATTGGCCTGTTGCGCCGTACCACTGCTGTAAATGTCCGCGCGGAGCAGCAGGGGATTCGCCGCCGTCGGCGTGATATTGAACGACAGGTTCATCGGTTGATGGATGGCGTTCGCCCCGCTGTGTGCGGCCGCGGGAGACGGATTTCCCGCGCTGGCATCCAAGGTCAAACTGGCGGGCGTCGTCCAAGCCGCTTGCAGGGCGGCATCATCGGCGTAATCGAATGTCTCATTGAGGATCACTTGGCCGAACCCCCGTGGTGACTGCCACGAGGCTGACGGTTGTCGCGAGTGACATCAGTAGTTTTTTCATAACGCAATTAAATCAGTTGTCTATTCCTGAACGCGGACGATTAAATCGGCTGGGACGATTTTTGTCAATGGAAATTTTGTGAATTTTTTGAACTCCGCCATCTGAATGTTTCCGGCGGTTTCGCCCCGGCTTCCAGCCAACAAAAAAGCCGTCCTTGCGGACGGCTTTGTGAAAGAGGCGTTAGGGCGATTAACGGCGGCGCCGGAACATGGCCAGCAACCCAAATCCGCCCAGCAGGCCAAGCATGGCGACTGACGGCTCCGGAATCTGCGAAAGCATGATGTTGTCAACCCACATCGGACCGGCGGAGGTAATACCAGATGGGCCACCAAACCTCAGATCAACGAACGGATTTGCGGAAGGCGAACCGCTGAAGGTCAACGTACTGTCAACAGTGCCGTCGCTCTCCAAATCCAAAGTGATCGTAACATCTGTGTCGGTGAAGGTCGCCTCGTAGTGATGCCATCCAGCCGTCCGATCCACGCCGGGAAAGAAGACCCAATTAGGCTCCCCATACATTGCGAGCACGCGGACCGCATACTGGGAACTTTGAGCGTTGTAATGGCCCATTTCAAAGAGCGGATCCGCCCCGTTGCGCAGCCCCACAGTGTTTCGCTGCGCAGAGCCCGTCCCGGGATCATAAATATCCGCCTTCAGAACGATAGTACCGGAGCTCGGCAGAAGCGAGAAGGAAGAACCTATCCAAGTATTAACGGTACCGCCCGGATGCGTGGCCGATTGACCTGGATTTCCGAAGTCGGTATCCAGTGTTCCCAGCCCGTCCGAATCCCAATTCAACCGCATTGCTGCAGTGTCAGCATAGGACTCGAAGGTTTCGTTGACAAGGACTTGGCCGAATAGCGCAGTACTCGCAAGGCTTAGACTGGTCGCGATGGCAAGAACGATTTGTTTTTTCATAGCTTTACTGTTTCTGACCAATTTAGATTTGCGCCCACTTTGGGCGTTGTTCGGCAAAATGTCAACGTTTTTTCCAATTTTTTTGTCTTTATCCGTTTGAATTCAAAAGGCGAGCCAGAGCCAACCGTGCCTAATTCACCAAACAAGCCCCAATCACACACAAACAATTGTAAATGAGCATGTTATCGGAGATTGTTGCGTGACTGGCAGATGATCCTCGTAGAATGCGGCGACGGCAACCCGGAAGAATTACGGGAAAATGTATGGGAAATGGTTGTGTTTTTCAGTCTGCATCCGGTCGAAAACGGCTTCCGCTTCCGTTGACCGAGCATCATCCCCAAGCACCGGAGGACTGGCGCACGCCAAAATCTTGCGGTTATGCCAACGAGTTTTGACACAATTTTCTTAAATTTTTTTCCAGCTTTTGGCGCCCCCAAAAGCTGCCCCGGCACCACCGGTTGCAATGATCCCTGGCGTTGTGGCTGCGCTCAATGTTGTTGGGCCATCCTTGGCCCGGCGGTCGCCGTGCGGGGCGCGGCACGGAGGCGGGAGCGACCTTGAGCCGGGCTGCACCGTCGGTCGCCTCCGCAAGGACTGCGCACTGGACAGCGGTGTGTGCTTCGGGGTTGCCGGCGACAGTTCCTCAAGGGAGTCGCACCCCACGCGCTGCAGATTGCCGAAGAGCTGATGATGCGACCGGCCGCGGAGTGAAACGGTTGAGGACGGAGAGTTGACCGAGGGATCGCGGCGGCAGCCCTGTGGAAACCGGGAAGAAAGAAGGCTGAGAGGTTCAGCTTAGTTTCCGCGCGTCGTCCAGGTCCTTCAAGCGCCCGCTCCGGAGCTTGTTCTTGATCAGATCGGCAAGGCCGATGATTTTCACGGGAACGCCGTCCAGCATCGCCTCGACCTTCTGCGAATAGCATTCGGCGAATTCGCAGCCGGAGATTTCGGTCAGGACCTCGATTCGCACGGGCTCAACCCCCATTCTGATGATGCGGCCCTTTTGCAGGAACAGCGCCTCCGAAAGCTCCGGCACATCAAAACCGAACTCGCGAATGAGCCGCACCATCTTCGCGGCGTTTTGGCGATGGACAGCTATCCAGAGGTTCATATTCGCCGTGGTGAGGTAGTAACCGTGGTAGCAGACCGCATAACCTCCGACCAGGAGGTACTCAACGCGGTGGGAATGCAGCAACTTCAAAAAATCGCGAAAGTCCGCGGGTAGTCGGATCGTAGCCATAGGCGATTTGGCGGCTCAGCTCCAGTGCTTCCAGGCGCTCGTCGGGCGTGCGGGAACGCCAGTACTTCCGGTCCGCTTCCTCCGCTTCCGCAAAGGACGTCACCGCAAATGCCTGGCGGTTCACGCGCGCTTCATCCAATAAGGTCTTTGGCACGCACACATTCTACCATAGGCCAATGCCCAGGCAATCTTCAAAGGAGTCCTCAACCCTGAAAACGGTTGCCTCAACTCGCCCCGCGCTCTGAGGGGAGCGGGTTTGGAGAGGCGGGGTGTCCCACGAGAGTACAACTGGCCGGGAGGTCGCCTATTCCTACCGGCGGGAAAAGAACCTGGAGGTCTTCTGGTTTGACACCCGCCGCCGCAGGCGTCCAGTTCGGCGATGTCGCGGGGCGTTAAAACCCCGCGGGCGGCAAAGACGGAATTGTCGAGGGTCCCAACGCCAACAAGCGCGACCTAGTCCGTTTTCTGGATTCACCCAAATTTCTCCGATTGGCACCCGGCCCGGTCGCGCTCCGTCAGGTCTCCCGCGCCTCTGTGTCTCTGCGGTGAATTTGGTTGCGCCGGTTTTGCCGCTTCTCCGCATTTGATGACGGGCCGCGATCCGTCCCGGCGATGCTTGTCAATGATCAACCGGGGCGTTACCCTGCGGCCATGTTTAGAATCCTCCTCGTTTTGAGCGGGGCGCTGTTGGGCTTCGGCCACCCGTCGAACGGCGCTGAATCTCCTGACGTTTCCCCGGAGCCATTAGCCGGGCTGCGACTGGCCACCTTTGATGTGGATGCCACGCCGCCTGTGGGGTCCCGGCTGGCGTATGATTCGGTCACGAATAAAGGGGAGCTTGGGTTGCGCGCCCGGGGGGTGGTGTTGTGGGGGGCGGAGGCGCCCATTGTGTTGTGCGCCATTGACTGGATCGGTTTGGCCAATGGCGGGCATGATGCGTTTCGAGATGCCCTCGCCCAGGCCGCCGGGACTTCCCGTCAACGGGTCACGGTGCATGCGGTGCATCAACATGACGCGCCGACCTGCGATTTCACCGCCGAACAAATCCTGAAGGAGGCCGGCAAGGATCCGTGGCAGTACGACGGCCGGCATCAACGGGAAGTGCTGGCCGAGCTATCCCGCGCGGTGCGCGCTGCGCTGCCGCAGGCGCAACCGGTCACCCACTTGGGCCTCGGCGAAGCGCGCGTGGAAAAGGTGGCTTCGAATCGGCGCATTTTCGGGGCCGACGGCAAAGTTCGGGGCACGCGCTGGACGGCGACCAAGAATCCCCTGCTCCGCGCCGAACCGGAGGGGGTCATTGATCCGATGGTTTCGCTGGTGAGTTTCTGGAATGGCGAGCGGCCGGTGGCCGTGCTGAGCTATTACGCCACCCACCCGCAAAGCTACTATCGCACGGGCGTACCCAATCCGGATTTCCCCGGCCTGGCGCGGTTTCTGCGGCAACTGGCGGTGCCCGAGGCGTTGCATGTTCATTTCAACGGCGCGAGTGGCAACGTTGGCGCGGGCAAATACAACGACGGGGCCATGACCAATCGTCTCGTTCTGGCGGAGCGGCTGGCCGACGGCATGCGTCGCGCCTGGGAAAACACCCAACGCCAACCGATCACCGCCGCCGATGTGGGCTGGGGGGTGGTGCCTGTGGCCCTGCCGCTCGCCCGGCATTTATCGGTCGAAGAACTGGAGGCGCAACTGGCGGCAAGTGACACGGGATTCCGGGCCTTGCGCCTGGCTTGGGTGCGGGGCTGCCGCGACGGACGCACCCTGGACATCACCTGCCTGCGGGTGGGGCCCGCCCGGATCCTGCATTTGCCCGGAGAGCCGTTTGTGGAGTATCAACTGGCGGCCAAGGCGGTACGTCCGGATTTGTTCGTGGCGATGGCGGCCTATGGCGATTACGCGCCCGGGTACATCGGCACGGCGGCCGCTTATGAACAAGGCGGCTACGAAACCGGCGTCGCCTCGAACGTGGCGCCCGAGGTTGAGGGCGTGCTCATGGCCGCCATTAAAAAGTTGCTGGCCCGGCCATGATCCAGTGCCCTCCGTCTCTGGGGGCGGATTCCGGCTAGATTTTGCATGACGGCGTCTTGTGGATGGCCATTTTGCGCGGCCCCGGCCCGAAAACACAGTCCCGAATCCCGAGTCGGGGAGGGGGGAAGGTGTTTTTCGTCGCCCCAAAAAAAGTTCAAAAAATGTTTGACAGATCGGCGAGTTTTGTTGTAATGGGCGCGTCGAATCGAGATGCCGTAATCAACAATAACTGCCGATTGTTAAAGAAGCTATGAAACCGCTTGTTTTGTCCGTAACCGTTGTCGCCACCTTGATCGCGCAAGGGGTTTATGCAGCCTTTGTTGTGGAGCCGATTGCGGGCGGCAAGGCCTTTGCAAATTACTCCTGGCAAGGAGGAAGCGGGGGTGCCGCGCGCCCTACTGCGTTGGGAGGTACGGCGCCGGGGTTGGCCGGCATCAACTCAAGTATTTATGGTGGAACGGCAGTGCCACATATCTACCAGTTTTCCTATACCCCGGGAGTGGATTCAGATAATACCGTCTTCACTCCGGGTCAGTTGCTCGGCGATAATTATGAGGTGCCCAATTATGCCACCGGATTAACTGGCGGCGGGGATGGCCTCTACAACGTGTATGCGACTTGGATTGTGAGCGCTAACGTCAGCGGTGGTGGGACGACATTTACGGTTACCTCGGACGGGTCGCCGATCACAGTGGCCGACATAGATCAAAACACGGGGCAGTCGGGTTCTCCCGGAGGCAATGAGGGCTGGTTTTATCTCGGAACCGTCGAGCTGACCGCGGGCAACACCTACACCGTCCAGATGGCGCCGGCCTCCGATACGTTTGTGAGCATGCGCAGCGCGGGGGTCATGTGGGAGCCCATCCCAGAGCCGTCCACATTGGCGCTTTTGGTGGGTGGCCTTGGATTGTTTGTGGCTGCGCGTCGGCGTGCTTGAACGCAGGAGTCATTTTTTCAAGAAAGGCCGCCAGCAATGGCGGCCTTTTTCTTTAACCGGAAATGGTACGGGACGTGTGCAGGTGCGCTGCCAAGGCTGTTTACAGTTGCCGCCAACGACCGTGAGACGGCGGCACTCGCCATCTCTCATCCCGAATCACCGGAAAGGAGGGCTTCCAAACGCGTTTCCAGCTTATTGCAGTTTTGGGGTGTCTGTCGTGGTGACGTCTGCATAACGCGCGCAGCGTGATCTTCCGAGCCCACCCGACCTCCGCACTCCGCACTCCACACTCCGCATTTCCAATGGCGTCGTCCCGATCTTCTCGGTCATTTCCAACCCGGAAAAACGGGTTTATTCCCGGTCCACCGATCGCGGTCGTCGGCGCCGTAACGTAATTTTGGGAAATGCCGCTACACTTTCGGTTCCCAGCCGCGACGGTATTCCCGGCGGGCCAGGCGGGTGGCGCCGCGGTCGCCCACAATTTTGCCGGTCGAGGGAAGGTAATTGATGGTGCGGCCCGTGCGCCACGCCAGGTTGGCCAGATGGCACATGCGCGTGCTTTTTTGTCCTTCCTCAATTTCCGATCGCAAAGGTTCGCCCTGTCGGATGGCGTTGCAGAAATTGTGGAAATGCAGGGTGTCGAACCCAAACAAGTCGCGCCGTTGCCCTTTGATTTCGCGCACCACCTGATTTTTCAAATCGTAACAGATCGCGTTGTTGCCGGAGATGACCCAGCAACCGTTTTCCCCATAAAACGTGACCCCGAACCCGCTGCCTTCCAAGCCGCGCGGGGCGCAGCTCAATCCCTCCCAGGAAATGCCCACGGTGCCGAAATCGAAGGTGGCAAAGCAGGAATCGGGCGTTTCCCAGTCGTCCTCGTGAAAATAGCGCCGGCCACCGCAGGTGACGCGCGTGGGCAGGTCCACCCGCAGTCCCCAGCGGGCGAGGTCGAGGGCGTGGACGCCGTTGTTCCCCATCTCACCCGTGCCCCAATGCCAGAACCAGTGCCAGTTGTAATGGAGGAGATTGCTGCGATACGGGCGCTCCGGCGCCGGGCCCTGCCAGAGGGAATAATCGAGCCACTCCGGCACCGGCGTGATGGTGCCGCGGCCAATCGGGGCGCGATGGTTGGCATACCAGCCGCGGGCAAAACTCACCCGGCCAATCTCGCCCTGATGCACGGCCGCGATGGCCTCGATGACCCATGGCCAACTCCGGCGTTGGTTGCCCATCTGCACCACGCGCCGGTGCTTCCGGGCGGCGGCCACGATCAATTCGCTCTCGTGCAGATTGTGGCTGCCGGGTTTTTCCACGTAAACATGTTTGCCGGCGGCGCAACCGAGGATGGCGGCGGGCGCGTGCCAGTGGTCGGGTGTGGCAATGGCAATGGCGTCAATATCGCGGTTTTCCAGGAGGCGGCGCAAATCAGTTTCACCCTGGGGCGGGCGCGCCTGTTTTTTGGCGGCGGCGGCCAGGCCTTTTTCCAAGGCGCGCCGGTCCACGTCACAAACGCCGCCGATCTCGGCGTTGGGCAGCGCCAGAAAACCTTCGATGATGTTCATGCCGCGGGCGTTGCAGCCGATGACCGCCACAACCACCTTTTCATTGGGGCTGCCGGCGGCGCGGGGAGTCCATGGCGCGGTCCCCGCAGCCAGGCCCACGGTTAAAATCGAGGTGCGTTTCAAAAATTCACGACGCGGGAGGGGAGTGTTCATAAGCATGATTTCACAGGTGAAGGAAACCGATGTCCCGGAAGAAAAACCAGCGCCGCCGCCAGCGGGACTCCCCGGCGCAACGACGACGGGCCAAGGCGGCCACCCGCCGGGAAATGCCTGCCGCGCGTGCTGGAGTTGGGACATCGCACGGTCGGCAACCTACAATTTTCCACAACCGGTCGCAACGCTGGATGCGCCGGGAATGAACACTTTTTTGGTGCCGGATGCTGTCGTTCTCAGGCGGCGGTGTCCGGCCGGGTGTGAAATGCGGTTGCCCGTTACGGCGCCGCCGCCGTTGCCCGGGCCAGTTCAACGCCCCGGGTGGTCACGTAATACTTCGCGAGCATGTTGGGCTTTTCCCAGGCGGGCAACGTCTCCGGATGGCGGACGTATTCAAGAAAGCGACGCGCCAACAACGCAAAATGTTCTTCGTGGCTGATGCGTAACGCCGCTGGAATAATGAGCCGCAACCGGTTCGTTTCCTCCGCGACCGCCACGCCGGGGCAGTCCGCTTGGAGCGCGGCCACGCGCCGTTGCAACGCCGCGCGCACGGCGGCTTGATCCGCAGCCGTGTTGGGGATGACATACACCTCGCGGCGGTATTGTTCCTCGGCGCCCTGACGCACTTCCACGCGGGCGCGGCGGCCGCGAAACACCAGCCGGTCGGTATCCTGTTTGCCGGGTGGCGCCACGAAATCCCAGATTGGCTCCAACCGGATATGCACGCCGCGCAAGCGGTAATCCACCCGGTTGTTGCAGTAGTATTCCAGCCGGCCCGCCTTGAGCGCGGATTGGAGCGAGGCGGGAAATTCTTTTTCGCCGGTGACCTTTTGAAACTCGGGCAACGTCAGGATCGTCGGCCAGCGTTGGCCGCGCAGCACCTCGATGTCAGTGCGGTAATGGATCGCTTCATCCGGGAACATCACCCACTGGACAATGTCCACCAGATGCGTCCCCACGTCCGTGAGGCCTTCGCCGACTTCGGCGACATCAAAGAACCAGGGCGGCCGCTGATTGGGCACGCCGCCCACTTCTTTGAGCAGGTAATGCAGGCTTTCGAACACCACGGCGGGGTCATCGGACGTGCCGGTTTGCGGGCCGCCAAAAATGGCGGGGTCGGTCACCAGCGCCCGGGCCAGGATGGTGGTGATTTCAAATCGCTCGGTCATGCCGTCGAACCCAATCACGTGTTGGGCGTCGGCGGTGTCGAGGGCGGCTTCGAGCCGGGGCAGATCGCGCGCTTCGATGATCCATGGTTTGTCCGCCAGCACATGCAGCCCCGCGCGCACGCATTGTTGAATGGCGTCAATCTTGGTGCGGTTGCGACCGGAGAGAATCACAATCTGCCCCGGGCGTTCCTGCAAGAGGCGCTCCCGGAAATCCGGTCCGGTGTAGATGTGCAGCCGCCAGTCGGTGGGGTGCTCGGCGCGCAGATTGAAACGGGCCACCCGTTGCAGGTGCGCGGTCAGGTCCGGCCCGAGCGGTGCGTACACATAGGCTTCCGAAGCAATGCCGGGCAACCGTTCACGTTGAAACAAGGCGGCATGGAAATGCCCGGGGTCGAGCGTCATCAGTTTCAGGTCTGCACCCGCGACCGGGACCGCCAACAAGACCAGCCCCGCAACGACGACCGCGCGCCGCCACTTTCCAGGAAGGGGAGATTGGGTTTGCGACTTCATAAAATTGATTCCCGTTCTGTTAGACCAGCCGACGCCGCCCGAGGCAAGTAATTTTGGCGGGGGGACCACCCACTCTGGCTGCGGGTTGCCGGGGGGGCTCCACAAAATAGATTGGGGACACAAAGAGGACGATTGGCAGGGGCGGTCAAAAATAATTGGTCGTAAGTGATTTCGACCTGCCTCCTCGGGTGGATTTTGTCTCGTTGAAGTGGTGTTGGAACGATGAACGATCGAAAGCCCGGTTCTTCCGGGAAGTTCTCGTCTAGGCTGAGGATTTTGTAACATGAGGCAGGAGTCAAAGTTTGCTGTGGCATGATGCGTTTGGCGGGCGGGAAGGCGCCGATTACGTGGAGTCCCAATCCCGGGACGGGGGCATTCGGTTTGTGCTGGCGGGCAGGGCGTTTCCGCAAGGCGCGGATCGCAGCGGTGGCGCTGGCCCGGCGGCCGGCCGACTGGTTAGCGGGGCGGGCCCCCCGGCCCGATGAAGCAAACCGTCAAAGGCGGGCGCTCCCAGCTGCGGCGGCGCCGCGCCAACGCGGCCGCGCCGCCAGGAGGCGCTCAAACACAACGCGCCGTTGTCCCTCGGCTAGATCCTTTCCATAAATTATGTAGCGTATCCGGCGTGTGAAAAGAACCCCTGACAGTCGCTTGGGTAATCGAGGCGAAGGCGACACGGACGGCCTTGAGCCGTTGGCCGGCGTTCCGCAGTGACTGGCTTTTCAGGGCCTGTTTCACCTGGCTCCACAGCGGTTCAATCGGGCTGAAGCCGGGCGAATCCGGCGGCAGATATTCCCGCCGCGTCGCCGTCGCCGAAGCTGGCGTTTGGCGCGGTGCAAAGCTGTTTGGACAGGCGCCACGCGACACAAGTTCGGCTGGAATTGACGACCCGGAACCTGCCTTGTCCCCCGCTGACTCTTTGACGTGCTTGCCCGAGCGAGCCGCCAACCCGGACACGGCTCTCTAAGCCGGAACGATTCGATTGGAGTTTGGGTGGAACGGGCCACTGGCCCGTTCTGTCGGGCTACCAGCCCGATAGCCGAACACAAAGAGTGCGAACCCAATGGTGTGCGATCTCCGTGTGCTCGGCTGGGCGGCAGGTTGCCGCCCAGGACGGCCAAGTTGGCCGTTCCACCCAGATCAACTGCATCGTTCCGGCTAAGCCCCGTTGCGGGTGAAAATGTTGTCGCGGTTGAACCGCGTAATGCGAGCTTAACGCAGACAATTTTTGGCCGTAAATCGCAAGAATGGTGGATTGACAGAAACTTGACGGCGTGAGATAAACGGCATTGTCGGATCAGGCAATCAACCCGATCAACCAGTATGAAAAGCGTTATGCGTTCAATGAAAACGGCATTCGGGACGCTGCTTTCGCTCAGTTTCGTTCTCACCACGGTGGCTCAAGTTGGCACACCCGTTTCGGGGCCGGATGTTTTCGGCAGTTCGCCAGACCCTTACACTGTCGTCAAACGCGCGGCACACTCGCAAGTCTGGCAACGCATCGCAATTGAAACCAACGCGCTGGGCCGGGTGCAGTACCGCACGAATGCCTACACGGAACTGGCCACGGGGTTGAATTACTTCGACGCCGCCACGCAAATCTGGCAGCCCAGTCGCGAGGAGTGGCAGGTGTACCCGGACGGCATCGTAGCGCAAACAGGCCGGACCAAGGTCATTCTGGCCACCAACCTGAATCTGGGTGGCAGCGTGGATGTATTGACTCCAGACGGCGTGCGATTGGTTTCTAATCCGGTGGGGCTGGGGTTTTATGATCCGGTGGACGGTAAACAAGTCCTGCTGGCCGAGGTGAAGGATTGTGTGGCACAACGGGGCGCAGCGGCCAATGAGATCGTATTCCGGGATTGCTTCGAGGGGATGCGCGGCTCCATTCGTTACCTCTACACGCGCGCCGGGTTACGACAACACGTCGTCTTGGAACAACGGTTGGAACTGCCGGCGGGCTTCTCGGACAAGACCCGGTTGGAATGTTACACGGAGTTCGCGCCGGGTACTCCGTTACCACGCGCCAAGCGCACGGTGCTACGGCGGGAAGAAGATGCGTTGGCCCGCACGCTCATGGTGGAGCCGGACTTTACCGACTCGGAACTTGGATTTGGTAAACTCAAGATGCGCGCCGGGGTTGCGTTCAGTCTGGGTGTGGAGCCGCCGCCGCGCACCATTCGCGTCAGCAAACAGTTTGAGAACATCGGCGGCAGACCCGTGCTGGTCGAGGCGGTGGAATTCAAACAGCTTGAACCGTTGTTGGCGGGGCTGGCGGCGGTGGAAACACGCAAAACGGACACGCTGGCCGTCAACGCTACGCGGCGGATCAAACGCGCCACGGAGCAGGCGCGGCTGTCGCATGAGCGGTTTGCGACGGAGCGCGCGGGCGGGGAACTGCAACTGGCCAGCCAGCCGTTGCGGGAGCTGGCGGTGGTGATTGATTATGAGTTGTTGGAGAGCGACTCAGATTTCACCTTTCAAGGCGACACCACCTATTACGTGTCCGGCCCGGTGTATCTGGATGGGACCACGACCATTGAAGGGGGCGCGGTGGTCAAGAGTTCTGTTACGCAAGGGGACGGGATTGTGCTGGGGGATTGGGACGGCGCGGTCGTCTGCCAGACCGGCCCGTATCGCCCGGCGGTGTTCACCTCGAAGCACGACAACTCGGTTGGTCAGATAATCAGTGGCAGTTCGGGCAGTCCCGCCCAGGGTGATTTCGCCACGGCGTTTGCGGTCCAGTTCGAGTGGGCGAACGTGGCCTTGCACGATTTGCGAATTGCCTACGCCACAACCGGACTGCAACTGGAAGGGTATTGGGGGGCGCAAGGCGCTTATCGGATCACGGACGCGCAGATTCTCCATTGTCAAACCGGCCTCGCGCTGGGGATGGAGAATTAACCGGCAAACGCAACGTCGCTCTACTTGGGGAATATGCTCTTTTACGAGTTCGAATCAGCAGCCATCTATGCCTGGGATGAGGATGCGCAAATCGTGGCCGAGCATATCACCGCCTACAATCCGAGTGCGGACGGGGCGCTGTTTGCGGGGGAAACAGGATCGAATTTCGACTTTTATCTCAAAAACAGTCTTTTGTGTGGACTGTCGGGGCTTGGGGCCTCGGTGAATTTGGTCTCGACCCCGCAGTCTGTGTCTTCAAGCGTGTTTCAAACCGTGGGCGCAGGCGCTTGTTATCTGGCGGATAACACCCATCGTGACCAAGGCACGACCTCGATTGATCCAGAACTGGCGGCGGCGTTGAAACAGAAGACCACCCATCCGCCGGAGGTGTTCATGAACCAGACGTGGACAAGCGATGTCACCCTCTATCCGCGTGGCATCCGGGACGATGACTGCACTCCAGATCGAGGTTACCATTACGACCCGATTGACTACGCGGTCGCTGGAATCGGGATTGAAGATGAATTGACTTTAACCGCTGGAACAGTGGTTGCGAGCTTTGGGTCCCAAATTGGCCTGGTGGTGGATGGCGGTTTACTCGTCGCATCTGGAGGTCCGAAGAATCCGGTACGAATGATCCGTTACAATTGTGTGCAAGAGCAATCGGGCGGCAGTTGGGCGGTAATTAATGGGTATGACACGCCCACGACCGTCGGGATCCCCTCCCTGTCGCAAGGGCAAGCGTACTTTGAAGCCACGCACTGGTTCTTGATGGCGGGCAATAGTCACCATTTTGGGGATGCCTTTGGTTCCGGCCAAAGTGTATTCCACCACTGCCAGTTTTCCAGAGGAACAATGCGGATTAAAAACGGTTCCGCCGAGCTGTTCAACTGTCTTTGGGAACGCGCGATGGTGTGGCTTTACGAGGAGTCGGGCCCCTCGTATTTCCCCGTTCATAACAATACGTTTATTGGCGGTTGGTTTGGCGTGCTGGTGGATTCGACGCAGGCCGAGATTCACGACAACCTCTTCGACCGAACGGAGATTTTTGCCCAGCACTTCTATGCCGACATCAACCACAGCCATAACGCCTATGTGAACGGTTACGATCGCATCCTGTCAGCCGCCACAGGCGACGTCACACTTGCGGACACCGCATACGAATCAGGACCGCTCGGCAAGCATTACCTTGCTTCGAGCAGTCCCTTGATTGACGCCGGCAGTCGCAGTGCCGCGGCGGCGGGTCTGTTTCATCACACGGTTGGCAACGCACAGCAAAAGGAGGGCTTCTCCACCGTGGATATCGGCTTTCACTACGTGGCGGTAGATGGCAATGAAAATCCGATTGACACAGACGGCGACGGCCTCCCTGACTACCTTGAAGACAGTAACGGCAATGGGCTAATCGAAGTGGGAGAGACCCCTTGGACAGCAACAGTTTCGGTGCAGTCGTCAACCTACCCTGATGCTTGGGAAAGCGACGAAGATCCGGGTGTGTTCACGGTGATGCGCGCTTCGGATAGCGTTGCCGTTCCGCTGACTGTCAACGTCGTGGTTTCGGGCTCGGCAACCGAAGGAACAGACTATCCGCCAATAGGAGGTCAAGTTACGATTCCCGTTGGTATGGCATCGGTGGAAGTTTATCTCTGGCCGTTTAACGACGGCGTGGCGGAAGGCACGGAAACCGCCGTGATGACCCTGGCAGCCTCGGACACATACATTGTGGGCACTCCGGACAGCGCGACGGTTTCGATTCACGATGGACCAGCGCCGTCATTGGATGATCCAAAGGCCCCCGGAAGTTTCTCATTCAGTTCGGTGGTGTATGCGTCGGAGGGTGATCAAAAGATACCTTTGTATGAAACACCATCATCAGGTTACTCCATTGACCGACGGTTGGATATTTCTCCATTCTATGACTCGGTGAATGACGGTTACTGGATATTTAACTCAACATCTGTTCCAATCAATGGGATGTTGAGCGTGCCCACCGGGGCCGGACCATTTCCATTGGCAATTTTCGTTCATGGAAATCATGCTCACAACGAGTATTCTGACCCCGGGTATGTTTATCTTTGTGAACTGCTCGCGTCTCATGGCATTCTTGCGGCCACGATTGACGCGAATTTCTTGAATGGATCGGTTACGGGGGAAAACGATGCACGCGCAATCCTGCATCTGGAACATGTGCGCCAGTTTGCCATTTGGAATGCAACGCCAAACCATCCCTTGTACGGCAAGGTTGATTTGAACCAGATCATGTTGGTGGGCCATTCTCGCGGCGGTGAAGGCGTCGGACATGCCGGCTATTACAACACGTATTCCGGCAACGACCCGGTGCCATTGGATGGCTCCGAAGGACTTGGACCGTATTCCTTTGACTTAAAGGCGCTAGTCGCCATTGCTCCCACTGACGGGCAATTCCAGCCCTCAGAAGGCCCGACCCGTGTGAAAGACAACTATCTCATCATACACGGCTCGCGCGACGGCGATGTTTCGGATTTTCAGGGTTACAAAACGTACGACCGGGCGCACCCGATTGATCTTGCGAACCCGGCACGCGACGCCAATGGGTTCAAGGCGCTAGGCTGGATTATCGGGGCAAATCATAACTACTTTAATACGGCGTGGGGAAACGATCCTATCTTCCATGACCCTCTTCTGACACGCTCCGAGCAGGAAGACGTTGCCAAAGTTTACATTTCCGCCATGGCGCAGGCGACGTTGTTGGGGCAACGCCAGTATTTGAAATTCCTCAAGAATCATAATGTTGGTGCGAACTGGTTGCCTTCAAGTGGGGCCTATGTATCGCAGTACCAGGCGGCCAACCGGTTGTTCATAAATCACTACGAGGAAGACACGGACCCGGAGACCCTGTCGCCCCCCTTGTCAGGGGCAAACACTTGGAGCGCGGCGGACTTCAGTGAGCTGTCCTTCGACGACTGGTGGTTCTGGTGGTTGTATCAAGAGACTCACGGGGTCCGGTTCAGTTGGTCCGCCTCGAGCCACTATTACCAGGCATCGTTCAGCGGAGCGGGGCTGAACGCTGGCGGCTACGGGCATCTGGTGCTGCGGATCGGCCAGTCTCACGAAACTGGGAATCCCGTGGATGCCGACCAGGATCTCAGGATTATTATCCAAGATACCACTAACGAATCCGCTTCCTTCACAGTGTCGAGTTTGTCTCAATTGCTGTATCCTGATACTTGGTATTATACAAAGATGGTGATGCAAACCGTGCGGATTCCACTGAATGTTGTCAAAGCGATGGGAGTGGATGTAAACCACATCGCTTTCGTGAAACTGGTATTCGATCAGGTCAGCGACGGAATCGTGTATTTCGACGACATCCAGTTGCCCAACTGAGGAGAGTGTTATGAGATCTCAAGCCCTACTTCACCCTGTGACCCCCCCGCGAATGCGAACTTCCCAATGGGCACTCGCCATCCGGTTTCTGACCATCGGGATATGTTTTCTCGCCACCTTGCCACTGGCTGCGGGACAAGTGCCGGACACTTTGCTTCATACATTCCCAAATCCGGCCCCCGGTGCAAGCGATGCCATAGCCATCTCCGGCTCGCACCTCGTCATTGGCGACTCGGCTTCGAGCAACGGCAACGCGTACGTGTACGACCTGACGAGCAGCACCCCGGCGGTACCGGCGGTTTCATTGACCTACCCCAACCCGAATGAACGCGATTACTTCGGGTTTTCGGTGGCCATCGCCGGTCCGCGCGTGGCCGTCGGCTGCCCCGGCAATGGCAATGGGTGGGGGACGGTGTTTTTATATGATTTGGCCAGCCCTGCTCCCGCTGTTCCAGTCATCACCTTCACCAATGTGAACATGGGCTTGCACAACCCGGGGCACAACGGTGCGTTGGGCGTTTCAGTGGCCTTATCGGAACGTTGGCTGGTGGCGGGCGCCTGGGAGGGAAACATCGGCGCGGCGGTGCGCGGCAGCACCCACGTGTTTGATTTGAATGGGCTTACCCCGACGGTGCCGCTGATGATCCTGACCAATCCCGGCCCCGCGCTGGGTTCTGTCGCCTTCGGCTACACGGTGGCCCTGGCCGGATCGCGGGTGGTGGTCGGTGCGCCATATAATACTGCGGGCGCGGGTGGCGCAGGTTCCGCCTATGTCTATGATCTTGCTGGTGACGATCCGACCCGGCCTTCTGTCGTCCTGACCAATCCCACGCCCGCTGCCGACGAGAATTTCGGTCTTTCGGTTGCCATTTCCGGCAACCGGGTTGTGACCGGAGCGCGCGGGGACGACACCTCGGGATTCAATGCGGGGATCGCTTACGTTTACGATCTTGGAAGTGCCACGCCCGATACACCCGCGCTGACGCTCACCAATCCCAATCCGGCGAGCGGCGACCATTTCGGTTCCGCGGTCGCCATCGCCGGGAATCTCGTTGCGGTCGGCGCACCCCGAGCGGGCATCGTTTATGTGTTCGACCTTGCGAGCGCAACCCCCACCCAGTCGGTCGCCACGCTCACAAATCAATTTACCGGTATTGGAGGTGCCCTAGCCATGGAGGGCGCACTGGTGGCCGTTACGCGGGGCGTTCATCTGTTTGGGCCCGCGCCGACGCTAGACTTGGTTCACTCCGCACCCCATCTGGCCACGCTTTCCTGGTCGCCGACAACGTCGTCCGGCTTCGCGCTGCAATACGCGGAGACCATGCCCCCGACCCACTGGATTGATGCCGCGAGCGGCGAGACAAATCCCGTCACCATCGCAGCCACGAACGCGGTGCGATTTTATCGGCTGTTCAAACCGTGAAGGAGTCAAACGTCCATTTCAATGAAATCCAATGGTCCAATTGAGGAGGAAATATGCCAAACACCAACCCACTGAAGAAACTGGTCGTGCTTTCACTGTTCGCGATGCTGGGAGTCCACTCGTCCGCGCCCGCCGCCGACCAGCCGGTGCTGCGGACCAACGTCGCCTCGCCGGTGGAGATCATCCGCATTAGCCCATCGCAAGGGGACCTGGGGCGCATCGAGCGGAAGCGCAAACAGGACGGCATTCAAAGCACGAACGAGACTCAAGTGCATGTGGTCAAGCTTTACGTGAACATGCCCCGGCCCGCCGCGCAAGCGTGCATCCTTTACATTGGTGAGGAGCGAATTTCGGAGTATGGCGGCTTCAGCGAAGGCATCTTCTTCAAGGTGTACGATCCGAAACAATTTGAGACATGGCAAGGCAAGCCGATTCGCATGCGGTATCGAAACGAGATGATAGACCTTGAAGTGACAATGCCTCCCAAGCCGGAAAAAACACCGGCAAAGCTGCCCCCTCTGGCTGACGTCCTCAAGAATGAGGATTCACGTTAACACCATGTCTGCGAATGGTTCACATTGGACTGACAGCGCCGTAGCTACGACCTTCAATTCGCTGTGAACGCCACAGTCGTTCCTGAGCCATCATCGCTCGCCTTGTGTTTGGGCGGCGGGGGGCTGTGGCTGGCGGCGCGTTGCCGGCGGCGCAACGGGTGTGCAATCAAACGCACAGTTCCCCAAGCCTGAAAACGCTGTTAAAACTCAAGGCCGTGAAACCACCCATCCAACGATGCGCTGACGGGAGCGAACCCCTGACTTTCGCGCTGGTGCCGGATACCGGCTCGTAACACGCCCAAGCATTTACTTTGTCTCCCAATGGCCAGTTGGGGGCCATCACCCCGGTGGATGGTTCCAGCGCCTGGGTGACCTACACGCCGGATGAGGACTTTGAGGGCACGGACTTTTTCTACTTCGTCCTGAAAGCGGGGGAATGGGAATCCGGTTGGGCGATGGTTACCATTCATGGGTGCCCGCGCCGGACCTGACGGTGGAATGTCTGCCGCGCAGCCTGCTGCTCCAGTGGACGCTACCGGAGTGGTTGCCGTCCCGGGTGGTCAAGGAATTCAAGATTTACCGCGGCCGCCACCGCCTCCGGCACCGGCGCGCCCACGACACTTCACGCCACGATTGACGAGGGGCAAACCGTCAACAATCCCGCGTGGTGGCGGTTTGTGGACACGGACGTGGCACCGGACACGGTGTATTGCTACCGCGTGACCTTCACGCATGCGGACGCCTGCGCTGCCGAAGTTATTTACGAATCACCCTTTTCCGACTCCAAGCTGAACCTGCGCGGGGGCCGTGCCAACCAACTCGGGTTGCTGCGCTACGAGGCCACCCCAAACCCCGCCGATCATTGACGGTCACTTCCAATCGCCCCCGGACACGAATCGAGATGCGTTCCGATTTGGGAATGGGTAAGCTAAAAACTCATGGTGAATGTGGCATTGCTCCAGTACCGGCGCGAATCTTGGCGCCGGACCGCCCGTGCGGAGGACGCCCGATCTGGGCCTGCGTGCATCGGGCACTGCCTGCCGGGAGGGATGCGCATCAAACGCCGACGGTATCATCGAATCATTCAAAATAGGTTTATGGTGAACGAATCCATTATTTCTCTCTCCCGCTGGTTTTCTCGCGGTTCTCTGGCGCCAAACCGGATCGTGCGACTCTTTTGTTTCGGGCTGGTGGGCGGGCTTCTGTTCGGTGGGGAAAGGGCAGGGGCGGCCGATCTGCGGTTGGGGATTGTGGGGACGGACACCTCGCACGCGGCGGCGTTTACCGGATTGTTGAACGATCCCACGGCCAAAGATCATCTGCCCGGCGCCAAAGTGGTGGCGGCGTTCAAAGGCGGAAGCCCCGACATCCCGATCAGCATCAGCCGGGTGGAAACCAACGCCGCGGGGTTGCGCGACCGGTATGGCGTGACGCTGTGCGACACGATCGAAGAATTATGCGCGCAAGTGGATGGTGTGTTGATCCTCAGCGTGGATGGCCGGAAGCATCTGCCGCAGGCGCGCCTTGTGGCCGCCGCGGGCAAGCCGATGTTCATTGACAAGCCGCTGGGCGGCACCTTGGGGGAGGCGCTCGAAATCATCCGCGTGGCCCAGGCGGCCGGGGTGCCGTTCTTTTCCTCGTCCGCGTTGCGCTTCGCCGAAAGCACCCAGGCCGTGCGCCGGGGCCGGCTCGGGCGGGTGACCCGCGCGGAAACCACCAGCCCGGCGAATCGCGAGCCGACGCATCCCGACCTGTTCTGGTATGGCGTCCATGGCTGTGAATCGCTGTTTACCGTCATGGGCACGGGATGCGAGAGCGTCACACGGCGTTTGACCACCGACGGTAAAATCGAAGTGGTCGGCCAATGGAAAGACGGGCGCACGGGCATCTATCGCGAGGCCAGCGGCTACGGCGGGAAGGCCGTTGGCGAAAAGGGCGAGGCCACAGTGGGCACGTATGACCGTTATGCTCCGTTGGTGGCGGAAATCATCAAATTTTTTCAAACGGGAAAACCGCCGGTGCCGGTGGAGGAAACGATCGAACTGTTTGCCTTCATGGAAGCCGCGGATGAAAGCCAGCGCCAGGGCGGGCAACCGGTCACCTTGACAGAAGTGCTCGCCAAAGCCTGGGCCGCCGGGCCGCCGCCTTGATGGTGGGTTTCAATGCCCGGTGGGTGCGCGGTCTTCCGGAGGTGGGAGCTCAACCCGCGTCCGGGGGCGCGGCGCTTCGCCGCAACTGCCGCCGATAATCGCGCGGCGACATCCGCGTGATTTCGCGGAACCGACGGTTGAAATTTGCCAGGCTGCCGAAGCCGCATTGCAACCCGATGTCCATCACTTTGGCGCGCTCGTTGGCCAGCAACTGGCAGGCGCGGCCCACCCGCAGTTCGTTGACGTATTCCGGCAGGGTCTTTCCGGTGCGGCGTTTGAAGAAACGACTGAAGGCGCCGGCGCTCAAAGAGGCCACCCGGGCTACGGCGGCGCGGTCAATGGACGTCTCCAGGCGCGCATGGATGTAGGCAATCACACGTTGCATGCGTTCCTGGTCATCGGTGGAGAGGCGGGGCACGAACCCCACGCTGGCGACGGGTTTCAATTCCCGCGAACGGGCCAACTGGTCGAGAATGGCCAACAGTTCCACCAGACGGGCCAGCCCGGTCAGATGCGGCAGCCGTTGCAAGCGCGCCGCCGCTTCCATGCGGGTGCGCCCGGTGATTTCCAAGCCGCGGGCCGCGCGGTGAAACAGGCGGCGCACCGGCGCCAACTCCGGCAACTGCATGAACGCGGCCCCGCCCAGGTCTTCCCGGAACCGCACCACGATGGCATGCACCTCCGGCGCCGGCCGGCGACGCGGCCGGTCCTGATGCCAGACGTGGGGCAGATTGCCGCCCACCAGAACCAGATCGCCCGGTTTGAGCGGGGTGATGTTGTCGCCGACCAAGCGGTAGCCGCGGCTTTGCAGGACCAGCGTGATTTGCAATTCCGGATGAAAATGCCAGGTCGCATTGTAACTGGCGCCGCGCACCACTTCGCAGTGGAAGGATTCATCGGCCCGCCGCGGGGTCATTTCATAAACCGGTTTCACACCGCCAGTATAACCGGCGCCGGCGCAAACGGAACTCCCAGGCATTGCCTTTGTTCCGGATGCCCCCGTGCGGGCCCATGCCGCGCTGCCTGGATGGCGCTGGTTCAGTTGGCTGGCTCCGCATTTTTTGGCGTTGCGCGGGAACGCCAAGTTGTCATCCTCGCGCCTGATGCAATTTTTAACCCACATCCGTTCACACAAGAAATCCCGCGGCGGCGCCCGTTTCAGTTGGATCGCGGGGATTTGGCTTCTGAGTCTGGGCATCGTCGCCGCCGCGCTCGGAGCGACGACGACTCTGCGTCCGGCGCCGGCCCACGAGCGCACGGCGTTGGATCGTTACGTGGCGGCGCCGGATACGAATTTTACTTTTCGGTTGGTCCGGACCGCCCGCACGCCGCTGGGGGAGGTGCATTTGTTGGAGATGACGTCCCAGGTGTATTTGACGCCGCGGGAAGTGGACCGTCCGCTCTGGCAGCATTGGATTTACGTCATCATGCCCAAGGAAATCCGCGGGAACACCGCCTTGCTGTTTTTGGGCGGCGGGAACAATCGGAAAGATCCTCCCGGCTCGCCCAATGGCACGTTGACCGAGATCGCCCTGGCCACCCGATCCGTCGTGGCCGAACTGCGCAACGTGCCGAATCAACCGCTGATTTTCCATCAGGACGGCCAGGAACGGCGCGAGGACGATTTGATTGCCTACACTTGGGAGCAGTTTCTGCGCACGGGCGAAGAACACTGGCCGGCCCGGTTGCCGATGACCAAGGCGGCGGTGCGGGCGATGGACGCTGTCACCGCGTTCTGCGGGGGACTGGAAGCCGGCGGCGTGAAGATTGAGAATTATTTTGTGGCCGGCGCCTCGAAACGCGGCTGGACAACGTGGACGACGGCGGCGGTGGATGCGCGCGTCATCGGCCTGGCGCCGATCGTGATTGACGTGCTGAACATGGAGGTGTCCATGGCCCATCATTACGCGGCCTATGGATTCTGGTCGCCGGCGGTGGGGGATTACGTCCGGCACGGCATCATGGACTGGATGGGGACGCCCGAGTTCAAGGCGCTCTTTCAAATCGAAGATCCCTACGCCTACCGGCACCGGTTCACCCAGCCCAAACTGATTGTGAACGCCTCCGGCGACCAGTTTTTCCTGCCGGATTCGTCGCAGTTTTACTTTCACGAATTGCCGGGCCCCAAATACCTGCGTTACGTGCCCAACGCCGATCATTCCCTGAAAGGCAGTGACGCCTGGCAAACGGTGCAGGCTTTTTATGAAGCGGTGCGGCTGAACAAACCGTTGCCGCGCTTTGACTGGACCTTCCCGGGCGACAGCGCCATCCAAGTGCGGGCGACGGACCCGCCGCAAGCCGTGACGCTCTGGCAGGCGACCAATCCGGAGGCGCGCGATTTCCGATTGGCAACCTTCGGGCCGAAGTGGACCTCGCGTCCGTTGTCCCTGGACGGGGATCGGTGCCTCGCCCGCGTAACGATGCCGCCGAAAGGTTGGACGGCTTTCTTTGTGGAATTGACCTACGCCGGGCCGGGCGAGTATCCGCTCAAATTCACCACGGCGGTGCGGGTGGTGCCGGACCGCACGGACCACCAATTCAAGCCTCAGCGACCTCCCGCCGCCAAGCGGTGAGCGCCACGGGCGGGCGCGCGATCTCCGCGCGGGACGGCGGTTAGATTTTTTGCGGGGACGCCGGTTGACGCTCAGGCACGGTGGCCATCGCCGGGAGGTTGACGGTCCATGCCCCCGGTCGTTTCCCAGTTCCCGTCACCGCATTTTTTCGAAACTAAGGCTTGCGCTGGCGTGCATTAAGACTACTGTGAGCGACCATTTTTGGTAGGAGGCGGACCTCAGAGGGTTTCGTGGTGACGTGTAAACCGGGGCACAAGATTCCCCAAGCCAATCCCATGACGCGCCTGAAGTCTGCCATTTGAGCAGATACGTTAACATCCAAACACAAGCAGCAAATGAAA
>Ga0255341_1001203_pt1 | contig 38100 bp, 25 predicted proteins | sample wastewater_treat_8_FD_192418 | JGI IMG/M metagenome (GOLD analysis project Ga0255341, IMG submission 192418) | Wastewater microbial communities from Lulu Island WWTP, Vancouver, Canada - plant12 | ecosystem: Engineered > WWTP > Wastewater > Unclassified | place: Canada: Vancouver, British... | reverse complement strand
GAATAGGCGAATGGAAATTTTACGACGAGCAGGGAAAACTTACTGAAACTCTTAATTTCTTTAAGGGAGAGGAAATAGAAGACAATGATTAAGATTATTTAAAATATCATTTAAAAAGCCACTTATTTAAGTGGCTTTTTAGTATTATGCATCTATTCTGGCATATTTGGCATTTTTCTCTATAAATTCTCGTCGGGGCGGAACCTCATCTCCCATTAACATTGAAAAAATGCGATCTGCTTCAGCTCCATTTTCAATGGTAACTTGTCTTAAAGTACGGGTTTCAGGACTCATTGTAGTATTCCATAATTGTTCGGCATTCATTTCTCCAAGACCTTTGTATCGTTGCACATGAATGCTCTTTTCCGAGCCCCCTTCGACTTTAAATGTTTCAGTTATGCTGTCTCGTTGGTTATCACTCCACGCATATTGTTCCTTATTGCCTTTTTTAACCAGATATAAAGGTGGTGTAGCTATATAAACGTAGCCTAACTCTATCAGTTGCTTCATGTAGCGGAAGAAAAACGTAAGAATAAGAGTTGCAATATGACTGCCATCCACGTCGGCATCGGTCATGATAATTATTTTATGGTAGCGTAGTTTTGAAAGATTAAGTTCTTTTGAGTCTTCTTCGGTACCAATGGTTACGCCAAAAGCCGTGAAAATATTTTTAATTTCGTCGGAATCAAATATTTTATGAGCCATTGCTTTTTCCACATTGAGAATTTTTCCTCTTAAAGGCAGAATTGCCTGAAATTGGCGGTTACGACCTTGCTTGGCAGTACCACCTGCAGAATCTCCCTCAACAAGAAAAATTTCGCATAAAGCAGGATCTTTTTCTGAACAATCGGCAAGCTTTCCGGGTAATCCTGTTCCGGACAACACGTTTTTGCGCTGAACCATTTCTCTCGCTTTTCGTGCGGCATGACGAGCTGTTGCGGCAAGAATAACTTTATTTACAATAGATTTTGCTTCTTTTGGGTGCTCTTCAAGATAATAATTCAGATATTCTGAAATAACCGTGTCAACAACGCCCATTACTTCATTGTTGCCTAATTTGGTTTTTGTCTGCCCTTCAAATTGAGGTTCGGCAACTTTGACCGAAATAATTGCTGTTAAGCCTTCGCGGAAATCATCCCCATTTATGTCAAATTTTAATTTTGCCAGCATTCCCGATTTTTCGGCATAAGTTTTTAACGTCCTGGTTAATCCTCGACGAAAGCCTGCAAGGTGGGTTCCTCCTTCAATTGTATTTATATTATTCACGAAAGTGTGAACATTTTCCGAAAAAGAGGTATTGTATTGCATGGCGATTTCAATGGGGACTCCATTACGATCACCTTCGAAATATATTGGCTCATCAATTAATTTTTCACGTGTTCCGTCAAGATAATTTATAAAATCACGAAGACCATTTGCAGAGTAATAAAGATTAGATATTGGCTTGCCATCCTCTTCTTCACGTTCATCAGTTAGTGTAAGGCTTATGCCTTTGTTAAGAAATGATAATTCTTTTAGTCTGCTGGCAAGGATATCATAATGATATTCAATGGTTGAGAAAATAGTATCGTCAGGTGAAAATTCTATTATGGTGCCTGTTTTATCTGTATTACCTATTACAGTTACGTCAGATAATGGTTTGCCATAAGCATATTTTTGCTGAAATATTTTGCCATCACGGTGGATTGTTGCAATAAGGCTTTTTGATAAAGCATTTACACAAGAAACTCCAACTCCATGTAATCCACCCGATACCTTATACGAACCCTTATCAAATTTACCTCCTGCATGAAGAACAGTCATAACTACCTCAAGAGCAGAACGTTGTTCTTTCTCGTGTAAGTCAACCGGTATGCCTCGGCCATTATCGGAAACCAGAATAGAATTATCTTTTCTGATAATTACTGATATGTCATTACAAAATCCGGCTAATGCTTCATCTATTGAATTGTCAACAACCTCATAAACAAGATGATGTAATCCTCTTTGGCCAATGTCACCAATATACATTGCCGGTCTTTTTCTTACCGCTTCAAGCCCCTCTAAGACCTGTATGCTGTCTGCTGAATAAACATTGCTATTTTCTTGAGTCTCTTTTTCTATCATTTTAGTATTTGTTAAATCGATACTTGCGTTATCAACGTGCTGGATATTAATGTCTTAGTACCGTAAATATTCATATACAAAAGTAAGAAAATATAATGAATTTAAAAAGAAAATATCCTAAGTTGTTGATAAGTTTAAGTATCATTTTTATAGAAAAATATTTTCGAAATAACATAAAATTTATAACCAAGCAATTTTCCATCTTTTTTATGTAACATGCTTATAATATTTATGTTGCAATTTTCAATAAGGTTTTGCTTCTTGTTTTGTTAACCAAATGATACCAAATAATGCGAAACTTTTTATTGCAAATTGCCTTTGTCAAGTTTTATATTTGCTATTAAACAAATAAATTTTGAATATGAAAAACTTTTATCTTTTTAAGTTAAGCATTGTTTTCAGTATTGCGCTGTTAACATTGTTCCTTACGACGTCAAATGTGTTTGCTAATAATGTTAGAATAACCAATGTTACAAACACAAATCCTGGTTCTGCCAACCCTATTATTACTTTTGACATTGCCTGGGATAACAGCTGGCGTGTATCAAGTGGTCCGTCTAACTATGATGCCGTTTGGATTTTTGTTAAGTATCAAAAAGTGCCAACCGGTTCACCAAATTGCGAATCGTACCAAGAATGGCATCATGCGAAAATGACTAATGTGCCCGGAGATTTTAGTGTGGGCTCACCTCTTGAGGTTGTTTTTGTTGGTGACAGTATGGGAATTTTTGTTCGGCGTGTTAGTGATGGTATTGGAAATATCAATTCAACATCTGTTTCTATCAGATTAAAACTCGATGTACCTATTTCTCCATTTGATCCGGAAATGAATTTTAAAATATTTGGTATTGAAATGGTTTACGTTCCACAAGGAGATTTTGAACTTGGAGATGGTATAAGTTCAAATACTTTTAGCAGTATTTCTATTACCAATACTACAACGACTTTGGCACCGGCAACAGTAGGAGGAGGTATTCATACAGTGATTCCTGCCTCTTTTCCAAAAGGTTATTCGGCATTTTACTCCATGAAATATGAAGTAACACAACAACAATATGTGGATTTTTTAAACACCCTCACATTCAACCAGCAATTAAATAGAACAATTCTGAATGCAACCCAATTGGCTACCAATCCTGGCCTTGGTGGTGTTTGCGCCATGATTTCGGGTTGTTTAAATCGCAATAGTATTAAATTAATTAAAGAAGGTATAAATGATAGTCGTCCAGGTGTATTTGCTTGCGATTTTCAGCCTGCTCCCGGAGATCCTTTTAATAGTGCAAACGATGGTCAATCAATAGCCAATAATTATATGAGTTATGGAGATTTACTTGCATATTTAGATTGGGCTGCGCTTCGTCCGATGACAAATTTTGAGTTTGAAAAAACAAGCAGAGGTCCGTTGGCAAGATTAGGGAATGAATATGTTTGGGGTTCTACGGATATAACTCAGGCACAAAGCACTGCACTAAATAATGCGGGTACCGCATCAGAAACATCAACAACCGCTGGAAACGGATTGTCTGCATATGGTTCATTATCAACAAATGGACCATTACGTGTTGGATTTAGTGCAACTGTGTCAACAGATAGATTATCTAGTGCTTCGTCTTATTATGGTGTTATGAATCTTGGAGGTAATGTTTGGGAAATGGTTGTTGGAGGGGCAAATATTTTGGGTTATGGTTATACTTTGACTTACGCCAATTTGGGAGACGGTGAGCTTACACCTGCCGGAGGTCATAATACAAGTAATTGGCAATTATATAGTAATTACTCATATAGCCAGCTTGGATGTGGTTGTTGTAGTAACTATATTAAATGGCACATGGAGCTTCGCGGAGGTTCTTTTATGAGTGCTAATACTACTTTAAGAACATCGGACAGAAGCAAAAACAGTGGTGTTACCTGCGGAGGCGGAGCTGATTTCGGCTTTGGTAATGCCGGTGACCAAAGACAAAGTGATGTTGGTGGTCGTGGAGTTCGTTAATCATTTACAATTACTTTATTGTCATGAAAAGAATTCGTTCACCAATACTGATATTCTTATTTTCATTATTCTCTTTTGTTGCTTATGCGCAATATAGCGGAGGTAATGGAAACGGGAATGTTTGCTTGTTGCTTAACCAAGTTTCGTGTTCTTCACCAATTTATCAGCCTATATTTTCAGGCGGTGATGAAAATGCGATTACTTCAGTGTTATTATCTCAGGTTTCCTGCAGCAACATAGTTTATCCTAATATTTTTAATGGGGGTAATGAAACCTCTCAAAACCATGTTGAAGTTGCCCAGGTGTCTTGTTCAGCCATAGTTTATCCTAATATATTTACCGGCGGCAATGAGAATTCAGAATCCTCGTTAGGGCTGGCACAGGTTGATTGCTCAGTACCTGTTTATCCTTCAATTTTCCAAGGTGGTATTGATGATGGTTTTTCTGCTTCTAAAATAATTCAAGTTGCTTGTGCTACTCCTGCTGATGCAGGAATTTATGCAGGAGGAAATAGTAATATCTCCACAGGTATTACATTTTTAACTGCATGTGCGCCTTATGCAGATTTTAAAGCTGATACACAATTTGTATGTGAGGGAGACACAGTGTTTTTTACCGATTTAAGCCTGGGTGGCGCTACCTCATGGGACTGGTCGTTTGATGGAGGTACTCCAATGGGGTCTTCATTACAAAATCCTCAGGTTGTATATAATACTGCCGGAACCTATCAGGTACAATTACAAATTACAGCTCCAAATGGTACCAGTACAGAGTTAAAAACCGGCTATATAGTTGTTGGTGCAAGACCATCTGCTACGTTGGTAGCTGCCGGTCCAACTAATTTCTGTCATGGGGATTCGGTAAGATTGTTGGTAATGCCTGCTTCAGCTTCTTATTTGTGGAATAATGGGCAAACAACACAACAAATTTATGCTCATAATAGCGGCAATTATTTTAGTTTGGTTACTGCAGCAAATGGATGTAAAGCTTATACCGATACTGTTTTTGTTAATGTACTGCCTAATCCGGTTCCGCTTGTTACGGCAAATGGACCTACAACATTATGTAACGCTGACACCCTAATATTAACCTCATCTCCGGGTGCTTCTTATTTATGGCTGCCTGGTGGCGAAACAACTCAAACTCTTGAAGTTACTGCGTCAGGTACATATTTTGTGAGTGTTACATATTCTAATGGATGTTCTAATACGTCATTGTCAACAAATGCTGTATTTGGCACTACACCTGCTGTTCCTGTAATAACTCCTTCGGGTCCTCTTACATTTTGTAATGGAGATAGTGTTGTGTTAACATCCAGCCCTGCGTCTTCCTATTCTTGGAGCCCGGGATCGTCAAATTCGCAAACTATCACTGTAAAAAACTCTGGTACCTATTATGTTGAAGTTGGAAATGGTACAGGCTGTAATTCAATTTCTTCTCCCGTTACCGTAAATGTTCTTTCTAATACGCCTGTTCCGGTTATAACAGCGTCAGGCGCCGTTAATTTATGCGCGGGAGATAGTGTTGTACTGACCTCCTCACCTGCATCTTCATATAAATGGACGCCCGGATTAGAAACTTCTCAAAGCATAACTGTACATTCAGGAGGTACATATTATGTTCAGACAGATAATGGGAACAATTGTCCTTCTGTATCTTCTTCGGTTATCGTCTCTGTTAATACACCGCCTTCAACCCCTACAATTACCGCCTCAGGTCCTCTGAGTTTCTGTCAGGGAGGAAGTGTTATGCTGACATGTTCAGCTGCGTCTTCATATCATTGGTATCCCGGTGGTGAAACAACTCAGAGCATTACAGTAAGCACAAATGGTAATTATTATGTTGAGACCGGCAATGGCACAGGCTGTACCGCATCGTCAACGCCTGTATCTGTAACTGTAAATGCTGTTCCTTCAACACCAACAGTTACTGCGTCAGGTCCTCTAAACTTCTGTCAGGGAGACAGTGTTGTGTTGACATGTTCGGCAGCGTCTTCATATCATTGGTATCCCGGCGGCCAGACAACACAGAGTATAACTGTAAACACAAGTGGTAATTATTATGTTGAAACAGGAAACGGTACAGGTTGTACAGCATCATCAACATCAATGGCTGTAACAGTACATGCTGTTCCTTCAACTCCAACGATTACCGCCTCAGGTCCTCTGAGTTTCTGTCAGGGAGGAAGTGTTATGCTGACATGTTCAGCTGCGTCTTCATATCATTGGTATCCCGGTGGTGAAACAACTCAGAGCATTACAGTAAGCACAAATGGTAATTATTATGTTGAGACCGGCAATGGCACAGGCTGTACCGCATCGTCAACGCCTGTATCTGTAACTGTAAATGCTGTTCCTTCAACACCAACAGTTACTGCGTCAGGTCCTCTAAACTTCTGTCAGGGAGACAGTGTTGTGTTGACATGTTCGGCAGCGTCTTCATATCATTGGTATCCCGGCGGCCAGACAACACAGAGTATAACTGTAAACACAAGTGGTAATTATTATGTTGAAACAGGAAACGGTACAGGTTGTACAGCATCATCTGTCATGTTTTCAGTAACAGTATATCCACGTCCGGCTGCTCCGCTTGTTTCGGCTTCGGGACCGCTTAACATTTGTCAAGGTGATAGCGTAGTATTAACAAGTTCCTTAGCTGATTCCTATGAATGGAATCCGGCGGGAATCACTACGCAGTCAATTACCGTAACATCAACCGGAACATATTATGTTGTTGTTACAAATTCTTATGGCTGTTCAAACACATCCTTGCCATATTCGGTTGTAGTAAATCCCAATCCGGTTGTAAACTTAACCGGACCAACAATAGTATGCTTGAATACCATGGAGGATTATACTACAACTAATATTAGCGGAACGTCATATTTCTGGACTGTTGATAATGGTACTATTATTTCAGGAGCCGGTACTAATTCAATTAACATAATGTTCTCTGATACAGGGCAGGCTAATGTTGGAGTAATAGTACAAGATAATACAACATCTTGTAAAAGTCAGGCAGATATTTCCCTAACTGTTTTAAGTGCTCCAACAGCTTATGCAGGTACCGACGAATCAGTTTGTTTTGGAAGCTCAGTTCAATTGCAGGCATTTGGAGGAACAACCTATAATTGGTTGCCTCCGACCGGCTTATCAAATCCAAATATATCAAATCCGGTAGCAACACCTCTTGTTACAACCACCTATATAGTGGAAGTTGCAAATGGAAGTTGCTCATCTTTTGATACAATAGTAGTAACAGTTCACCCAATTCCTTTTGTTGATGCAGGTCCTGATAAATTCATAACTGGCGACTCATGTATAGTTCTTGAAGGTAGCGGAAGTGGGTCTGTAACATGGTTCCCTATTTATGGCCTTTCAGCATCCAATATTTTAACGCCAACTGCATGTCCTGACACAACCATAACATATTATCTGACCATAGTAGGTGATGGAGGCTGTTATGCAACTGATAGTGTAACAGTATATGTATCTGACGGCGGCAATGAACTTGTATTCCCAAATACTTTTACTCCTAATGGTGATGGAACAAACGATATATGGTATATTTCAGGACTCGAAAAATATCCCAAGCACCGTTTGACTGTGTTTAACCGATGGGGTAATCAGGTATTTGATGCAGAACCATACGAGAATAACTGGGATGGAACGAGCCTGGGGCGTGAATTGCCTGACGGAACATATTATTATGTTTTTGATAAAGGCAATGGCGAAAAATTGATTAAGGGATATTTAATGATTATAAGATAAGGAGGTTGTATGAAAAAAATATATTTATTGATTTTAATAATCAGCTTTCAGACTGCTTTAGGACAGCAACTTCCTCTGTTAAGTCAGTATGTCTTTAATAAATATCCCTTTAATCCGGCTGTTGCCGGCAGTGATGACAGATTTGTCTTTTTAACCGGATATCGCAGTCAGTGGCTTGGCTTTGACGGAGCCCCTCAAACTGCTTCATTTACCATGCATGGTCCGCTAGGGCGGGGAAGTTGCATAGGCGCGGATGTTTATAATGATAAGCTGGGTGCAACTTCTGAGCTTGGTTTTCATGTTACCTATGCTTATCAAATTCAGATTAATAACGATTCAAGATTAGCATTCGGACTACAAAGCGGAACCACGCAATATGCAATTGACGGATCTTTGCTTACTACTTATGAACCGAACGACCAGGTAGTTCCTTTAAACACCAGTTCAGCATTAATTGCAGATGCATCGTTTGGTACATATTTGTTTAGCAAGAATTATTTTGCAGGCGCTTCAGTTCAGCATTTAGCCGGTAGTTCGGTTTTATTCAAAAACGATTTCCCTAAAGACCAAATCGGATTATTACGAAACCATTTGGTTTTACTTGGGGGATTGAAAATTGCAACCGGCGATAAACTTGCCGTAGAGCCTTCGTTTATGCTAAGGGCAGTTACCGGTGCTCCAATACAAATTGATTTTTCGTCCCGATTAATTTATGACGAAAAATACTGGTTTGGCCTTACATATAGAACACGTGCAGCATGGGTTGTTATGGTCGGGCTGGATATTTCTGATCATTTTGTAATGGGCTATGCATTTGATTATGCTACTACTGAGTTACAGTCCTTTACCGATGGAACACACGAAATAATTATCGGCTGGAAATTAAACAAAAAGAAACCGGCCAACAATTTCATGTAGTTTATTGGTATTGAATGTAACAAATGTTTTTGCAACTCTTATTGGTAATTCTGTATTACAGGAGAATGTGATTGTAATGAAAACTATTTTGAAAATTCAATGAAATAAATAACAGATTTTACTGAGTTGTAAAATATTTGTGTAAAAAAGTTTTAAAAGATTAACGAGGGTGCTGTTTTGCAGCTAAAAAGCAGGAAATAAGACATAATGAGCATTAAAATGCTCCTTTGTCGTCGCCACAAGCCCGTTTTTTAGCTTCAGCAGCACCTTCAAAATTATATTCAACTGCTTTTTGCAAGTCTTCGCATGCTCCTTTTTTGTCTCCGTTTATGTCTTTAATGGCACCGCGATAGAAATATGCGCGCCCTGACTGGGGACTGTATTTTACGGCTTTATCCAGATCGCTTAAAGCGGCAGAATAGTTTTTCTTTTTAAAATAATAAACGCCACGCCCCTCCCATGCATATCCGTTTTTAGGATTTAATGTTATTATTTTATTATAATCTGTCATTGCCGATGCATCTTTGTTTGTTGCCACCTTGCTGTCGGCACGGTTTATATATGCATCCTCAAAGTCTTTGTTGTACATTATTGCTTTGTTAAAATCGGCTATTGCCAGCTCATGCTCGTTTTTAGCAGCATAGCATAGCCCTCTTTCATTCCACAAAAAAGCCTCCTTTGGAGCATATTTGGTAATCAGCACCGTTAAATCTGAAATTGCAGTATCGTATTGCTTGAAATTCATGCATAATTTATAGCGTCGGCGGTATAAATCTTCGTTTTCAAATTTATTATTTAGCGCCGATGTATAATCTTCTACGGCAACCTGATTTCTTTCTACTTTTTCCAGTAAAACTCCCCGCCAGTAATAGGCTTCGCCATAACTTTTGTTTTTATCTATTACCTTTGAAAAATCATTAAATGCTTGTTCCAGCATGTCTTTATTTAAATAAATTTTTCCGCGCGAAATCAATGTTGCATCATCATCAGGCCGTATCTCAAGAATTTTGTTGTAATCGTTCAGTGCTGCATCGTAGTTTTTTTGTTCGGCATACCAGGCAGCCCGCAGTATATAAGGCTCAGCAGATTTGGGCCTGATATTAACAGCCTGGTTGATATCGGCAAAAGCTTCTTTCATTTTGTTTGCATCTTTATACCATAGTGCCCTGTAATAAAATGCAAAATAAAAATCTTTCTTTTTGTTAAGAGCCATGTTGTAGTCGGCTAATGCCAGTTCTTTTTTGCCAAGCTCAAATTGACAACGGCCCCTATCCACATAAGCCTCGTAATAATACGGACTGATTTCTATACATTTTGTAAACAAAGGTATGGCCCCTGCATAGTCTTTTGCATTAAGTTTGGCTGTTCCTGCATCGTAATAATCATTAGCGCTTTGTTGTGCTATAAGAGTAATTGATACAAAAATCGCAATAACAAAAACAAAATTTCTCATATAAAAACTAATTTGTTGTATTAGTCCGGTCTGCCAACAATTACCATATTCATCGACTTGACACTGTAAGGCAAACTATTTATTTTGGTTCCTGAAATATTTATCCAGCGCAGTTGTTTCAATTCATCGAAAAACGAAGGGAAGCTGCTGATATTGGTATTTGCGATATTAATGCTTTCTAAATTTTTCAAATCACTGAAAAATGAAGGGAAACTGCTTACATTCGTATTGCTCATATCAAGAATGCGCAGTGATTTAAGATCGCTGAATCCCGAGGGAAAAGAAGATATAGGATTATTTGACAAATTCAAAACCTCAAGATTTTTTAAATCGCCAAAAAATGAAGGGAATGAAGTTAAATTGTTGTTTTGTGCTTCAAGAATGCGCAATTGTTTCAAATCACTAAAAAACGAAGGCCATGAACTAAAATTGTTGTCGCTTATATAGAGTTCTCTCAAGTTTTTCATATTGTTGAAAAACGAAGGCCACGTACTTAAGTTTTGCCCTCTCACATCCAATACAATAACATTCTCCGGATTTTTTATTGCTGCATCCATACTGTAATATATTCCCGAATTATTGTATTGCGGCTGAGTTTGATTGTAATTGTATTGATTATTGTTATTGTAATTATTTGCAGTATTGTTATAATTATTATAGTTATAATTATTGTTGTTGAAGTTTTGCTGAGGAATGGGTAAACCGCTGTTGACATCGTAAAATACAAGAATAGAACTAATATTATTATCCCATGGGGAGTTATCTCCTGTGGCAGTCCAGTTTTTTTCAATTACCAAATAATGCCCTCTGAAGCCGGGTTCGTCAAAAACTATTATCCAGGCGCCATTTGGTATAACAATTGAACCAATTCGATTATCAAAAGCATCTAATCCTCCCGGATTCCAGTGATTATTCAATGAGCGGTATTCACCGGTAAAATTAGTATTGTCATATACTACAACTGCATTGTTCTGGGCTGTGCCAAAAGTGCAAACAATGGCCAAAAGACAGTATAATAAAAGATTTTTCATAACAAAATATTTTTTTAATTAAAAGCCTCTTTATATCTGCAAAATTCTTACCACAAAAATAAATAGACAGATATATGATTGATGTAATTAGCAACGCCCCATTCTTGCTGATTTACTTGCTGAAAAAACCTTCTGCCACGTTTATGGCCTCGTTTAATCCGTCCTTATTTGTTCCGCCTGCCGAAGCCAAAAAAGCCTGACCACCACCGCCACCGTTTATTGGCTTGGCAATTTCTCTTATTATCTGACCTGCATTCCAGCCTTTATCCTTAACTAATTTATCGCTGATAAAAAGTGTTATTGCAGCTTTTTCGCCGTTGTTTGAGCACAGAACAGCCACAAGATTATCACTTAGAGGTCTAAGTCCAAAAGCAATATCTTTTAAATCTCCGGCGGGGACATCTAATATTTTAGCTATGAATTTAATTCCGCCGATAGTTTTTGCTTCGGACAACAGAGTGGGGCAAAGAGACAGGAGTTTTTCCTTTTTTAAAACCTCTATCTCTTTCTGCAGGGTATTTAGTTTGTCATTTAAGTCATTTACTGCCAAAACAGGATCTTTTCCTTTAAAAATGTCTTTCAACCCGCGAATTTGTTCATCCATTTTTTCTATCATCTCTTCGGCATATACACCCGAAATTGCTTCTATTCGGCGTATACCTGCGGCAATGGCACTTTCTGAGGTTATTTTGAAATACCCAATCATTCCTGTTGAAGGAATATGTGTTCCGCCGCAAAGTTCAACGCTGCTGCCAAAACGTATTACACGCACTTTGTCACCGTATTTTTCGCCAAACAATGCCATAGCACCCATTGCCATTGCTTCTTTATTATCCATATCCCTGTGCTCGTCCAGCAAAATATTTTCACGAATTTTTTCATTTACCATTCGTTCCACTTTAAGCAATTCGTCGTTGCTTAGTTTTTGGAAATGTGAAAAGTCGAAACGTAAATATTCGGGAGACACAAGCGAGCCTTTTTGCTCAACATGGGTGCCTAATACACTTCTTAGTGCTTCGTGCAACAAATGCGTGGCGGTATGATTACGCATTGTATCCAGTCTGTTTTTTACATTAATTTCAGCCTTGAATGTATCGGAAATATTATCGGGTAATTTTTTTGCCAGATGAATTATCAGATTATTTTCTTTAACAGTATTGAAAATTTCAATTTCTTCATTTTCAGAAAGCAACTTACCGCTATCGCCAAGCTGCCCGCCACTTTCGGCATAAAACGGAGTTTTATCGAAAACCAATTGATACAGGACTTTACCTTTTTGTTCTATTGTGCGATAACGGGATATTCGTATATCATCGGTCATTTTATCGTAACCCGTAAACTCGGTAACCACGTCAGGAATCAATTCAATCCAATCGCCCGCGCTTGTTGCGGCATCTTTACGGCTTCTGTTTTTTTGCTCTTCAAGATAATTTTTAAAGTCTTCGATTTTAACATCAAGCCCCCGCTCACGAGCCATGAGTAATGTTAAATCTATAGGGAATCCATAGGTGTCGTAAAGTTCAAATGCAAATTTGCCATCAATAATTTTGTTTTTCTCAAGTTTTTGCACATAGTTTTCAAAAAGATTAACACCTGTGGAAAGGGTATGGAGGAATGAATTCTCCTCTTCCCTGATAACGTTTTTTATGAGTTCTTTTTGTTTTGTCAGTTCAGAAAATTGATTGCCCATTTGTTTTTCGAGTACATCGACCAATCTGTACATAAAAGGCTCATTTAAGTTAAGAAATGAATAGCCATAACGCACTGCCCGCCTTAATATTCGTCTGATAACATAACCTGCCTTGGCATTTGAAGGAAGCTGCCCGTCTGCAATGGCAAAACTTACAGCCCTTATATGGTCGGCAATAACACGCATCGCAATATCTTTCTTTTCGTCTTTGCCATATTCAAACCCGCTGATATTACCAATTTCGTTAATTAATGGACTGAATACGTCAGTGTCGTAATTTGAAGTTTTACCTTGAATTGAGCGTACAAGCCGTTCAAATCCCATTCCGGTATCAACATGTTTTGCCGGCAGAGGCTCCAGACTGCCTGAGGCATTTCTGTTGAATTGAATAAAAACAAGATTCCATAATTCAATTACTTGCGGGTGGTCTTTATTAACAAGGGTTTTACCGTCAACAACATTTCGTTCGGAATCGGGTCTGAGATCGATATGCACTTCGGAACAAGGCCCGCACGGACCCGTATCTCCCATTTCCCAAAAATTGTCTTTTTTTGAGCCGGGCAATATTCTGTCTTCTTCAACGTGTGCTTTCCAGAAATTTGCAGCTTCGTCATCGGCTTCAAGGTCTTCCTGATTATCGCCTCCAAAATATGTTACGTAAAGTCTTTGAGTGTCCAGCTTGAATATTTTTGTTAACAGTTCCCAAGTCCATTCGATGGCTTCTTTTTTAAAATAGTCGCCAAAAGACCAGTTGCCCAACATTTCAAACATTGTGTGGTGATAGGTGTCGATACCCACTTCTTCCAAATCGTTGTGTTTCCCGGATACCCTAAGGCATTTTTGGCTGTTTGCAACACGCTTATTTGTTGGACTTTCGTTGCCAAGAAAATAATCTTTAAACTGATTCATCCCTGCATTTGTAAACATAAGCGTGGGGTCGTTTTTCAATACCATTGGAGCTGAAGAAACAATAGTATGCGATTTTGATTCAAAAAAATCTAAAAATGCTTTGCGTATTTCGTTACTTGTCATAATAAACTTTTTCTGTTGTTTAATTAAACAGACTGCAAAATTACTTTATTTATGTAATTTTGCATACATTTCAAAATATGTCCGATAAACATTTACGTTTTAACACTAAAACAATGCAATACGAAGAGGTGCATAAAAGGCACTCTCGGTGGCATAATGTATTGTACATAGTATTGGTAGGTGTTGCATTTGGGTTATTGTTTATTTTTATAGGTACCACAATTTTTAAATCTAAAGCAGTCAGAAAAAAAGAACATGATTTGGCAATGTATAAAGAGGCTTATGAAAAGGCTTCGCTTCAATATCAGCAGGAAGTTGAACTTATTAAAAAACTTGAATTAAAGGATAGAGAAATTTTTAAGGAAATTTTTGAAACAGACCCCACTGATACAAATTTATTAAGCAATCGCATAATACATGATGAAAAATATGATTTGCCTGGTGCAGATATTTCTGATATGCTATCATTATTAAATTCAAGATTTGATAAAATCGAAGAGACATCTTATAAGGATTTCAAGCGAATAAAATTTGCAAGTTATTTAATACAGCATAACAATGATTTTATTCAGGCATTGCCAATACGTTTGCCTTTGAGGGAAGGCAGCTACACACTTGTTTCGGGATTTGGAAAACGTATTCATCCAATCTTTAAAACTCAGCGGCAACACAACGGGCTGGATTTTGCCGCAAGAGCCGGAACAGAAGTTCTTGCTGCAGGTAATGGAACGGTGCTGGAAATTCCTCAAAATTTGGCAGGCTATGGCACTGTTGTTTTTATTTCTCATGGCTATGGCTATTATAGTCTTTATGCCCAATTACTGGATTCCAAAGTTAGTCCCGGACAAAAAGTTAAGGCAGGCGATATTATTGGATTTGTCGGCAGTACGGGAATATCAATCGGACCACACTTGCATTATGAAATATGGAAAGATAAAAAGCCGATAGACCCAATCAGGTTTTTATTTACTATTTCCCCAAAAGAATATATCGAAATGTTCAAAGTAGCTTCTCAGTTCAACCAATGTTTATCTTAAATGAATAAAAATTTAAAAAAGCTTACCCTTTTTACTGCAGTTAATTTTGTTATTGCAAATATGGTTGGAACCGGTGTTTTTACATCGCTTGGATTTCAGCTTTTCGACATAAAAAATCCTTTGGCCATTTTAATTTTATGGGCTATTGGCGGCATTATGGCTTTGTTTGGATCTTTTGTTTATGGTGAGCTTGGCGCCGCCATGCCTCGTAGTGGTGGAGAATATAATTTTTTGAGCAAAATTTATCATCCTTCGCTGGGCTTTTTGGCAGGGTGGGTTTCGGCTACCATTGGCTTTGCGGCACCGGTGGCTGCTGCCTGCATAGCTTTTGGTACGTATTATAACCTGACTATAAGCGAGTTATCTAATTTTTATTCACTTGGTTGGATGCAGGCAACACCAATGACTGCAGGTTTAATTGTATTGGTGCTGATTACTTTGGTACATAGTAATTCTATTAAAACAGGTGGAGGGTTTCAGAATATATTTACAATACTTAAAATTTTATTTATTGTTGTATTTATTGTTGCGGGACTTTTTTTCCTGCCCGAAACCCAGCCTCTGTCGTTTGCAATAAGTGCCGATACCGGAAAAGACATACTTAATCCGGCTTTTGCCGTTGCCTTGGTTTTTGTTTCTTATGCTTATAGCGGATGGAATGCTTCGGCATATTTTGTAAATGATTTAAAAAACCCAGTTAAACAATTGCCACGTTCTTTAATTATTGGCAGTGTGGTTGTCATGCTTTTATACATCCTTTTGAATTTTGTATTTCTTATTTCTACCCCAATAGATAAAATGGTTGGAAATCCAGAAATAGGCTTAATTTCTGCCATTTATATTTTTGGTAATAAGTTGGGTGTTTTCATGGGGCTTTTTATTTCCTTATTGCTTATTTCCAGCATCAGTTCGATGATTTTTGCAGGACCACGCGTTACTATGGTTATGGGTGAGGATTTTAAACTACTGCACTTTTTAGCAAAGAAAAACAAAAACGGAATTCCTTATGTAGCTTTAATAACGCAGTTTGCCATTAGCTTTGTGCTTATAGTTACTTCAACTTTTGAGTCTTTGATTACATACACCGGTTTTGTTTTGAATTTGTTTACATTTTTTACGGTACTGGGTGTCTTTGTTCACAGAAAAAAATTCCCCGATGCAGAACGCACTGTAAAAACTTTCGGATATCCGGTAACTCCGATTATTTTTCTTCTTTTCAATTTATGGATTACTGTTTTTGTAATATATTCACGCCCATTGGAATCATTGCTCGGGCTTGGAACAATAGCCATAGGAGCCGTATTATTTTTCTTCAGCAAAAAATCAAATAAAACAACAAAAATATGAAGCCAATTATTTTCATTTTAATGCTTGGTATCTTCGCTTTCAGTTCTTGTGGAGGCGGCAATAAAAACAACGGAAACTCAAACGATTCAATTCCCAAAGACAGTACAGTTGCCGAAAAGCCCATTGTTTTAAATAATTATTATAACGACATTGCCCGATTTGTTGCCGGAATGCCGGTGAGTGACAGTAGTGCAATTCTTGAGTACACTCAAAAAAACGAATGGAAAAATTATTCCGCCGACATAGATAAAAGCTGGGATAATTTTCAAAAAAACAAACTCGATGTAATGTCTCCGTGGATTGAAAAGGAATTAGGTAAAATAAACGACGCAACAAAAAATGTATTTTATCCTTTCAGCGGTCCCGATTTTGTGTATATGTACACATTTTTGCCCAAAGCTGAAAATTATTATATGGTCGCATTGGAGCCTGTTGGTATAATTCCAGATATTACCAAGATAGGAAATTCTATGCCTTCGTTCTTTGCTGCTTTAAATAACGCAATTAAAGACAACCTGAATTTGAGCTTCTTTATCACAAAAAGCATGAAGGTGCAAATGAACAATGAGCAAATTAAAGGCACCATACCCGTTTTGTTGTTTTTTATGGCCCGAATGAATTTGCATATTCAAGACATTGTTCCTGCAACCATCTCAAAAGAAGGAAAACTTAACATTGAAAACTCCGAAAAAGTTAATTCTACAGGTAAAAAATTTACAAACGGAGTGGAAATAAGTTTTGTTCGCCCTGGAGAAAACAAACTTTGCAAATTATATTACTTTAGTGTTAGTATCCGCAACGATGGCTTTGCAGCGATGCCCGAAGCTGAAACATATTTCAAATCATTGCCGACCGACATGACCACCATTGTTAAGTCGAGCAGTTATTGCATGCACGAAGATAAATATAATAAAATACGAGACATAGTTCTGTCGCATTCAAAATTTTTAATTCAGGACGACAGCGGGGTGCCTTTTAGATTTTTTAACAAAGACAATTGGAATTTCGCCTATTATGGTATTTATACTCGACCAATACCTGTGTTTTCACAGTTTTATCAGGATGATTTAAAAAAATCATGGACACAAAATGCAGCAAAACTTGATTTTCGTTTTGGTTATAACGAAGAATCAAATATCTTTGTAGCTACACGAAAAAAATAAAAAATGGTTTTTAAGAAGTTTCAGCGCCTATTAATAGCATTTTTAGGTCTTTTTCTTTTCTCTAATTCAGGTGTTGCCCAATGGCAAAACTCTGTGAATATTATTGACACAATTGAATCAAATGGGAAACAAATAGTATTATTTAGCGACAATGTTTGGTCTTATGTCAGTACGCTCGAGGAAATGGCTATGGATAAGGCATATGCCGATACTGCAAAGATTTTTACAGAGTATTGGAATGACATCACGTTTGCTTATATGTATCCTCCTGATAAAGCATTACCTGATACAGTTAAGATTGTGCTTATTGATAGCTTACATAAATTCGTGCCTCCGCTTTTAGGTGGTATCACTTCAGGTTTTGGTTGGCGTTCGGGACGGGTTCATAAAGCCGTTGACATTGGTCTTGATGTTGGCACTCCGGTAAGGGCTGCATTTGATGGTAAGGTAAGATATGCGCAATACAATACCGGTGGCTATGGCAATCTTATTATCATCAGACATTTTAATGGTTTGGAAACATATTACGCTCATTTATCCAAAATATATGTAAGACCTAATCAAATGGTTAAAGCAGGGCAGATTATTGGTGGCGGAGGAAATACCGGAGCATATTGGGCGGGACCTCATCTTCATTTCGAATGCCGTTATCGCGACCATGCATTTGACCCGCTAAAAATAATGCGCTTTGACTCAACAGAGCTTAAAATGGACACATTAATTCTTACAGCCAATGATTTTAAAGTTTCTCAAAATCATAAAGCTTATGTAAATAACGGAGTTAATGGCTCAAATGTTAAGCAATACGGTGGCAGTGGCGCAAGCGAAAACAATTATATAAGTTCAGCAGAAGCTTCTGGTACTACTATAGGAAATTATTATGTAGTTAAAAAAGGCGATACCTTATCTGCTATTGCAGTAAAACACGGTACAACTGTTGACAAACTTTGCAACCTTAACGGAATAAACAGAAATTCAATTCTGAAAATTGGTCAGAAAATCAGAATTAAATAATGTTGCATAAAACTTTATTGCTTTTTTCTTTCCTGTTTGGTTCTTTATTTGTTTTTGGCCAAAAAGATGATTGTATTCACGACACAAGCGGTGTAATAGGAAAAATTATTTTTAACCAGCACTGCGACTCGTTTCCGGAAATATATATGATGCCGGAATGGTATAAGTTGCAGCTTATATATGTGCAGATTGACCGTGATAAAAATGGTTATCCCCATTTAACACATCATAAACTTGGTGTTGACCGAAGCAAATATTTTTATCCTGCCAGTCTGGTAAAATTGCCAACCTTAATGCTTGCTCTTGAAAAGCTTCAAAGCCTTAAAAAATATGGAATTGACAAGTACTCGCGATTAAGTATAGGTAAGGCTCATTCTTGCCAGACGGAATTTAAAATTGATACTTCAGGCATCGAAGACTATCCCTGTATTGCCAATTTTATCCGCAGGATATTGTTGGTTTCGGACAACTGGAGTTATAATCGCTTATTTGAATTTGTGGGACAAAAAGAATTAAATATGGGTTTGAGACGAAAAGGTTATTCGGACCCGGTTATTTTAAAGCGTTTTGCCAGATGCGACGACGATGAAAACAGATTTACGAACCCATTTACTTTTTACGACAGCAAAAACAATGTGATTTACCGTCAACCCCAGCTTGAAAACAAAACGGTTTTTAAAATACCGAATAATGTAAATGCGTATGTTGGCAAGGCTTATAAGGAAGAAAATAAAATAATAAACAAGCCGCGCGATTTCAGCAATAATAATTTTTTGCCTCTGGAAGATGCTCTTGAAATGCTAATTGCCTTTATAATGCCCGAAGCAGTGGACAGCCTGAAACGCTGGAATATAAGTGTGTCCGACCGTTTGTTTTTGCTTCAGTATTTTTCGATGTATCCGCGTGAATCTTTATTTACCGAATACCATAACTGGTCAAAATACGAAGACAGTTACAAAAAGTATTTTTTAATGGGCGATAGCAAAGATACCATTTATGATGAAGCACTGCGAATTTTCAACATTGTGGGTCTTAGCTACGGCTTTGTGGCTGATGTAGCTTATATTGTGAATATCAGAGAGGGAGTTGAGTTTTTTCTTGCCGGCGTAATTTATGCGAATCAGGACGACATATTGAATAACGAAAAATATGAGTATCGTGATATTGCCTTTCCATTTTTCGGGCGTTTTGGCAGAATAATTTACGACATGGAACGTGCACGAAAAAAAGAATATTTACCCGATTTTAAAGAAATAAAAGCTGCACTTTCGTTGCCGCCAATGTAAAATAACAACGTGATTTTAGGTATATTTAAGCTTCGGTAATAATTCAATAATTAATTAAAATAGCCTTCCTGCCACAGCGCGGCCATATCCATGGTTATGGCAACACTATAATGTAGAAATACCCCAAGTGCAATACTTCGGCTTTTTAAACTCATTATTCCAAGTGCTATTCCTGCAAAAATAGCTGCAAATGTTTCTCCCATTGGTTTGCCGAAATGTATCATACAGTATGGCACGGTCATGATAATTACGGAATAAACACCGACATATTTTTTTAGCCCATGAACCAAAAAGCCACGGAAGAAAAATTCCAAAGCAAAAAACTGGCAAAAATATATCATTTGCCAAATCCAGAAATTTGGCCATAAAGACTCGCCTGCATCCGGGGTATAAAACGGATATCGCGCCTGAAAACTTTTTGTTGTGCTTGCAAAATAGACCAGAGGTATCATTATGCAAAGCATAATTAAATAAATCCATGAGTCTTTTAAGAAAGTGCCCCATTGTAAACCATAATCGCGTAAACGTTCACGAAAGCCAAACTTTATAATTATTACCGGTACTATGAAATAGCAAATAAAAATAACAGATGCCCAATACGCAAGATTGTAAAGCTGATAGTTTGGCGAATACTCCAGATACTTCTCAAGAAATGCCGCAAAATTATTTAAGCCGCAGGATTTTGCTACTTGCTGAAGCAGATAATGACCCGGACTTTTGCCAATGTATTCAATAACTATAAGCGAACAACAAGCAATAAATAAAACTACAAATGGTCTTATTTTTAAAGAATTGCCGCTTTCACGCTCAGATTGAGTGTGGGTAATCGTTTCGTTTATAGACCGGAAAAAGTTTTTCAAACAGTTGATTTAAAAAACAAAATTACAATTATTGTTTATAGTAGCAACACATAAGTATCATCGATGGCGCCGGCACAAAAAGCCATTCTGAAATATGATAAATAATAGGTCGCAACAGAAAAAACCTCTTTTATTCGCAAGAGTAAGTAAATAACTTTACACTAAGTTTTTTGAAACGCTTCTATTTTAATTAATTTAAAAAGACAATTTAAACAATCAAACTTAAAATTAGCCCTATGAAAAAGTATATTGTTTTATTTCTGATGCTTCCAATGATAGCATTCAGTCAGCAGGAAAAATACACTAATTTATTGAACGATATTGTGCCTTTTATTCAAAAAAATGACATAAAAGGCTGCGATAATGCTTTAGTGAAATTTGTATCGGCATTGAATAGTGATAAAATGACGCCTGAAAAGCTATCAGACGAGAACAGACAACTGTTTATGAACGTTCTCTTTAAAATTATTGACAAATTTGAATACATTGCCTCCGAAGATGTGGGAGTTTTAATTTTGCCTTATTCCAGATACAAGATTGATGAAAGCCCTTTGCAAATGTTTATTACGGCATTTATATTATGTTATAACACTGATTTTTATGCCCGGGATATGGAAGAAGGAACGGAATGGCTGTTGAAAGCAGCAAATAACGGAAACGGTAAAGCTATGGCATATTTGGGAGAATTGTATAACCGTGGGGCCTTTCTGGACTACGAGCCCGAATTAGCTTTGGAGTGGCTGAAAAAGGGTGCTAAAACCGGAGATACCAAGGCAATGTATTTGTTGGGAGAGGAATATTTTTATGATGCTGACAAAAATGTAAGTAATTTAAAAACGGCACTGCAATGGTTTGAATTGGCAGCCGCTCAGGATTATGTTGATGCTGCATTTATGGCAGGAATCATTTATAAACGCGGGATAGAAGGCATTATGAAGCCCGACTACAAAAAGGCAAAAGGTTATTTTGAAAAAGCCTGTCAGCTTGGACATGAAAAGAGCTGCGGTTATGCTCAAAGAATTCAGTATCTAATTGAAGGGAAGTCGGAATACACTGCTTATTTCAATGCAATCACAAAGGCTTTAAATGATGACAACATGGATGACTTTAATAGCAGCGTTAAAGCTTATTTAGAGATTACCAATATGGGAGGAGAAGGCGAAGAGATGAATTTGCCGGTGCCTGATTCCGATAAAGAAAGATTTACCAATATTTTGTATGGGATATTTAAAAATCCTTTTTTTGCATTTGAAAGATTCAAAGCTTCAATAAGTTGGAGTAATTTGTATTTGAAGAATGGAAGCCAATGGTTTGTTTATGGAATAACCGAATATATTAAAGAAGATTATGAGTCGGCTTTGAGAACGTTTAAAACTGCTGCAGATATGGGAAGTGCAGAAGCAATGTTTTATTTATCGAAAATGTATTATGAGCAAAAAGGGACAAAGCAAAACATTGAGGAATCATTCAAATGGTGCCAAAAGGCAGCAAACCTTGGATTTGATGCAGCATTGTTTAGAGCGGGGAACTACTATGAATTTGGTGTGGGGGTTGAAAAAGATATGGCAAAGGCAAATGAATACTATAAAAAAGCTTGTGATAAGGGAATTCAAGAAGGATGCGATAAAGTGAAACAATAGAAATGATTTATGTTTTCACTGTCTTGTTTCGGCTTATATGTAATGACTTGATGGCTGCAAACGGCTTAATTTATCGGATAATGGTGTTCTTTATCATTAAATAAAATAAATGTGAATTAACAGACAATACCTATGGAAACAAACACTAAGCAAAAAATTACTTTGTTCTTTAACTCTAAATTTCTTTTTCTGTTTTACATCTTAATCTTTTCTGTAATGCAGGTAAAAGCTGGAGGCGAAGAGGAAATTCTGTTCCCGTCAATGAATGTTAAATTCGTTTATAATGGCAGAATAAAAGACAAGCAAACAGATGAGAAAACAAGCTTCAGATACACGCTTGTTCGTGAAAAAACCGAGTCGGGCACTTATGACGATGGTGGCTACTACACCACCGAAGAATACTACGACGAGTATTGGGATGAGTATTTTGAAGATTACGTTTATGTTCCAAATTACAAAAAATATTCCTATACGAGATTGTTGGAACGTATAGATATATCGTATGAGGCATTTCCAAAACCTGAAAAAGACGGAAACGTTCTGCCCTATGTTAAGGAAAATGCACAAAGTATTTGTAAAGATATCTATAATAATCTTAAAACAGTGTCATCGCAACAGAATACTGTCTATTCAAGCGGGTATTCCAGATTTAAACTGGGAGAAAAAGATTTGAAGAAACTTTCCATTGACTACGAGAATAGCGTAATTAATTATTCGGAAATTTATGGATTCACCATGGATGGCGCCGACGTTTTGGCACATATTCAGGTGAGTTATATTCTGGAAAAAGGAGTAGTCATCGGAAGAGCAATTAAAATTCATACTTCTTTGAATACATCGGGTAATTCAAATGAAATGACTGCTTATGTGTGTTCAATGGTTTCTGCTAACCCATATAATGTTAATGTGCCAATATTTAAACTCTCATTTGATTTACCACATAATTTTCTGGTGTTGAGATATTTGGAAGATACAATGCCCATTGTGGTTAAATACGGGGAAGCGGAAATAGGCGACTGGAAAGATATGATTGCAGGAAATGATTTCCTTATCCACGACTTAGGAGAATTAAAATCCGGAGACAAAATGGAAGATGTTTATTATTCAGTATTTGGCTTCAAACAAGGTGATGACCCATTTTATAAAGACACGTACTGGCAAAAACAACTTGAAAGTACCTATAATATGGTTGGCAGGAATCCAAACATTAATTACGTGGGATATGCGTCCTTTCAAAAAACGAACGATGCGTCCAATTCCGGAGGAATCAAATATGTACTGTTTCAATTTTATAACCATATCTATGCTTTTGAATATCTGGAAGATATCGGCCCATCATTGCAGGTTTATAAATTTATCGAATTAGCAATGATTTTTAAGAGCATGAAGAAGTTGTAGGGGATAATTGAAACAGATTCTTACCCCCGATTTCCGGAATGAGAAAGGCGATAACGGTTTTCAGCTTGGCGAAGACGGCACTTTTAGCACAAATCTTCAATCGAAGCTCCACTTCAAAATTAACGAAAAACTTTCAATCGAAGCCGTTTCCTGCCGTTTTTGCCAAACTGATGTTATAAGCAGTGGTTGTTCGTCCGCTTGTTTGTCTGTCGGGCTTTGTCTGTCGGCAGATTTAATTTTTGCGAAGCGAGGGAAAGATTTTTTTTGTTTTTCTCTGCGTTGGGAAAGCAAGCTCTTTTGCAAACTTTGGTCTGTGTGTCGGCTTGTGCAGTTTGCAAATGTGCTTGCTTTTAGCGTTAGCAATTAGAATTTCAAATGTCTTTTTGCTCCTCTGAAAACTTCGTCATATTTTGGTATGTCGTGGATTTGAGAAGCTAATTTTTTCGCCCAATCTCGTTTGAAAGCCGTTTCTTTTTTCAATACTTTTTCCATTAACTGTTTAGGGTCGTGTTTCTTGTTTTCAGCTTTGTTGTAAAATGAAAATATGTGTTCATCAACATTTATTCCCTCTATTTCTGTAAGATACCAAAAGTCGTATAAATCTCTTGGTTCGGTTCTTCCCATTAGTGCGGTCATTTTTTCAATCAGCACTTCTGCAAGCGAATAACATTGTATTTGAAATTCTTCTTCAAGGTCGGAATAGTTACGATAAATGTTTCTATACTCAATTTCTGTTTCCAAAATTTCACCTCTTGTAATGTCAATTTTCAAATCACGGCTTCCCATATTTCCCTGCAATGAAGAAACGTAGTCAATGTAAAATTGTGGACTTCCTATTTCGTGGATTATCCACTTCTTTTCGTCAATCCGCATATCCATATTTGTTTCTTCTTTGATGAAATCAAATAGGTTATCGAACTCTGTTTTTATTTGTTCGTTAGTTACGCTTTTGTCTATCAATGTAAAATCCAAATCTTCCGAAAAACGGTAATCTTCAAAATATGCTTTTTTCAAAACCGTTCCACCTTTAAAGACAAGTGCTTTGTTCAGGATTTCATTTTTTGAAATAGCAAACAAGACCCACGACAAAACATAATCTTTCTCAATTTGTCGGTCATTTACTCGGTTTGCTGTTGCTACTTTGTTTATTTCTTTGGGTTGTATCATTGTTTAACTATAAATCGGTGAAAGAATTGAATTGTTGTCAATATTCTGTTGAATTGCCCAACGGAAAATAGTTTTACCCTCTTTGGGATAAGATGGTTCTAAGGCTACAAATGAATTAGTCCGCAACTTTTGTAATTTATCAACAATAGGATTTTCAATTTCCAATAACTCTAATAAAAATCCCAATCGTTTTATGACTGCTTGCGAATTGAAACGCTTTGCATATTCCAACAATTTTGGATAATCAATTTTGTCTTTGGTTTTGTAAATGGCTTTGGCAATTTCTGTAATACCACCTGCGTATTGTGGTTTAAAAAGGCAATCAATAATCGTTTTTTCTAAATCAGAACATTGCACTTTATTAAAGCTGTCAATCCACGTTTTTTTGTTGCCGAAAAAATGGTCTTCGTTGTGATAAATGAACTGAAACGGAATACCTTTAACCAAAAGCGTTGAGGGTTTGATTTGCTTGTTTACTACAATCTGTTCTTTTAAATTCGGTTGCGTTGTCAAACTGTGAATTTGCAAAGCTGAAAAATAGCCAATGTAGTATTCCGCATCGCCAACCAAATATTGCGAAAGTAAATGCCAATCGGGCATAAAAGTTTCGGGGTCTTGTTCAAAAGGAATAATGTAATAAAGTCCGTCTTTTATCCGCATTAGTAAACCTCGTTTTGTCATATCACTCAACAACCGTTTCACTGCATCAGTATTTGAGTTCGGCAAAAGTTGATACGCTTGGTCAATACTGAAACACAACTGCCTTGTTTCAATCAGTTTGTCAAGTAAGGAACTTGCTTGAAATGACATGTTTTTATCTTTTATAGCCATAAAGTGATTTTTAAACTCACTGCAAAGATATATAAGATAAATGTATTGAACAAACGGAATCTTAATTTTTGCGCTGCTCTAATGCCTGTTTTTCCGTTCTTTGTTTAAGTCTTCGGGCTTCAAGTCGTTGCTCAACTTCTGAACTATGTGAAGGAAGTCCCAAATAGTGTTGGGTAGTAACATCACACAAGTGTCCAATGTCGTCAGAGAATTGCATATGAGGAATTATCAAATGCTTTATTTTGTCATCATAAGTTAGCCAACTCATCAATTCGTTTTTTGTCAAGATTAAAACGGGATTGATAGGTCTTGAACCTAATCCTTTTCTAAATTTCTTTGCTAAAGTGGAAATCAATTTTTTTTCTGTTTCGCTTAATTGGTCTTTTAAAGTTGCAAAAACTAAAACACTTCCGGGAAATAGTTTTCCAAGTTTTTCCATTCTGTCAATATCTTTCTTGCTGAAATCAATTTCTGTTTTACATTCACAAAAGAACAAATCAGGTGTTGAATGTCCGTTTTTGAATTTCTTGTAGAATAACGCAAAGTCCACTTCATTGACAATTTTCTCGTCTTTAAGAATTTCAAAGTTTAACAATGGTGTAATGCTAACTGTGTGTAAACTAATTCTAAAAAAACGAAGTGTAAGAAGTACGGAAATTATTCCTTCGGATTTATTGTTCCTTGAAAACGTCCCAATTCCTCTATAAGCCCAAGTAATATCATCTGGGTTATGAGTTGGCGGATTAAATCTATTATGACAAACAGCACATTTAATAACTTCTTGAAATTCTGTTAAAGTGTAAAATGAATGTTGGTTACATAACGTGCATTGAAGTTCAACACCGAACTGAATTATGTTTTTATCAATAAGTCGGGAAACAACATCGTTTAAATATCTATGTCGAAAATGTTGTCGTTGTTTTGATAGTTCTCCAAAAAGCGTTTTTTTCTTTACAATTTTTCCATTTTCAAACAATGAAAGTATTGGTAAAATACCTTGCGTTGCAAAAAAGTTTGTTCCATAAATACCGCCAATGTTTCTGAACAATTGATTGCTCAATTTTCCAACAGCCGAATGTTGGATTGAAAACCCTTTCTCTTTAAACCATTTTTCAAAAACGTCCCTTGCTTTCGGTATGCTAAAATTCAAATACTCATCATTTGTCTTTGACAAAAAGAACATTCCATTTTCTGAAAATCTCCATTGGCTAAAACCAGAACCTTTAATGACTATGTCCAGCTCTTTTGAGGGAATTGCAGGAATGATTTGAGCATACTTTGTTTCAACATCGTCAAATTCGTAACTCACTTCATTTACAAATCTTGGGGCAATATGCCTTATGTATTTTCTGCCAAAATCAGGCGATAAAACAGGAATACGAATTTGTTGCTCGTTTAAATTTAGAGTATGCTTTTCAACCTTGCTTCTTATCAAAACACTTGCACTCTTATCATAGTTAAGATACTTTTTATCATTCCAATAGCGTGGAATCCACCAATGATGTGAATAAGAAATGGTTTTGCCTTCAACGGCTTGTATTGTATTTAGATGTGTTTGTATCTCGCTGATTATATTTCCATCAATATTTCTGTTTGCTAAAATGTTTATTCTGTCGTCAAAACTTCCTTGTGTAACAAACTCTTTTTGTTGAGATTTTATAAGCTCTGTGTAGAAATCATCTTGATAGGAATTGAAAGGAACTGCTATCAAGTGCCAACCCAAAGCTCTTAAATTCCAAAAATTGATTAGGTCGTTTAGCCTATTCGGGTCAAGAATGTAAACGGCAGTTTGTGAAGTCCAAAACGGATTTCCAATAGGATAAACGTCTTGATTGCAAACTTTTAGAAAATGCAAAGAATTTTCGTTTGAAAATAAAGAAAAGTTACGCTGTGAAACTTTTGGAAATGAAATGTATTTTTTGGGAAAAGTAATTGATTTCAGTTTGTTGATGTTGGAATTGCTTGATGAACCAAACAATGTAGCTGTAAACAAGTCGTTCTCACCAACTTTTGGTAATACAATTTTTAAATCATCATTTCGGTCATACTTAAACTCTGTGTCCTTTAAGGAAATCAAAATGTCGTCAATAGAAATTCCATATTTTGATTCGCCTGAAAAAACACTTTCTTCCAACTCATTTAATGAAATACTAACTCTGTCGCCTTTAATCTTTTCTATAAAATCAGTATCAAGATTTTCATCTACCACAACATAATCGGGGTCAAAATTATCAATTGATTTTGAATAGAAATCAATAGGATTTTCATATAAACCGTATTCAATTCTGAAATTACGGGTAAACTTTTTATAAATCGGAAAAATTGGAAAGTAACTGCCGCCCCATAATGAGGAAGATGCTCTAACTGCTCTCAAATAACTTTGTTTTTTGTTCGGCTGAATAAGAAAAGCCAAACGTATAGGTCGCAGTATTTGAGTGATATTTAGATTCATTTGCGTTGCAAAGTTACTGGATATGTTTGTGAAATTATTTGTCGTTAACCACAATCATATAAATATAGTTTGACGCAATTTTTACTTGCTCCGTGAGTGCTTTACCGTTTAAAGTATTTGAAGTCGGTTGATTTATTGTTTGAGGCAATAAGTCAATTAAACTTTTAAGATAGCTTACTTTAATAGCATAACCTGCATTTTCAGCCAAAGAGTGTTTAGCACTAACAATTCCTATGAGATTTCCGCTTTTGTCAAATAATGGACCACCTGAATTTCCGGGCTGAACAGGTGCAGAGATTTGATATTGAGAAACATCACCTTTAAAACCTGTTTTAGAACTAACAATCCCATTTGTTAGTTTAATTTCTTCGCCCATTGAACTTATCATAGGATAACCTAATACAAAAACATTTTCACCAACGTCCGCAATCCCTTGTCTAAAAGTATATGGGATTGTACCTAATGAAGTAAAATATGGGTCATTAATTTTGATAATTGCCAAATCATTTCTTTCATCTGATACGATGACTTTTGCAGATAGTTTTTTTGAAAAATTTCCATTGACACCCTTTACTTCAATAGATTTTGCATCTTCAATAACGTGATAATTGGTTACAATGTAACCATTGGAAGAAATTGCAAATCCTGTCCCTGATGATTTTTGACTGCCAGAAGAAAATGAATTAGTATTGGTAGGATACATTTTCAAGTAATTTGACTTATTTCCATCAATTATAGTCTCCATCGTAGTTCCGCTAAACGTAACGTAAATATCTGTATTCAGCATTTTGTCCCCCATATACCAATCTGCTTTGAAAATACCAGTAGTGGCACTTGGTCGTAGAACTGCTTTTACATCTCCAACTTTCCACCAACTCCTATAAATTCCAGAGCCGAGATATACTAATTTGTACGTTTGTCCATCTTTTATACATCCTAATTTATAACCTTTTTTATCAAAATCTTCATAAATACCTACTATGCCATCATTTTGTTCATCAGCTTTTTGTTTAAGCGTATATTCTGTAAGACCTGTTTTGGGATGATTATCGGGATTGTTTATAGTATAGTTTCTAAAACTAAAGCCACGACAACCCGAATATGAGCCTTCATCTATCAGAGAAAAGTCTGTAGAACCAGGAGGAATAGCGCCTCCAAACACTAAAGTATAGTGATACCTCTCGCCAGTTTTTGCATTATTCCAGCCCCAATTATCATTACAACCACAATCGTGATATGTTTTTCCATCGTTTGAAAGAGCACCTAACAATTTAGCTTCGTAGCTTCCTGATTTTATTTTTGTATTATATGAAGTCCAGTATTTCAATCTGCTTTTATTTTTTGTAGGAATAAGTTCAATCGTTACAAATGTATAGTTCCTATTTCTATCAATTTTCACTTCATAAAGTGCCGCTGTATGTTCGTCTGACTGAACTTTATCTGCACCATAGAAATTTGTAGTTTGAGCAAATGATGTTTCACTACAGAAAAGCAAAACTCCTATTATGAGGAGAAATAATAATCTAAAAGGGTTGTTTCTTTTGTTCATAATATAGTTTGAAATGATTTTTATACTTCTTTGAGCGTTGGTAAAAAGTGGCTCTTTTGGTTTTGCGAAGTGTTGGTGTGTGTGTCGGGCAAAACCAAATGTGCCACTTGTGCGGTGGCAGAAAAACAAAAAATGAGCGTTGGGCAAAAATTAAATCTTTGCTGTTCGTCTGTTTATATGTACCGCTGTCCGTTACCATTGCTTATAACGTTTTGGCGGCTTGACGTAGTGGCGGATTTTTAGCACAAAAGTTCAATCTAAGAACTGCACTTGAACCTACCACAAAACTGTCATACGAAGCACTGCGCCCCCGCTTGCGCCAAACTGCTGTTACAGGTAGGCGTTCTTTCTGTTTTGTCGTCAAACCGTTAATATTCTCTGTCCATTTTCGTCTATAATTATTTTTTCGTTTTCAAATGTCGTCACCAAAGCAAACCCGTTATAAAATGGCTCAACTGTCAGATAGCGATTTCTATAAACTTCATTTCCTTGTTTGTCAATGTGAAACCAACCGTCTTTGTCTTTAGCTGTTGCATAATTCTTATGGAAAACACCCAAGTCAAGAAATGATTTGTCGTTGATTAACTTTCCTTCGTTGTCAATGTGTCTGAAATAACCGTCTTGCGATTTCACACAAGCAATTCCGTCTTTGTAGTCTCCTGCATAAATGTATTTGTCTGTGTAAATACGATTGCCTTGTAAGTCAATATGAAAATATAGGTTGTCTGTATTACGAACGGTGCAAAGGTTTTCTTGATAATTACCTGTCCATAAGTAAAAAACAGAATAAACTCTATCGCCCTTTTCGTTGACGTGAAACCAACGGTTATCGTTAATTACAGAAGCACGATTGCAGTAAAATCCGAATGTCCGTGAATAGCGATTTAAGTAAATCTCGTTTCCGCTTGTGTCAATGTGATAAGCACCTGAATTGTCTTTTACTGGTGCAAGTCCAGGCGAATGAAATTTCAATACTTCAATAAAAGTCTTGTCGAAAATCGGTTTTCCGTCAAAGGTAAAATATGTGTTGTCGTCTGAAACTTGTATGTCTTTCCAATTCATTTTTTGAAAATCAAAATAGTTTGTAATTCGTTTAATTTGGTTTCTCTATTAAATTGAAACCCTAAATTCTCACAAAGAGAAATATATTGAGCTGATGTTCTTTCGTAACTTTCACACATTGCAGTCATATTGAGCGAAAGCAAAGACAAATCTATTTTGATTTTATCTGAACAGTTTTCAATCACATATAAAGTTCCATTTTGGGGTAATGCTTCAAAGCTATTTTTCAAAATAAGTTTTGCTTTTTCGTCATTCCAATCGTGCAACACTCTTGACAAAACAATGGCTTCCGATTGATTCGGAATTTTTTCAAAAAAACTTCCACCTATTTTCTTGATGTTTGGATTTGTTACTTTCTCTACCACTTTCGGCAAGTCAAATATAACACATTCAACGCTTGGAAATTTCGCTTTAATAATCTCTAATACTGCTCCGTAACCGCCACCGACATCCATTATAGATTTGTGTTTGTTGAAATCAATCACATCAGATAATTTCTTGTAATCATCTGTTGCGTATTGATACATTGCTTTGTGGTATGCGTGAAGTTTTTCGGGGTTATCATTTAGAAAATCAAAAAATGGTTTGCCGTAAATTTCTTCAAATGAACTCTTTCCAGTCGTGATTGAATAATCCAAACTTTGCCAAGCTGATAGATGTTCTCCACTCCAATTCAAACAAGCATATTTTAAACTTTCAGGATTGTTTTCTGTGAGAAGTTCTGACAAAGCGTTACGTTTGAAATAATTGGCGGTTTTGTCTAAAAATTCAGCATTGCTTAAAGCGTTTAGCAATAACAGCAATCTGTCTTCATTCAATGATAGCTCGTCTGCTAAATGCTTTGCGGTTTTCAATTCTTTTAAATGGTCAAATATGTTGAGCTTACAAGCTGTGCTAACAGCCATATATTTCCAATGTTCCGTAAAAAATGATTTAAGTTTATCTTTCATAAATTTGTCCATTAATAAAAGTTAAACCCGTCAGATAATTTATCCAATTGTCTTTGTTGTATACTTTCTTGTTAATGCTGAAATGATAAAACGCAATTAACATATCGTGGGTAATGAAAATAGTTATTCCGTTGTCAGTTGAGTTTTCCTTTATGAAATTGGTTATCCTGTAATTCAACTCGTCAATGTTAGCCATACCGGGAATTTCTTCGTCTTTCATAAATCGCTTATACATTTCGTCAAAGCCATATTGTAGATAAAAATCTCCGGCAATTTTCTCGTCTTTTATGTGTAGTCCGGGTGCTCCTAAAGCGGTTGTTTCAATTATTTCTATTGAACTTCCATAACCTTTGGTAATAAATTCAGCCGTCTGAACACAACGCCCAACAGGACTTGTGAAAATTCGATTGATTTTTTTTTCTATTAATTGTTCGCCAAATCTTTGTGCGTTTTTTTTTCCTTTTTCGTTCAACAAGACTTCATTTCCGAAAGAACCTTGGGGAATGTCATCTCTGTCAGCGTGGCGAAGCAAAAGCGATATTTTTTTGTTTACATTCATTTAGTTCGGTTTACGCATATTACAGGTTTTACACAATTCTATTTTCTTATAGTTTTTTACAAGGTTTTGGTAGTTGTTGCTTTGCAGCACTTCTTCAATGCTTGTGGTTTCGATGTTCCCGAAGTTGCCCAGCGTTTTACGCATTTCATCAGGGGCACAACAAGGGGAAATGTTTCCCGTTGCCGACACCCACAATTCTTTTCCCAAAAACGGGCATTCGTAGCTTTCTGGAATTTCTTTGTTTTCGTTTTTTTGCAATGGAATAATGTTTTCCAAAATCACTTTTTCGCCATTGGGTTTGCGGAATTTATCTTGAGCTTCGTTCGCTTGTTTTACATACTCGTTCCATTGTGAAATGCTTCCATGCGTTGCTTTCATTGACAAATGTTTGATTTCATCAAAGTGCACCCAAAGCTGATGACCTTTTACTCTATCAACTCCAAGTTGTGAGGCCAACTTAACAATGTCTGCCAATTCGTGCATATTGTTTTGCATAAACGTAAGTTGAAAAGTAACTCGGCAGTAATAACCTGTATTTGCGAAGTGTTCATTACGAATACGAATAAATTCTCTCACATTGTCAACCGTTTGCTCAAAGTCAATTCCCTTCATTACTTCTTGTACCGTTTTCGCTGTTGCACCGTTCCAACTTATTTTCACGTCTGTTGTAATGGGTACAATTAGGTTTGCCCACTCGGTAACAGTTTTTTCGGTTGTTCTTGGGAAAGTTCCGTTTGTGGTCAAATTCATTTTGATGTTGTATTTGTAACACAAGCCAACAAAATGCGCAAAATGCTTATAAATTAATGGCTCGCCCATTGTAGACGGTATCATTTCCTTAACACCGATTTTCTTTGCTTGATCAAAAATAGGCTCTAACCATTCTTTTGGCATTCTGCGGTGTTTGCCGTTTAGTTTTTTTTTAATATAAGTTGAAAACTGACTGTGTTCTTCGCACATCGTACAACTCAAATTACAATCTTCGGGGTTGGTGTCAAGCGTAACACGCCAAAGTTTGAACTCGTTTTTGGGAATAAACTTTTGATAAATCATTTCTAATTCTTTGCAATGGTCCTGAATATTTGGAACGCTTCCGTCAGCCGAGTACAAATAACCACGCTCACCAAGAATTTTCATTTTGACAGGATTGGAAACTGCAAATTTCATTTGCTCTGCTAGCGAATTTATATTGCGATGTTCAAATAAAAGTCCGTTTACATTATGCTGAACATATTCTTTCATTCCCCCAAAGTCGGCAGTGATTGTAGGAACTTTACACGATTGAGCTTCGTGAATAACGAGAGGCGAATTTTCGCCCCAAATACTCGGAACCACAATACAATCAACGTTTGAAAAAACATCATTCGCTAAATTGTGATTGATGTATTCTCCTGCAAATTCAATTTTGTTTTTTGAATCTTCAGCTAATGCTTTCAAAGCATTTGTGCTTTGTCCGTTTGCTCTTCCGTAAATTTTTAGCGTTGCAGGTTCTTTTATCTTCTTAAATGCTTCAATTAGAATGTTAACTCCTTTTGCTGGTATATGAGTTCCGATATAACCAAATGTGTAATTCGTTTTTTCTTTTGATTTTTCGGTCTGGGTTAAGTATTCCGTAGGAAAACCATAATCCAGATAGATGATTTTGCCTTCCTGAACGCCAAAATCATTGATAAATCTATCTCGCAAATAATTAGAAGGTGCAATAAACAAATCCACTTTATTGATGATTGATTTTGTTTCAATCATTCGTTGGCGTATCCAACTGCTCCAATTTTCAATGTCTGTATCTTCATTTTTTTCTCGTCCGCTGAAATAAACTTTATAGCAATCAATCGCACACTTTTTGTCGCTTTGTTTTTCGCACAACTGAAAGTTGTTTTCGTTTCCAATGCTTCGTGTCAAGAATTGTCCGCGTGGACACATTAGCCAAAAGTCGTGAAGCGTGTAAACAATCGGAATTTTGCGTTTATTCAGTTTATCAATCAATCCTGTTGATAGATGGTTAACGTGCCCAATGTGTGCAATATCAGGTTTGAGTTCTTTGACCAATTCTGAAAAGTTATCGTCCATTTGTTTATGTCGATAACCATCTTTTCCTTGAGGATTATTGACATAATATAATGTTAAATTATCATTGACTTCCTGCTTTCTTATTTGAAAACAAGGTTCATAAGGATTTTCCTCGCGCGTAAATACGGAAACTTTGTGCGATTTAGATAATTCGTTACAGATAGATTGGCTATAAACTTCAGAGCCAGCATTATAGTTTGGAGGATAGCCGTGGATTATTTTTAGAATGTGCATAGCTTATCGTTTTTTATAGTTGTATAATTTCCTTCTCTTATTTCAAATTTATTGACATCAATTTCAATCTGTTGTAAAGCGTTATGAACACCAATTTTAAGAATTTTATCTGAATAGTTGTGTATCTGATTGCTGTCATCAAAAAACCTCCCTAATTGATCAATCATTAAATAAGAGCCTCGGATAATCTCTTCGCTTTCAACTACCACCTTTGTATTAGGTGAAATGTGTTTCTGATTCCTTTCACAGAAATAGTTAAATTCTTCATTGTCTATTTTTAAGGATTCAAAATATTTATCATTTTGTCCTTCTACTTTTGTAACTTGAAATATTTTCCAGCGAAAAGGATTTAATTGATTTATAAAAAAGGAGAGATCTTCCGAAACATTGAATGCTGACACAACTGTATTTATTTTTAAATTGACCCCAAACGTATGGCAAGCCTTGGCTATCTCTTCCAATTTATCTATTTTATTTGTTTTTCCTGATTGATTTCTTCCGATTCTAATATTTGTATCGTCATTTATGCTATCTATGCTCATTGTCAAAATGTCTAGATAAGGAGAGATTTCTTTTACCCAATTAAAATCAATCCTACTGACATTCGTAACAATGCTAGTCTCAAATCCAAGGGATTTAGCATGTTTAATTAAATCTGTAATATGAGGAACCAAAGTAGGCTCACCTCCAGCAAAGTTTATTTTTCTAAACAATTTACTTTTTGCTAGTAACTCTATAAGCTCTAATTGCTCACTTCTTGTCATGCTCTTCACATGGATGTCGTTAAATGTTGCATAACAGAACTTACACTTATAATTACAAGCCTTAATTAGATGAAAATTAACTGTTGGTATCATAATTTATGAGAGTATAAAAGGGTTAAACAAAGAATTAGAGAAAAAAAGTTCTTTTATAGGTCGCCAATAACAAGTTAACAAGACGTTTTTATCTACTATCAAAACCAAGCATTTATCTATATTATTTATTCCTGTTTCTTTTATGATGTTAGGCATAATACATACAGAAGTTTTTTTCTTTAGAGAGGGAATTTTAGGTAAAACTATTTCTAGTAAAGAGTCATTAATCTTTCTATCCCACTGGCGAAATAAAAAATGATCTGTTTTATAAAATTTATTTTTTGTTTTAATAGTGATAATATTTTAACATACTCTCTAATAGTCCAAAACAATACCAAAGTCATTTTTCAATCACATTGTTTGTATGTATATGATTGAATATCAATTATATAAAATTTAGACTTGTAAAAAAATAATATAATCTGAAAAGGAATTTTATTTCTTAAAGGAAAAATATTACCTTTGTTTTATGAAAAATAAAAACATCTATATCACTTGGCACTATACCACCCATGGTATCGCATATTTTAAACATATTTTAAGCGCATTTCATAATAATGGTTTATCTAGCAATGACCTAATAATTGAAGAGTTAAATCAAGAAGAATTAAACGATTATTTTGATTCACCCAAAAAAGATGGATTTAAATTTGATGAGATTATATATTTAACTGCCCCACAAGAAGCTTTTGATAAGTTGTCAGCTCGTAGATTTGAATATAAAGATTCGATCATAAAGGATGAACAAGTTGAAGGATTTAAACTGGGGGAAGTTTTTAAGGAGATAATCGAGAATAAAGACATTTGTTATCAACTAGATAAAGAGTTGGATTATGTCCGAAAAAAATATCAAAAAAAAATTAAAAATTTTGAAAAGGTAATCTGGAGAAATATACAGCATTATCCTGTAATAGAACAAATAAAATGGCTCAACGAAAAATCTAACTATACTAAGGCTTATCCACCACTTACTTCGGTTGAGTTAGATATAATTGATTTGAGAGATGAGAAACTAGTTGCAGACAAATTGAGTGAGTGGTTGAGAGATTTTATATCTAAACAAAAAGACCTATTCAACCTTGTTATAAATGTTTCACTAGGAAGCAATGAAACGCAAGTTGTTTGGCATATTCTAGCCGAATCGGATCGATTACCTAATAATACTCGTTTTATTAAAACCCATGATGCAAAAAACAAGAAAGTAGGTAATCGGTTCAAAGACTTTTCGATTAAAGAAACCCCTATAAAGCTGATATCTGACTTAGTTGAAAACATTAGTTTTTATCCTGAAACTAAATCTCCCAAAAGATTGATAGTGGATAAGAAACTAAAAACATTTGTTGAGTCTGGGTTTGCGATTTTGTTAATTGGAGAAAGAGGGATAGGAAAATCTCAAATGGCGAGAAGAGCTAAACAGAATTTAGAAGAATCAAAAAATAATAAAAAATCAGAAGTTAATATTATAGAAGCAAATTGTGCCTCTTTTACAGATGATATAATGGCCGAATCGCAATTGTTTGGATATAAAAAAGGAGCATTTACAGGAGCATCTGAGGACACAAAGGGTCTTATCCAATCGGCTGAAAATGGAATTTTATTTTTGGATGAAATCCATCATTTATCCAAGAATGTTCAAGCTAGGCTGATGAAAGCTCTTCAAACAAATGAAAAAAATGAGCTCTCAATTAGGCGCCTGGGGGATTCAGGAGAAACGAAAGTTAAAGATGTTCGTCTGATTTTTGCTACGAACAAAAATGTTAAAGAGCTTAGAGAAATTCTCCTTCCGGATTTCTATGATAGAATTGTTCAACACGTAATTGAAATCCCTCCTTTAAGGGATACTATAGAAGATAGAGTGGAAGATTGGAAAAAAGTGTGGGAAGGTCTTAAATTCAAGGGTAATCCGAAGGTTCCCAATGAAAGTAATTTAATAAAATGGATAAGAGGATTACCTCTTTATGGTAATTTTAGGGATTTGCAAAAAATTGCAATGTATTATAACGCATTTAATTCTTTTGATGATGAAACACGAAAATTGATTAACGAAAAAACTGCTTTTCAATATGCCAAAAATGAATTTGAGAAATATCATAGCTCAATTGTTCAACTAGAGAATGAAAAGTATAACTTCAATATAGAACAAACTACTAAAGAAATGATAGCAGATTACCTGTTTGAATTACAAGACTGGGCGGTTAAGAAATTCAAAGGTAGGAAGTCTGCAATTGAGCATTTTAAATCAAAAGGTGATACTATTACTGAGAAAACATTTAATAATTGGAAAAATAAAAAGCTGTAGAAATCTGATACCTACCATGTAAGTTATAAAATCAAACACCCTTCTTTGTTTTAATTGTAAATTTGATTTTAGTCAGAATAGCGTTTTTTTGAAAGATTAAGCTTACCTATAACGGTGCGGGCGATTTGCGAAGTGATTTGCATTTTGCAAATCGCTTGTTAGTGGACAGTCCCGCAGGGCTGGACGCTGCAAATCGCCCGCACCGTTAGTGAAAAGCCCGAAGGGATTTTCACTAACGTTCCGCGGCTTGGCTTTCGGGCGGTAGGGTACCCAGCACACACCCTGCGAGCCAACTACCTATCAAATATACGCATTTTCGTCAAACGGGCAAGTCA
>Ga0255341_1001201_pt1 | contig 38130 bp, 33 predicted proteins | sample wastewater_treat_8_FD_192418 | JGI IMG/M metagenome (GOLD analysis project Ga0255341, IMG submission 192418) | Wastewater microbial communities from Lulu Island WWTP, Vancouver, Canada - plant12 | ecosystem: Engineered > WWTP > Wastewater > Unclassified | place: Canada: Vancouver, British... | reverse complement strand
CGAAGGCGGCTGGGGCGGAGTCGGGCGCGCGGGTTGCGAGGGCTTTTCCGCGGGCTTTTCCGCGGGTTTATCCGCTGGTTTTTCTGTCTTTTTCGCGGGCTCGGCAGGCTTGGCCGAAGGCGGTTCCGGCGGAGTCGGGCGCGCGGGTTGCGTGGGCTTTTTCGGATTGGCTCCCTCAGCCCCCGTTTGTCCCCTCGCTGCAGTCGTCCCACTGTTCGATACAGCAGCAGAACCTTGGCCTGATGTTGCAACACGGTTTTTTCCCCGTTTTGCGTTGGCAGGCACTTCCACCGGCGGCTCATACGGCTGGGGTCGTCGCACCACAGGGTCTTCGCCATGAGGCTTGATGGAAATATGAAAGTGGTCGTGATGGTCGCCATTGGTATCGGGAGTCAAAAACTCCCGCCACATACCGCGCGCTCGCAGACGACATCCGAGTTGGTTCAGCGTGCGCCCGGACGAACATGGCTGCGTGAGCCCGCGCTCATAATCCTGGAGGAGCGACAGCCGCTTGCCGGAAGCCACTACCTCGTGAATATCGATCGCAAGCCCCCAAGCATGCAGGCTCATCCGCCCTACCTTGCTCATCCGGTAGGAATAGGCGCCGGAATAGACTACTTCCGAGATTCCCAAAGCCAAAAAATCAGCTCCGACCCACGACAGCGCCACCGCGAGACGACAATCACAAAGAAGAGGGCCGTTCTGATAACCGCGATACGTAACGCCTCCGATCGGCCCATCGACGAGCACCGACGTCTTCATTCCCTTTTTTTCCGGCCCCATCCGAAATGACACCCCCAACCCCATGAGTTGCGTCAGGCATGCTTCGCCATCGGGGATGGTACTGGCATCCATCGTTCGAAGCGACGGCAAATTCGGCACGGGCTTGGGCGGTAGTTCAGCATCCGTTCTGGGTGGGACAGGCAGGTTTTCCGTGGACGGGGCGGGTAAAAGAGAAGAATCAGTCGAGAGGATATCTTCCAGCGTCAATCCCGTTTCTGGTCGCGGGTCGGCCCGCCAATCCTCGGTCGAAGCCCTTTCTGCCCACGGCATCGAGGGCAGAGAAGCATCGAAACGGTCCCCTCCGTGCGTATTACCGCGATGATAGAGCATGGGCCGTGACGCCGGGTCGACGAGATGGGCATGCTCGCGAGCACAGCCCCCGGCTGCCAAAAAAACAAGCAGCGCGCACAGCCTTCGGGTGCAGAACGACACGCGAGCGATTCGCATACCCCGAACCTGTCATCCATCACGGCCATGGACCAAAAAAAAGGATCAATCCCTCCGATGTCTTCCCCATTTCCGGTAAAAAAAGAGGAATCAACAAGACGGATGCAACCAATGTCCATATTTGTTAGGCTTGAAGCGCGGGCCACTCCATATTCTCAGGCAGGATCATGGGTCTACTCTCAGTCTTTCTCCTAGCATTGATTTTCCTGGTATCTTGTTCTTCCAACGATTCCACGCCCGAGCCGGTCATGACCGGGCCCATCAAGGAAATTGAATACGAACTTTTTCCGTTCGTCGTTTCCCTCGATGCGGCGGCACGAGAAGCGCTGCTGGAATCCCGGGAGGATGGGACACTCGTATTCGATGGGATTCCACCCGTGTTGGCCGAGGTAGAGCAGGGCTCGATCCTTGTTTCGAGCGTGGCGAAAAACGCGCCCTATGGTTTTTTACGTATCGTTCGTGAAGTGGAACCATCCAACGGCCACCTCACCTTACGTACCGTGGGGGCGCCGCCTCAACTCGCGTTCCGAAAACTTCATCTTCGAGCCTCCGACCAGATTGCTTCCCTCACCTCCCCTGACAACGAATGGTATTTCCCGACATTGCAACCCAGCATCAAAGGGAGCGGCAAAGCCAGTGAACCCATCGATTTTTTCTTGTTCAATGGCGATGGGGATCCATCCACCAAAGACGATCAGGTTCATGTCACGGGCAAACTCAGCGGTGGATTGACCTATGATATTGACATCGATACGTCGTGGGGCAAGCTCGACGCCATATCGAAAGTCACCGATTGCGTCGGGAAAATACTCTCTTTCGGGCTTGGGGGAAATTGTGAACTTCCGGAGATCAAAGCGTATCTTCATATCACGCCGAACGCGAAGGCGGACGTGCGTTTCGAAGGCGCGGCCTTCAAAAGTTACGAGAAGGAATATCCGCTGGCGACCATCATCGTTTCGCCTGGGGTCATCGAGATAGGCCCAATCGCATTCGTGGTGCTTGTGGATGTCACGGCCACCATCGAGGGGCGCGCGTCGAGTCGGTTCGACGTGGGGGTTTCTGCTTCTGTCGATGTGACGACGGGGCTCGATTATGGTTCGCTTTCTGGTGTCAGTTTCATTCCTCCCAAGCTGAACCACCACTTCGCGCCGGAGGCTACCGATGTGACCCTATCGGGATACGCCAAGGTATCGATCGGGCCGAAGCTTTCGCTGATGTTGTATGGCGTGGTGGGGCCCTACGCGGAATTGAGGGCGAATGCATCGGTGGACGCGGACCAGAAGCGTACGCCCTGTTTCGACGTTCATGCAGGCGCTGATGTAGGTGTTGGATTTCACCTCCAACTGCCTGGACTTGGAACGTTGGTGGATGTGGGCACATCAATTCCTTTGGTCGACGAAAGCGTCGCCACGGGGAGTTGCAAACAGCCGCCTAATTCGAGCAGTTACCCTCCCGGCGCTGGGCCTGACGCGGATCATTATCTCAATCCGACGTTTGATCCGTGGGCTCGACAGCTCGAAGGCGTGTGTTCGACGATCCCCCATCAAACGAGAGATATGGCCTGGATCGAATTGGAAAGGGCGATCGACGGGCATTGGGCTTTGGCGGGGTCCGGAATGGATACGCTGACCAAAGTCGATGACCAAGGCAAGTTGGTCTGGGCGAAACGTTACCTCGATCCAGCCCCGGCGGACTCGAGCAAGCCGCAGGCTCTTTTGATTCAGCGTACGCTCCCCACGAAAGGCGCGGGATTGTTGCTCACGGGCCATCCGTATGCGGTGATGGAGATCGGGCAAGGGGGCGGTGTGCGCTGGGCGGCGAAGTTCGAACCCAGCGAAAAAATCACGGAAACAGGTCCTCAAGGCTGGCTTTCGGATCAAAGGATGTTCATGTCGGTCGCTGACGACGGTCAGGGAAACGCCATCATCGCTGGATCTTACCAACCCGATCAGGATACGCCATCGGGAATCTGGCTGCTTCATCTTGGCGATCAAGGCGTTATCGAATCATCCCGTTGGTTTTCGAACCAGCAGTTTTTGTATCCGCTACAGCTTGTGGCGGTGGACGACGGGGTTGTGGTCGCGGGGATGGACTGGGATAAAAAATCCAATTATCGCGGGTTAGTCCTGGCGCGCATCCGGCTCGATGGAACGGTTGTATGGGCAAAGCGTTTCGGCTCGTGTGGGGGCAGCGGATATCCAGGGATGCAGCCCACGGATGCCCGGCGGCTCGTCAACGGTGACATCCTCGTGACAGGCCTGCTGGGCCTTGGACAGAGAAGCTTCATGATGGAAGTGAAGCCCGAAGGGCAGGTGACCTGGGCAACGGCCTTGTCGGCTGATGACCCGCTATCAGAATTGGCGATTCATTCTGTTCGAGAGCTTCCCACCACAGGATTCCTGGCGGCGGGGCGGTACCATCACCACTACGATCCTTACCGCGTATTTCTTGCGGGCCTCGATGCAAAAGGGCGCACGCTTTGGCTCAAAAGTTACGGGCAGCCCAGTCAAGAAAGCGGACTCCCGGCAAAGCAGGTTTTTCCTTCGATTCAGTTGACGGATGATGGGGCCGCGCTCCTGGCAGCCTATTCGACAGCGCCCATCCCCAGCGAGAATCGTAACGTCTGGATGTTCAAGGCCGCGGCGGTCGATGGCGCGGTGGCTTTTCGACCGGGCGAAGCGGAAGTGCTCGAGTTTCCCCATGCTTCTGTCGAATGCGATCTGACCCCGGAAGCCGTTTCCCTGACGGTATCCGACCTCGATCTTGCCCCGGCATCCTTCGTTCCTAGCATCGAAAACCGCAATATCTCCGTCGAATCGCTCGATCCATGAGGGCCGAGGCTCGTACGCACGGCCGTCCCGCAGACAATAATTTACAATAATATCAACAACTTATATCACAGCCTGCGTATCATGGGAAGATCGGATACGGTGGGTAGGGTGTCGGGAAAGAATCAGGATGGTAAGTGCGCGTATGGGAAGAAAAGGATATTCTACGTTCATGATGAATACTCGATGGCTGGGGATTCTTTGCGTGGGGATTGGTTTTTGGGCCTGCAGTGGAACGGTGGAGACGGCCAGTTCGTCGGGTGGGGGAAGTGCCGGAGCTGGGGGCACGCCGGCGGGTGGATCGGGGGGTGCGTCGATTGGCGGCACAGCGGGCTCGGCAGGAACAGAGCCGATGGCAGGCGGCGCAGGAGAGGCGGCGGCAGGAGGTGATGCGGCGGCAGGAGGTGATGCGGCGGCAGGAGGTGATGCGGCGGCAGGGGGTGATGCGGCGGCAGGAGGTGATGCGGCGGCAGGAGGTGATGCGACTGCCTGTAAGCCGCAAGACGTTCAAGCCCAAGGTCCTTGCGCGATGGTATTGGGCATGTATTGGGATGGGGCAGCTTGTGTCACCTTATCGGGGTGCTCGTGCGTTGGTTCTGATTGCTCCCATGGGTTCGAAGAGAGTCATGCGTTTCCCACGGGGATACTGTCCGCGCAGGAGACGTGCGAAAAAGCGTATCGGGGTTGTCTGACCTGCGCTCCCCAGGATGGACATCTCGCGGGCAATTGCGCATTTTTGGGCCCGATTATCCGATGGGACGGCAAAAAATGTGTCCAGGAAACAATGGGATGCAGTTGTAAAGGACCGGATTGCCCGAGTCTGTATTCGAATTCGGGGGAGTGTATCAAAGCGCACGCCGCTTGTCCGTAGCTACGCTTGTCCTACGCCGGCCATCCAATTCGACGGCACTATGACCAGGCACGTAGGGTGTTCAGGTTGCTGTCTTGGAGGCCGGGAAGATGGCCACAAAGTATACTGCTCAACAGCGCGCCGAAAGCGTTGTGCGCGAGCCTCCGACATCGAAGCGGTGGCAAGTGATGCCGTGCAGCGGACCGAAGAATTTGTTTTGCAAGCTTTGCAAGCCGACTCCACTATAGCGTTTCGCTTCTGGTCGTGCCGAGCCTTGGATGCCGTTGGGTGCGTTCTTTGGGTTGAAGTTAGGGCCGTATCCGCCCATTTGCAGCGTATGACAGGGGCATTGTATCGAGTCGATATCAAACGATGCGAGCACTTTCCGGCCAAGCTGATGGCTGTGGCTGTGCCAGACGCCGGGTAATCGGACACCGCGATTGCCACCACGCTTGCGCACGGCAATGCTCATTGCCGGTTTTTTAAAATGGGTACGGCGATTGATCTGCGGCCATGGCTTCAGGCCGCCTGCCGATGTCCGGAGATTGTTTGGTTGGACCATGCTTGACAAGCGCCGTAAAGACCGTGATGCGCTTCAGGCCTGTCGTCTGGCAACGGCTCCGGAATTCGGAGGAATCCACTCGAGTACCGCCCGCCACGAAGCTGTACTATGCTTGCTGGACCGTGCGTATCTCTTCAACTGCTGGCGTGGCTTTCACCCTTTTCGGGCTCGGGGCTTGTATTGCGATTCCCGAAGGCGATGGGATTCCGTCGCGTATCACTGACCGTGATGATGCGTCCGCCGACGCCTTCATCAACGTGGAAGCCAACGCGCCTTTGCAAGATGCCGGAATCGATCGCCCGATCACCGATCCCCATGCGATCCTTGGCGTCGACCCATCGCATGGCCCGTTTTCCGGAGGTCGCGTCGCGGTGATTCGAGGAAACGGGTTCAAGTCGACGGCAAGGGTATGGTTTGGGCAGGTGGAAGTGCCGTCGTCGGATGTGACGGCGGGCGATCCGATGCGCATTCAGGTCCTGGTTCCCCCAGGCGATCCGGGGCAAGTAGATGTACGCACCCAAAATGGCGACGATGCATCCACGTCGCGAACCCTGCAAAGCGCGTATACCTACGATGCTTTTTATGCTGAACCTTCGAAGGGACCGACCAGCGGTGGGACGATCGTCAAGCTCATCGGCAAGTCTACGAATTGGGGGTCGACGGCGGAGGTGCGTGTATCCAACGAGCCGTGTTTGACGAGCAAGATCGTGTCACCCAGCGAGATTGAGTGTGTGACGCCGCCCCAGCCCGCGGGCAGTGTGGCCATTTCGGTCAAGATGCCGGGGGAAGCAACGCAGGTGGTGTACGATGCGTTTACGTATTCCGACAGTGACAACGGGTACAAGGGGGGGCTTTCGGGCGGAAAGATGCAGGGCGTGCTGAAGGTCTTGGTGTATGACGCCTATACGGGCAGTCCGATACCGGGGGCGCGTATCATCGTGGGAGACAATCTTGATTCGGCGTTCCTCGGCACCACGGATCAGGCGGGGCTTCATGTGTTTAGCGAGCCAGGGCTTTCAGACAAACGGTCGGTGACGATTGCCAAGTCTTGTTTTCAACCAGTCACGTTCGTGGATGTTCCGGTAGATACGGTGACGGCGTATTTGCCTCCGGTGCTGAGTCCGGCTTGTCTTGGGGACGGTGGAGAGATTCCGCCGGTGGGAGGAAAGGGAGCAACGCTAGCCACCATAAAAGGGCAGCTCGTATGGTATGGGGGGACGGAATTCAAGCGAGCGCATTGGTCCAACGTTCCGTCACCGAAGGGGCCGGACGAGCGGCAGGCTGCCTATTTGTTCCAGCCAAGTTCGGATCCGACCTCGAAGTTTTATCTTCCCGATGCATCGCGGGCGGTTCTTCCGGACGCGGATGGCAGCATTGGATACGAGTTTTCTTTGACAGCGTACCCGGGCAACCTTTCGCTTTATGCTCTTGCGGGAATCGAGAATCGCAAGTCACCCACCGCGGTGTTCACGGCCTACGCGATGGGGTTCCTACAAGGGATCTCGACCCTGCCAGGACAAACGACCAAGGACATTTTCATTCCCATGACGAAGCCGCTAGATCAGGCGGTGGTGTTGTCGGTCGAACCGCCATCGGCGGGGCCCAAAGGGCCGGATCGTTTGATCGCCAGTGTGGCAGTCAAGTTAGGCAACGAAGGGTACGCGATCTTTCCCAACGGTCAGCGGGTTGCGCTGCTCGCGAATACGGGGGATTTGCCGTTTGTCGGGATGCCAGGGTTGACGGATGCTCTTGCGGGTTCTCGTTATGTTTCCTCTGCCAAAGCGGTGACGGGAGCCAATGCGGGGACACCGTTATCGGTCATCGAAAAGTACTTATCCAACGACGCGAGCCTTCCTATTCAGATGGCGGGTTTCGTTCAGGTCCCTGTGCTGCAAGAGCCGGCGGCGGGTCAACCCTTCGATGGCAGGCATCTGCGAATAGCGTATGCGCCAGGAGGGGCAAGCGTCGATATTTCGGTTGTGCGCATTCAGGCCGGAGCTGGTCTCGTCGAATGGTTGGTCGCCATTCCGGGTTCGAAATCACCCGTGGAGCTACCCGACCTTGCGTCGCTCGGGCTCGGTCTGCCCCCGGGTCCGTTATCGATTTTTGTCTATGGTGGGCACGTGGGCGATGGTTCCTTTGACTACGGCACGCTGGTGTATCGTCAACTCGACGCACGGGGCTGGACGGCTTATGCCTACGACGTTTTCCATCGGTATGGGGGCAACTAATCGATGGGTTGGGACCGCGTACGACGTTGTGGGAAGCCGGGGCCATGGCTCTTGTTCGCGAGCATGGTGGGCGGTTGCGGTTTCGACCGTTCGGACCGTTGGGATGATCTACGACCCACGTCGATGATGACGTGCCGCGAGGGGGACCTGCAATGCTCCTTGGTGTTGGAAGTATGTGTATCCAACGGCGCGGGGGGCACGCGATGGACGGTATTGGATGATTGCAAGGCGCAAGGCAAGGTATGTGCTCCCTCGCTTCTTGCGTGTGCTCATTGCTTTCCGGACGAACGGATATGCGATGGGCAGCAAGTATTGGTTTGTACTTCGGATGGAACGAAAAGGGTGGTCATCGACGACTGTGAGGGAAAGCGGGGAGTGGCCTGTCGGTCCGGGGCTTGTACCGATTTATGTGCGGAAGCGGCGGTAAAACAGAGCAATGTGGGCTGTGAGTATTGGGGTGTTGATTTGGACAACGCCAACATCAATGCGACGAGCAATGCGGCGGCGCAGCAGTATGCCATCGTGGTATCGAACCCCCAGCCTGATTTGTCGGCGGAGGTAACGATTGAGCAAGACGATGGGCCGGTAGGTTCGCCCAACGACCCGATGGTTGTCTCTTCCGCGACGATTTATCCTGGAAATCTTCGAGTATTTAAGTTGGGCCCTCGGGAAGTGGACGGCAGTCCGCCGGGTCAATTCGATACGGGTCCGGGCACTGCGCATACGCGAGCGGCGTATCGCGTTCTCTCTTCGGTACCGGTGGTAGCTTATCAATTCAATCCGCTCGACAACGTCAATGTTTTTTCGAATGACGCATCGCTTCTCAAACCGGTCGAAGCGGTGACGTATACGCCTGGTTTGCTCGATCTTCAGTATATTGGTTTGGGTTGGCCGCAAACGATAGCGCATACCGACGATCCGGAGACCAACTTCAATCCAGCGAATCCCACGAATCTTCGAGCATTTTTGACGGTGGTGGGCACCCAACCGGACACTCGTGTTCGCATCGCGCCATCGACGGTCGTGGTAGCCGGCATGGGTATAGAGCAGACCAGGCCTGGGCAGTACATCGAAGCGGTGCTGCAACCGTTCGAGGTTCTGAATCTCGAAACCGGGGATTTCAATGCGGATTTTACGGGAACGCTGGTGGAAGCGGATGGTCCCGTGCTGGCTTTTTCGGGTTCGGAAGCGTCCGATGCTCCTTACTTCGATCGGTTGGCCAATCGGTTTTGTTGTGCGGACCACTTGGAAGAGCAGCTTGATCCCCTTCGAACGGCGGGAACGAGTTTTTTTGCCGCTCACGCCCCCAATCGTTCCGCGGCGGTATCGCAAGCGGGGGCATCGCTGCTCGGAGTCGTGCCGGAGCCGGAATTTTTCAGGATTTTGTCGGTAGCCGATCGACCCGTTCACATTCAGACGACGCTGCCGGAGCCTGATGACAAGCTCGAGTTACCCGGACGCGGTGCCTACTTGGATCTGATTGCCTATCGGGATTTTCATATCGATGCCGACGGTCCGATCATGCTTGCGAGTGTCCAAGCGAGCCAAGACGCAGCGGGCGTGCGAAGAGGGTTGCCTGGTGGTGATCCGAGTCTTCTCATCATCCCGCCGATAGAACAGTATCGCGCCAACTATGTATTTCTCACGCCTGACAAATACGCGTTTGATTTTGTGGTCATCGTGGCATCCACCGAGGCGTTGGTGACGTTGGACGGACAAGATGTCATGGAAGCGGGATGTGCGCGTGCCGCCGCGGATGGTTTGACGGATCAAGAACGTGGTTCGAGCCATTCGCCCGCGTGGGTGTATCGTTGCCAGCTTTCTTTTCCCGTGGTGCTCCCCGATGCGGAAGCGCCCAACAATGTGCTTCCGGGCATACAAAACGATGGTGTCCATCGCATCGAAGCCAGCATGCCCGTACTGGCCCTGGTGTACGGATTCGACAATTATGTCAGCTACGCCTACGCAGCGGGTACGCAGCTCTCGGTGATCAATCTGAAGTGATGCGATACGTCGCGGGCGGGGGTATCACGGCAACCGGATGCTGAAGAGATGATTCAAGACCCGGTTTCCTGAAACGATCCGCTTTGGTAGTAGCGGGACAACAACTCATCTTTTTCACGGAACCGCGCATGAAGCCAGGCCGCCAATGCCTCCGGATCATGGGGAAGATCCGCCATGGGGAAGCGTCGAACATGCAGATGGGCTCGCGGAGAAAAACCTTGGATATACTGCCATAGGCTAGGGACACCATGTTCGTAGCCCAAGGTGAGATCATAAACCGCATCGACATGATCACGGAGTCCCTGCACGGAAGCGACGAATCCTTTGGTTCTTGGGAGCAGCACGTGATCGAGGGGTTCGATTCCCAATTGTCTGGCGTAGCGTTGGGATTGAACTAGTTTTTCGGGCGTCAACCGCGTTCCTTCCACGAAGGAGACTAACCATATCGGGATAGAGTCCCGTGAAAAGCGCCGGAAAGCAGCTTGCACGGAAGCTCGGTCCGAGGTCCATTGTCGATCCACGAAGATACAGTCGAGAAAGACCATTCCCCATCCGACTCCCGGCACGATCTTGATGGCTTTTTTCACGAACCATTTGAGGTCGCCCAACCGGTCTTTGGATTTGGCGAACGCCATCACAAAGGTGATGTCTGCCATGTCTTGATGATTGACGATGACGATGGCGTTTTCGCGCATGGGGACATCGTCGCCGGACACGACGAGGGAAATGTCGTGAATGACTTCGCCAGCGGTGACGCACCAACCCCACCAGGTATTGGCAACCCAGCGGTTGGTTTTTCGAAAGGCGCTTCTTGAGATGGGAAGCACGGGAAGGCTTGCCATTTGGACGGCATTGGCGGCCATGAGCGAAGAGCCTAAAAAAGCGACCGCGGGCATGGCCACCAACAAGCCGCGCAGGCGCAGTTTGATGTTTTCAGGATTAGGAAGTGGAGCAAGGGGCATGGCTACTCCGGTACGGCGCGATATGGGAGCAAGGGGCACATGGCATGGCGGTGAAGGAGAAATAGGAGACGGAGGTCAGCGTTTATTCGACTTATTTTTGCTGCGGGCAAAGGCTGCGGCCATTGTTCCGAATCCACCTTGATGGTCGTTCGAATGGTCGGAAAAGCTCTCGAACGAAGCTCGCTCCTCATCGGCTTGGAGAGCACGAATCGAAAGACGAATTTTCCCATCGTCGGCGATGCTGAGCACTTTGGCCTCCAGGTTCGTACCCAGGGGAAACTTTTTTCGTAAGTCTGTCCCTTTGGGAGAACCGGTCTCCGATGCGGGGATGAGACCCCGTCCTTCGCGACCCGTGGTCCCTTCGATTTGCAGGAAAACACCGTACGATTCGACACGCACGATCTGACCTTTCACGTGAGCACCGGTCGACAGGCGTGGTCCCGCGGCATCCACGAGTTCGACTCGTTCTGATTGCTCTTGTTGCCCCGCGGCTCGAATCGACAACGGTTCCAGTCTCACGCCTCCCACATGCCGCCCGACTTCCGCGACACGAGCCACGATGGTATCTCCCACCGATAGCGTCGCCTCCTGTCCGGTGACATCCGCAAGAGAGGCACGGTCAATGAACGCTTCTCGTTTTCCGTCCAGGTCGAGAAAAACCGCATTTGAGCCGATTTTTACGACGATACCTTCGACACGATCGCCGATCGACCAATGTCGTTGGCGCTGCACAGTCGTTGCATTTTCGAAGAGGGAAGCAAAGGAGTCGTCATCTTGATTCGTGGAATTCATGATCCCGTCGTATAGCGCGGATCAAGAGCGTATGCATCGATGAGCATCACATGCTTTTTCGACTTAGATATATTTTTGTGAACTTAGAACAGGGGGGATACGAAGGGAGGAAAAGCAGCAGGAGCGATCACCATCCGCCGCCGCCGCCACCACCGCGACGACCGCCGCCGCCACGACGACCGCCGCCGCCGCCACCGTAGCCGCCGCCACCACCGTAGCCGCCGCCACCGCCACCCGCTCGCGGGCGGCGTTCTTCTGCTTCATTGACTCGCAGGGGGCGGCCATCCACCATGGCGCCATTCATGTTTTCAACAGCAGCGCTGGCGCCTTCCTGCGTCTGCATTTCGACAAAGGCGAAACCGCGTGAGCGGCCCGTGTCTCGATCGAGGATAACCTTTACCTCCGCAATGTCTCCCCACTGCGAGAATGCATCTCGCAGAGATTCTTCCGTGGTTTCATACGCGAGGTTTCCAACGTACAGTCGATTGCCCATCTGTCTCTCTCGTTACCTACGGCCAATATCGCGCTCGTCGCGCCATCCCTTGTCACCCCCCGGAGGGCCGTTCGCCGACGAGTGACTGCAGCAGAATATGCCGCATCCGTGAACCGTTGCCAGAGGAAACGGCTGTTTGCAATCCCGAGTATGCCGAGAGCTTCGAGCCGAGCACCAGAAACGTTCGCGATGCCCTCGCCTACCGCGCGACGGGCTGGGTGTCAACTCCAAGCTTCGCTTTTCCCCATTTTTGCGACACTGCCCTGGTTTCGGGACGCGGCACAAAACACTTCTCCTCTTGGATTTCACATTTATTCCCAATGCCTCGAGCACAGCCCTTGCGTGCGCCAATCGACCCGTATACACCGGATTCACGGTCTTCCCGCAACGGCCAGGAGGATGAACATGAGTTCCGAATACGAGCAATACCGTGACAAGATCATCGAGTACTTGAAAACGATAGGCGGAAAAGGGGCCGATACGACCACCAATATTGGAAAAGCTGTCGGCCTCAAGCGACGGGATGCCTCCAAAACACTCGCTCAAATGGAGCAAGAAGGCATCATCCTAGCCACGGGCGTAACGGCGGGCGTTGCCGGGTACAAGCTCAAGTAAGCCGTTTCATGCAACTTCTGCTCCTTTTGCACTCGTCTTTTCTCGGCGCGACGTCTCGAATTGCAGCTTCATTGACCGATGCCATGACATGAGAAAAGATGGTCGCAGAGGATGCGATGGCAGACCGCGAAGACCCGAATAAGCTTCCCCCTGGCGCGTTCACGCGGACGCGAATCCTTGGAAGCCGAAATCTCGCGGATCTCGATTATGACGACGAAAACCCTACCGGCACCCATCGTTCCGAACGCCCAGCCAATCCCGACACGCACCCAGCCCCGCGCGTTGGACCCGATGACGTTTTTTACTTGACAGACAGAAATCGGCAAGAAGAACGCCTTCCCGCGTTCATCGACACGATTCCAGGGCCAGGCAGTCTGGATACCGCCCCCGCAAACCTTCCACCCGTCGCACCAATCGCTCCCAAAGCGTTGCAACACGTGGCTGTACCACCCACGGTTCCACAACCACAACCATCCCATCAACGCATTCACCCCACGCGTTTGCCGTCGATACCGAAAGCCACAACCACATCCCGTTTTCGACCGCGTCGCCGCAAACCCAAACACGTGTGGAAACGTGTCGTTCCTCCACCTCGATTCCCCCCTTCCGAGTCGTTCGCCAGACCGATGGCTCTGCACCGATCAGCCCTCCCTGCCTTACCCAAACCGGTGGAAGACCGCTTTCTCAGCGCTTTCGCCATATTGATCGTCGGATTGCTCGTCGCCTTGGGAGCAGGCCTGAGTTTCCTCATCGTCTCCGAATCACGCATCGAAGCTCTCGCGCCCTATATCTCGCAGCCCTGGGCTACCTCCCCCACCGCACCCGCATCATCCCACATCCCCTGAGGCGTATCCCTTCGCCCGCAAAAACAAGGAATACCACGGCAAGTTGATGAGCCGACAGAACCACCCGCGTAACAAAGATTATGCTTGCCATCTGGTGAACTCATCCCAGCGCTCTGCGTTCAGAATGCGAAACCCATCGACGCGACAGCCGTGAAGCATTAGGTTTTTTCAGCGGAAAGACATAGCTGTCCATCAAGGACCATCGCAGGGATGAAGAGCATGGCCGGTGCCTATAAAGGAAAAGCGTTATCCTTCTGGCTCAGGCATAGAACGAAACGTCGCCGTAAGAACCGTACTGCAAGCACTCCACGTTCACTTCACGACGTGCTCACGACCCTCGAGCCCGAGATCTTTCGCGAGCAATTGACACGATGTCCCATCACCTTGGCACAATGGCAAGAAGCCGTAGGACTTCGGCTCGCCGATCGCTCATCGCCGCGGCGGCTCGACCCTGATGGCTCCCTATTGATTGCCGTCAAAAGCTCGGTGTGGGCACAAGAGCTGTCCATGCTCTCGAGCATGGTTTGCCAGCGGCTACAATCACAAGGTCACGACGTGAGAACCGTCCGTTTCATGGTGTCGTCTGTGCAGCCCGAGCGACGTGGACCTGGTCGAGTCGAGACGCGATTTGTTCCCAAGCCAGCGTGTCTTCCTGAGGATTTGCAGCGCGATCTCGATGACGTGCAGGATGATGCGCTTCGAGAGGCTATACGTGCGGCCATGATGGCTAGCTTGGCCACGAAACAAAGCGGTTGAATTCGATTCATTGTGCGGCAACCAGCCGCTCGAGCCCTTCGATGCGCTGAACGAGAAAACGATCGGCCGGTCCAAGCTTGGTCGCCTCCTCGCGTAACGCATCCACATAGGCTCGCAACGCAGCAAGGTCGATATCTTTGACTTTGCGAAACACCGCATGCAGTTCATCGATCGTGGCCGCACTGCATGGTTTGCGCTTCGAAGCATAAAGCTCGATCACGTAATTGACCCACGCTCCTTTGTTCGTAGCTCCCGCCAATTTTGCCGCATAATAACCAGCTTGCTCGATGAGGCTATCGTCGATGTCTGCTCCTTCTCGAACCGTTTGCATGACGTGATCGAGCATGGTGGAAAGCAAACGCTCGGCCTCTTCCGCGCGACCAAGAACAAGAGCTTTTTCCGCGACTCCTCCCAGCAGTCGAAAGGCATCCCGTTTGCTGGTTCCTTCGTCTTTCGGCTCGACCGACTCCGACACGGGAACGCGTACCGGATCCATCGCTGTCACCGTTACATGCAAATCCCCTCGAGCGATATCAAAGGCCCTCACCGTCGGCGCTTCCTCTGGAGGAGCGTATATCGTCATTGACTGGGAGCCGATGGTGATCCGATCACCATGATTGACATCGCGAGACGTCGATATTTTTTCATCGTTGACCAGCACACCGTTACGGCTCCCCAAGTCCTGAAGCTCGATGGAATCGGGCGTTACGACAAGAAGAGCGTGTTTTCGACTCACGAGCGGATCGTCGAGCGATAGCTGACACTCCGTACTCCTTCCGATGAGAAACCGCCCGGGAGGCAACTCGAAGTCGTGGTGCAGATATCGAAGACGGAAATGCATGTTCACTCCTGTACGGAGAGTTCTTTACGCCACTGCAGGAGGGCAGCAATACCAAGAGCCTCATCGCGCGCGGCCGGAACTTGTTCCTCGACAATGGCGTCAATGGCCCGAATCACGACGTCGTGATGGCGAAGAGGAACCGTGCGAAGACGCGCAACGACATCGGCGGATGGAGCGCGACGTATTCTGGCGCAGCTTTCCATGATCCAAGTTACCCAATGTTCGGCCTGCAGGGTCTGCGCGATTTTCGAAGCGCTGCCCAAAAGCTGACTGAGCTGGGAGGGGTCCATTTCTCCTATGGCAAGACGCTCATCGACAGCGGCACGCGCCCTTTTCAATACCTGCTCAGCTTCTTCCCAACGGCCTACGGCCAGCGCTCGATCCATGAGTTCGAGTAACAACTGGGAAGCCCAATTGGCTTTGTTGTCCCCGACAACGCCGGACAAAGTGCTTTCCTCCGGCTCTCGAGTCGCCTCATACCCGCAATTCGGACATACAGGGCTACCCTCCGGATACGGATAGTCGCATCGTTCGCAATGCTGAAGAAAACCCGTGGATTTGCTGGCAATGCGTGGGTCTTTCGGCGAGACGGCCAAAAACACGAACTCCTGCATCCCGATGCGGATTCGATCCCGATCTCGCAACCCAGTCACCGTATCAATCGGCTCGCCATTGACCCGTACACCATTGCGCGAACCAAGATCTTGGATCGTCGCTTGGCTCCCTTGGATGACGATGCGCGCGTGCATACGGGATACGAGCGGATCCTCGATGGTGACATGGCATTCGGGACTTCTCCCCAGCACGGTATCACCCTGCACAAGATCTATCTCCTGCAACTGGATTCGAAGTCGAAAACGTGCCAAGGCCCAGCCTCAATCTATGACGGACAGCCTCATCAGCGTAGCAACGCAAGGGCACGTACGTCAAAGGGTGCAAGCCCTATCCGAACATCCATGAGACCATGAGGCTGCGGAACTGGTTGCAGCCAAGGCTAGAACGTGGTCAAGCCTACGCATGCGCCCACGAAGATTGGAACTCGTGCTTTTTCTTATGGTTACGGTACCCATCGGCCTTGCGATGGCGCAATCGGAACCAAGCAGCGCTGAGACGTCCACAGCCGCTTCCGCCTCCAACTCCGCTATTTCTGCGCCCCCCATCGAGCGTCCGCCAGAGCAACTGGTCTGGCTTCACTCGGGAGCCGTACTGCGGGGCGCCATCATCGAACTCGTCCCTGGCAAGACCATCACCTTGCAGTTGGCCACAGGCGAAATCCGCCAAATCGCTTGGGATGAGATTCGACAACACCAGTGGGTGGAAGCATCTGCTTCCGCAACACCGAGCACACCACCCGTTTTTTCTTCACCACCGGCCGTCACCCGCTCGGGGGTGCTCATACATTTGCTTGGAGACCATCCTCACCTTCGCCTCGAAACACAACCTTTGCAGGGCGGCCCTTGGAGGTTCGCTTGCGATGCTCCATGCAATCAATCCCTGACCGTCTACCAAAAAAACCTTCGCGTTACCGGCCCCGGCATTCGACCTTCCAATCCATTTGCGATCGATGCGCAGCAAGGCGAGGAGAGCTTACAAGTCAACGCAGGCTCTGAAACGTCGCATGTATGGGGCCAACGCTCGTTGACCGCGGGAATCGTGCTTGCTCTGGCAGGCGGCCTGGCCTACGGACTCGGCCGTCTCGAAGACTCCGATGAAGCCACCCTAGGAGGCATCACCTCCATGTCTCTCGGCGGTCTTGGTATCCTGGTCTCGCTTCCGTTGCTCGGGACGAGCACGACGACTGTTCGAAATGGGAAGGGAAATCGGGTGGGCTTGGGCGAAACGCCTCATCGGTGGTAGCCATGAGACGGGCATGGGCCTCGCTTGGTCTTCCCATCAGCAGGAAATAGCCGCCATGCGAAGCCCCACGCCACCATGAGCAAAGCTCTCTCGGAGCCCTTGCGTTATGCTTTGTTCTTCGACGCAAAATCGTCGAGATAGGCCACCAACTTCTGAATGCCCTCGAGCGGAATCGCGTTGTACGCGGAAACTCGAATTCCTCCCACGCTTCTATGTCCCTTCAGGCCGACAAACCCGGCTGCCGCGGCGTCCGCAATGAGTTTGGCCTCGAGTTCGGGCGTCGGAAGACGAAACACGATGTTCATCACCGAACGGCTCTCCGGGGAAACAGGGCATTTATAGTAGCCTTTTTTCTCGTCAATCAGCCCATAGAGCAGCTTTGCTTTCTCGCGATTCTGCTTCTCGATCGCCGCGAGGCCGCCAAACTCTTTGAGCCAAAGCAAGACGTTGCGAACCATGTAAATCGCAAACGTCGGCGCGGTATTCGCGAGGGAGTTCTCATCCGCCTGTGTCTTGTAGCGGAAAATTTTCGGAATATCCGTTCGTCCAGCTTCGACCAGGTCCTTGCGCACGAGCACACAGGTCACCCCCGAAGGACCAATGTTTTTCTGCGCTCCCGCATAAATGAGGCCGAATTTTCGGACATCGATCTTTCGCCAGAGAAAGTCACTGGACATGTCGCAGACGAGCGGCACATTTCCAGTCTCCGGGAAAGCATCGAGATACTGCACGCCGTGAATCGTCTCGTTCGAGGTGAAATGCACATAGGCAGCAGCGGGGTCGAGGGAAAGCTCTTGCTGCTTGGTCACGCGCGTGAACTTCTCTTCGGCCGTGGAGCCAGCAAGCCGCGCGGTCCCAACCACCTGCGCCTCCGCAAACGCTTTCTTTCCCCACGCTCCGGTCAGGATGTAATCAGCGCTCTTGCCCGCGGGCAATAGATTCATCGGGACCACGGCGAATTGCTGGCTCGCTCCCCCCTGCAAAAAAAGCACGTGATAGTCTTCAGGAACGTCCAATAGCTCCCGAATCAGACCAATCGCTTCGTTGTGAACCGCGTCGTAGACCTTTCCTCGATGGCTATGCTCGAGAATGGACATACCGGTTCCTTTGAAGTCGGTGAATTCGTTCTGGGCACGCTCGAGCGCAGCGAGCGGTAGGGCCGCCGGACCAGGGTTGAAGTTGAATACTCGGGCCATGGCTTTGTCCTTTCCCTAAGCACAATGCCCAATGGGGGCTTCGTGCTCTGTCATGTTCGTTCCACATCCGAACGGAACGGCCCCCTTATACAGCCTCAGTTCCCATTTTGCACGCCTCGTCGACCTCGTCAGGAACCCGGGAAAATTCCACAGCGAGGCACGTTCTGGCCGCGGTCCGACACCGAAACGACAAGCCCCGAGCTGTCCTCAACGCGAGATGGCTTCTGCCCCTTCCGGCCGGATATTGGTGTGGGCTACCAAAGCAGCCTCCAAAAGCCCGAGCAACGGCGCAATATCCTGCTCCAACACCTCGGCTTGCCCTTGCAAAGCAAGGAGCATCCGCTGGCGGATCGCTCCCGACAACAAACGCCCCGCACCACCGCATCGACGGCATACCAAGCCACCGCGAACCGGATCTACGAAAGCCGGACGCTCAGGGGGGCATGGACGCCCACACACCACGCACGCGCCCAGATCCAAACCATACCCCAAACACTCGAGCAATCGGAAGCCAGCCACGACGAGCAAGGCCCGGGGGGAGGCTCGAAGAGCCGTTTGATCCAATGCATCGAGCAGTTCTTCGATCAATTTCCAAAGGTCGGTTTCTGGCGTTCGATAGGGAGCCGTTTGGCGAACCCACCGCAGCACGGTGCCAGCCGTTTTCATTCGATCGAGATCGGACAGGATCCCCAGGCGCGGACGAGCGATCTGGGAGGATACGAGCGACAAGAGAGCGCCCGCGGGTCTGTCACGCAACACGACGTCGAGCGTATGCATGGGTTCGAGGATTCGTCTGTTTTTTGGGGAGGTCGATCGGGCTCGCGGGGCTATGGCAGCCAGATGACCGAGGGCTTGGGTAAAAAGGGTAACGACGAGATCAGCCTCCGCGAAGGGGACCGTTCGCACGACCAACGCCTGCGTTCGGAAAGTCGCGGCCCGCGAGGCGAAGGTTCGGATGATTTCAGCCTGTCAGGGTGAAAGCCGAGGGTTCGGCCTGGGATAGTTCTTGGGGAAGGTCCCTTCCACGAGGCTTGAGCACGATGCTCACTGCCAGCGTGAACAGAATGAGTAGAAGAACAAAAGCGATCGCGACTCCGAAACGACGGGTGGGCGGCCGCTCGATCGGGGTGTTGAAAGGTAGCGGAGTCACCCAAGCCACACGACGACTCGACGTGTAACGCGCCAACACCTCGTCGGTTTCCAGCCCGACAGCACGAGCATAGGCTTTGAGAAAGCCGCGAACGAAGACCTCTCCAGGCAGGTCATCGAATTGATCGCTCTCGATTCGACACAACGCTGCGGCCGGGATGCGGGTGGCGCGAGATAGTTCTCCCACGCTCATACCGCGCGCCTCCCGGCGCCGCTTGAGGTATTTGCCGATCGATTCCATGGTACCTCTCCACATCACCCCTCTCGTAAAAGAAGGGCGATGCTTTGCTCATCTCCACTTTGCCAATGCGGCAGCACACTCGCGACCGGATGACGTTTCCGCATCCAAGTCCCGACACCGCTCGAGATCCCCCCTGGCCGATTCATGGTCCCCCAGACGCATGGCAATTCGAGCCCTGGCCCGAAAGGCATCCTGAAGACCTCGACACTCGGGACGATCCGTCTCCAAAGCTCGCGTCACAGATTCCAACGCGGCTTTGTGATCACCTTTTTTTTCATAAGCCAACGCAAGACGATAAGCACCGACACAGAACTCAGGCTGCAAAGCCAACGCGCGACGAAGGCTCTCGATGGCCTTGTCGGTGTCGCCTTTCAAGAAATAAGCCCAGCCAAGATTCCCCCAAGCGGTTTCCGGCGTGGAATAAAGAATGTCCTTCGTCAGTGGCTCGAGTACTTCCACCGCCTCCGCATACCGCTTTTTCTCAATAAGAACGACACCAAGGGTATTTTTGGCCTCACGCAAGTCCGCTTTGGCCTTGATCGCCATGCGAACATAACGCTCCGCCTCGTCCAACCGACAATCCGCCTCCGATGATGCACAAAAATACAAATATATAAGCGATACAAGATGCGCCGCGTCGGCATTCTCGTCGTCCAGCTCTACCGCCCGAAGCGCCACCTTCAACGCCTCGCGCGCATTTCCCCTCGCTACGAAAAGATCCCGCGCGACATCATAGTCCGCAATCGATTGACGCTCCGGATCAGCCGCTCCAGGAGACTGCGCATCACGCGACGGCCCACAAGCCAAGCCCAAAATCACAGGCAATACCCACCCCAACCCAACACAAAGCCGTCCCACCATCCCCCGCAAGGTCGGTTGTCCCGCTTTTTGTTGCCGAGTTCGAATCATCTTTCACTCGTGGTTGGAATCGCTCATCCCAAAAACAACGACAGTCTATTCAAATCCTCCCAAAACCATCCCTATGGAATCCAAGTACCGCTCGCTCCTCTGCCAAATCAAGGTGTGCCTGTGGTTCACACTCATCATGCCGCAAGTACCGCAGCCTCGACATGCCGTCAACTGGATCACTTCGATCCCCTGCGGTTTTGTTCACAATATTCTTATTCATAATGAAACGAATATTCTTGAATAAACATCTAAGTATAGGAAATTATTGAAGATTAATATCATACGCGAGCCATGAATCCCACCACTCGCCCCTGGACGATTTGGCCAACTTTTTTGAGGACCATCCCCTGCTCCCCAGACGCTCCGCGTCATTCATGAAAACGACGCACCGCGTCCATCCGCAACGATTCCCCCCGCACCCTATTTCTCAGCGGACGTCTTCCCCCTCACCCCGATCATCCGGTGGATGGGAACTATGCGAACCCCGAATCTCATCTTTTAGCGTCAACAACGCATAAAGCTTCGTCAACGCCTCCATGTCGGGTATTTCGATGCGCTCGTCTACGATCTTGACATATCGCCCCTCACGCAATTGATGAACGCCACGCTTCACCGTATCCACGTCGAGCCCTGCACGACTGCTCAGGTCCATCGGAGATACCTCGAGGATCCTCGTGTTCGTCCCCGGCTCTTGCTCGGCTCTGGCGAGTTTGAGCAGCACGCTCACCACCTTGGCCTGGGAATCGCGCAACATCATGATTTCAATCTGGTCTTCCGCATCACTAAGCCTGCGAACCAGTTGTTGGACCAACCGCAGGGAGATGGCGGGGCTCGTTTCGAGAAGCCGACGAAATGTCGATGGATCCAGGGCAAGACTTACACCATCCGACAAGGCGATGGCCGTGGAAGTCCGAACCGCTCCCTCCACAAGCGCCGTCTCGCCAAATAAATCGTTGGGCTTGAGCACCATCAGGCTCCGCTCCATCGCCCGCACACGTTTCACCAACCGTACGGAGCCTTCCTGAAGAAGATAAGCCTCCGTCGCTTGCTCTCCTTCGCGGAAAATCACGTCGCCTTTTTCGAAAGGGCGCCCAAAACGAGCAAGAAGGCGTTCTTTTTCAGCGGCTCCAAAGTCCTGCATATCATCCATCCTAAACCGAACGACTCCGTATCGTCGAATTTCGAATTCGGATAGCCCCCTACCCCGCCGGTTGGGTGATGTCCGGCGGGCGAACGTATAACGGTTCCAGCAAAGCGAGATCATCGCTCGCCGCGCGCGCAACCGCAAGCGCCGCCATCGCTTCCGCCCCCGGCAAATCACAAGACCGATCGCGAATTAGCTCCACATTCCGCAAATCCAGCTCCTCCGCCACCTCTCCCACAACCACCCTCTTGCCCCAAGGCTCCACCGTATCCATCCACCGCTGCACACGGTCACGCGCCAAATGCTCCGGCCCAAGACCCCGTCGCCCTTGCCCATCAAAACTCGCCACGAATACCTCCCCTTTCTTGGCATCAAGAAGCGAAAACACCCGTCGAGCCCCCACTATCCGTCGCGCTGCATAAGCCATGGCTTCCAACGACATCACCCCCACCCCGCCAATCCCTCGCGCAAATCCCAATCCCTTCGCAAATCCCATCCCCACGCGAACCCCCGTAAACGATCCCGGACCCATGCCGATCGCAAGCCGGTCAATCGACTCCAACCCCGCACCAGAACGCTCCAATACCTCCGTCGTCATCGCCACCAACCGCTCCGCATGCGTCGTTGGCTGCTCATGGAACGCCTCCGCCACCACGATTCCCCCCCGCACCAGCGCCACGATCGCTCGTCGGGTGGCCGTATCGACCACCAACACAGACAGGTTTTCAGCCATGGGTCCGCTCTCTATGAACCTCGACTCCCACATGGGACGCGTACTCTGCACAGGCCTTGTATTTTCGTACTTCCACCCGAACGCTTCGCGCGGGTGTCGCGGCAAGCAGTGCCGAAGCTATTCGATCCGCCAACACCTCGACCAATTCGACATGCCCTTGCGTGACAACATCGCGCACGGTTTGGATCACGATCGAAAAGTCGACGCCTTTGGTCAAATCCCCCGAACCAAGCAGCGCCTCGGTATCCACCACCGCGTCCACATCCACTTGCACCGGCTGAAGCTCGTGCTTTTCCCATGAAAGCGTGCCAATCGAAGCATCCACGCGAATGGCGCGCACCATGACCTTATCCAAAGCCATCGCTTATCCACCTTTCCGAGGATCCGCACGGAAGCGAGCGCCTTGCCCCGGCGCTTCGGTCACCGTCACCTCCAACCACCCCACCCCCGCTTGCTCAAACTCCGCCCGAAGGTGCTGGGCGATTCGCCCCCACAAGTATTCCGCCAAGCCCTCCACCACCACGTTTTGCATCGGAAGCCACAACAATTCATCCGATGGAATGACGTATCGCTTTCCGCATACCGAAAACTCCGTCGAGATTTCGTCTTGGCTCAGCACACGCACGGCCGCGGACTGGGAAGGCATCAACAGATGTTCCCGCAATTCTTCACACAATGTCGCCAGTGCGGACTTGACCCGCGCGAAGTCGAGAAACCCTTCCTGCATCTCCAACGCCGCCCCGACACGATAATTATGGCCGTGCAGACGCTCTTTGGTTCCATCAGGAAATAAGGTCATGTGAGCACAGCTAAACTTATGCTCGTCTTTGGCTACAAATAGACGGTATCGGCTTGAACAACGGGCAGTCATGGCTCATGGATGCCGTACGGGCGTAACGAAAGGCTTTTTCGTTCCGGGCAAAAGGTTTTGCAAAAGCGGTGTTCGCAACGGCGGCGCCGCATACCACAACGTGCGGGCCAATGATAGGGCATGCCTCGGACAAGCCTAATGCAACACAATGGCAGGAACCGGGACGATAAGCCGGTCAAAGCCCTTGCCAGGAGCGAGCACCCAGCGCTTGCCTGCCGACCACACGCCCCACCGCATCGATATATACGGTCAAATCATGAGGAATTCCGCGGGCTAAGCGCATATAGGCTTTGGCGACAGGCCAGGCAACGACACCACTGCTGAGGATCACGCGAAACAGGAAACGGTCATCAGGATTGCCGGGATCCGCTTCCCAACGTCCCAAATATAACGAAACGAGCACTTCCCCGAGGATGGCCCCCCAAGCCAAAATCAAGTCATCCTGTTCCTCCGAGGGCATCCACGGCCACGGAGATCCAGGAGGTGAGAACCCAACCGCGTTGAAAGCTTTGCTGGCATGACGTTCGATGGCGTCCACGTCGGCGATGGTGAAAGTGCCTACCCTACGGGAACTACCAATGATTTCTCGTCCGAGGTCGCTGGTCCAGAACTCGGAGGCCACTTTGCGCATGTCTATCGGTGGTTGTGGCGCCGGCGGAGCCGCGGGATCCGTAATGCCCAAGGTGCTGGCGTCGAGATCCCTGCGAAGCACCGTGAAGCTGGAAGCGGCAGCGATGGCGGGAGTGCGCGCGTTTCGAAGGGGCGGTTGGGAAATGGAGTTGCCCGTGATGACGCGAGCCGCATTGCCCGTGATGACGCGAGCCGCATTGCCCGTGATGACGCGAGCCGCATTGCCTGTCGTCACGCGAGCTGGGTTTCGTCGCATATGCGAGGTGGCCGCCCGGTCGAAAGTCTCGATGAGGCTTGGGCCGCGGGAACGCATAAAAGCAGCGGCGACGAGCAAGGGTCGGACAGTAGCCCCGGAAGGCAATGTTACTTTACAGGCTCCGTCTTCGACGGAGGTATCGGCGGCGCGACCATCGCATTCTTTGAGCAACAACCCGAGCAAAAATGAAGCGGCGGCGGTAACGGCGCCGCGTTCGGCAACCGGTTGGGTTTTGGTTCGCGAACCTCGCAACGCTTCGAGTTGTTCTTCCACCAAAATGAGCCCACGACGGTCGAGCGGAACAGGACGACTCGACAAAGAAGTGGCCCCTTCGACGACCCGTTCACATAAGTCGAGCAGCATCTGGGCCGTGGAAAACCCCTCGACTACCTGGAGCTGATTTTGCCGTGCGAATTGGAACCACCCTTTGATGTGCTCGGGAGGCTGAGGCACAGAAAGGGCTTGACGAGAAGGCCGGGAACGTCGTCGCTCGACCTCACGCCCCACACCCGTATCGTCAACGGCATATTCGGGAGGCAACGGGGTGGGTTGTCGTCGGGTCGGCGGGGTGGAGGGGAGACGAGAAGCAGTGGTTTCCGGTGCGATATCCGCGCGAGGCTCGGGCGATGGCGGAAAGGCCGACCGACGCGGCGGTGGGGTAGATGCTTGCGAAAACGAAGAACGGTGCGCGTGCGGAGCCGATGGGTGGGGAGTTGGCGGACGACTCCTTTCGTTGGCTGTCACGACGCCCGGTGGGATCGTGGGGGGAGGAGGCATGGGTGCCTGGTCAGGAGAAAAAGGAATGAACTCGGCCCCAACGCTGTTTTGGCTCGGCTCCTGCTCGGGAAGTGACGGGGAAATTCGGAAGTCGACCGTGGAAGGAAGAGAATCGGGCGGCTGTTGCGCGCCTGAAAACGTCTTGCTAGGCACCAACGGGGGCCTAGGGAGCCCTTCGAGGGTACTGACTCGATCGTCCTGAATCGGGGGGCTGCTCGGCAGCCGGAGGTTCGAAGAATTCGGTTCACGAGGGCGAACGGCGGCAAACGCCGCATCGAGGTTGGAAGGCGGCGCCACGCCTTCCAGGGTCAAGTCCGCTTCTTTGGCTTCCGCCTTATCCACCGGGGGTGAACTTTGTTTGTCGTCGGCGACCGCAAACAGGGCTTTGGTGGAACGGGTTTGGCTTTGTCCGTCGGCCGCGGGCACATTGACCGGCCTGACATGCGGTTTGGTGGGGGCTTCCCGTGCGGTGGAAGCGGCAAATCGATTCACCGATGGGGGTGGACCGCCGACTTCCTGCTCTGCCTGCTCCCCCAAGATGGCTCGCGCCCGCATTTGCGCGCGGCTGTTAGGTGACCGCAGTGCTTCCCTCGCAAACACGATAGCGCGCTCATGGTCGCCCGTGCGGTCGAGCAGCAAAGCGAGCAACGCCACCGCTTCCAGAAAGTCTTGCTGTTCGGCCACGAGCGTTCGGACCTCAGAAAGGAGTTCCGCATCCGTTCGGACGGCAAACGTGGCATCGAACAGAATTTTCAAGTACCGATATTCGGGTCGACGCCCAAATCGGTCGCGCAAGAGAATCAACCGACGAAAAGCCTCATCATGGTTTTTTTCGTCGATGATTCTCTCGACATCCAGGATTTCTTGGTCAAGCTGAATGGTCGCCACTTAACCCTCGAGCCGCCACTTTACCAAAGAACCAACGAGATCGACAAACTTTATTGGTGCTTCAGAGGCAAGCCTTCTGCCTATTGGATGCTGGAATTGCCTCGAGGAGTTGCTTCCAAAGCTCTTCGCGGCCCAGACCGGTTTTGGCGGAAAACCCGATAATCCGTCCGGGTGTCGTTTTCCGCAAGGCATCGAGTCTTGGCTTGAGTTGAGCAGCAGGCAGCTTGTCGACTTTGGTGGCAACGAAAAGATAGGGAATCGCAGGTTCGCGTATTTCCTGCAGATACTGAATGAGGCTTGCTTCGAGGGATTCGGGGCCCCGGCGAACATCCACGAGAACGACAACCCCCGCAAGAGCGGCGCGGTCTCGCAGATACTGGTCGATCATGCTACCCCATTGTTTTCGTTCGGTTTTTGAGCGTTTGGCAAATCCAAAACCGGGCAAGTCGATGAGGTGCAGCGGGCCCAAATGTTCCAAACGAACCAGAAACGCGTTGATTTGGCGCGTACAGCCCGGTGTCGAACTGGTGCGAACGAGGTTTTTCCGTTGCAGGAGAGCATTGAGCAAGCTCGATTTGCCAACATTGGACCGTCCCGCGAAGGCGATTTCAGGCCATGTACTGGGCGGAGCGGACCCAAGGTCCGTAAAACCATAAGAAAACTGGGCTTCGAGGATTATCGGATGGCTGCGAGATGTCACCCCCGAAGCTTAGGAGAAATCGCCGGCCGTCGCGAGGGAGATGATTCAACCTTCGTTTTCCTTGGCAACCTCGTCGAGTCATCATCACCGTTGAGATCGAGACGGTCCAGGGCTAGGGAAAGTCGGCGATGAACATACTGCAAAGGTTGTTGGCTCTGCTCGCGACAGTGCTGCTCGTCACGATGGCGACAGGCTGTAGCAAGGAGTTGCCTGCCGCTCGTCCGGGCACGCTGCAATACAGCGAAGAGGCCCGTTTATTTTACGAAAAAGCCATGCGCTCGTTTTACGAACGGGACTGGGAAGAAGCGGAGAAACGGTTTCAGAAAGTACGCAGGGAATATGGGCAGAGCCGGTATGCCCGATGGGCGGAATTGCGACTCGCGGACATCAAGTTCGAGCGGGACCAACTCCCCGAAGCGATCAGCGCCTACAAAACCTTCGTGCAGACCCGACGATTGGACCCGGGTATCGCGTATGCGCAATACCGAGTTTGCCAAGCCTTGTTTCAACAAATCAACGATACGATCATGCTTCCTCCGCAGGAGGAGCGAGACCAAGGTCCCACCACGGAGGCCTATCAGGAGCTTCGACGTTTCAAGCGCGAGTATCCGACGAGTCGATGGGACGAGCAGGTCGACTATATGCTGCTCGACGTCACCGGGCGATTGGTTCGTCACGAGCTATACGTGGCGCGGTTTTATCTTCGTGAGGGAAACTTTCCCGCCGCGGCGTCACGCGCACGTTATGCTCTCCAGCACTATGAGAACTCCGGGCTGGAACCGGAAGCCCTTGTTTTATTGGGAGAAACCTATCTCAAGATGAAACAGCGACCGCAAGCACGCGAGGCTTTCCATCGGGTGCTCACCTCCTATCCCGACAGCCCCTTCGTCGTACCCGCTCGCTCATTTCTCCAAGAGATATCTTCCGGTGAGGTGAAACCATGACCGAACCTTGCCCACCCCAGGACCAGCCTCTCACCGCTGTCGCTCCCATGGTACTCGTGGTCGACGACGAAAAAAACATCCGTCGAACCGTGGAAATGGTGCTCACGGGAGAAGGCTACCGCGTGACGGGAGCCGCCTCCGCCGAAGAAGCCCTCGGCCTATTGGCGCGCCCCAACAGCCCCGTGGATTTGATCCTGTTGGACGTCAAGCTGCCAGGCATGTCCGGGCTCGAAATGCTCGAACGCATGCGCACGGAAGAAGGCCTTCCACAACTGCCTGTCATCGTCATTTCCGGTCACGCCACGGTTCACGATGCGGTCACGGCCATCAAGCTCGGTGCCAGCGACTTTTTCGAAAAGCCTTTGAATCGCGAGCGCGTTCTGGTCAGCGTGCGCAACGTATTGAAAACCGCACGCCTGGTTCGCACCGTCGAAGACATGCGCGAGCAATTCGAGGCTCGTTACGAAATGATCGGAACGAGCCCCTCGATGCAAAAGCTGTATCGCGAAATCGATCGGGTGGCGCCCACCAAAGCCAGTGTTCTCATCACGGGCGAAAGCGGGACAGGCAAGGAACTCGTCAGCCGAGCCCTGCATCGGCTCAGCCCCCGGGCGGAAAGCCCTTTCGTCAAAGTCAATTGCGCCGCTATCCCCCGAGAACTCATCGAAAGTGAATTGTTTGGTCATGAGCGAGGATCGTTCACGGGTGCCCAAACCCGAAAGCGAGGTTTTTTCGAACAAGCTCATGGCGGCACCTTATTTCTCGATGAAATTGGCGACATGGATTTGACGGCGCAAGCCAAGGTGCTTCGCGCCCTTCAATCCGGAGAAATATCGCGTGTGGGAAGCGAACATCTCATCCATGTCGACGTTCGTGTGCTCGCGGCCACCAACAAGGATCTGTCCAAAGAAGTGGCCGATGGCCGATTCCGGGAAGACCTCTACTTCCGACTCGCTGTCTTTCCCATTCGCTGTCCAGCTTTGCGTGAGCGTATCGAAGACATCCGTCTGCTGTCGGATTCGTTCGTCACCGCTTTCTGCAAAGAAAACGGGCTTCGCCCCATGAGCATCGACACGCCGGTATACGACGCGCTTCGCCGACGAAAGTGGCCGGGCAATGTCCGAGAACTCAAAAACGTGATCGAACGCGCGGCCATCCTGTCGGGAGACCTCATCACCATCGCCGATCTTCCCGAAGATCCTCACGACTCTCCGTTCGATGACGATCTGGGAGAAAATAGCGCCTCTAGCAGTAGTTACGCCTCCCCCATATCTCCTTCGATGGCCTCCAAGTCGGAAGAAGGACGTCTTACACTTCGCGAATTCCGCGAACAAGCCGAGCGCAACTATATCGTGGAGACCCTTCGAGCGTTGGATTGGAACATCTCGCGGACGGCCATTGCCCTGGGCGTCGAACGAACCAATTTGCACAAAAAAATCCGGGCGTATGAGATCACCCGGGGCGAATCCAAACGGAACGAGCCATGAGCTTCAAGCTCCTGGGCCTGACCGGTGGCATCGCGAGCGGAAAAAGTGCGGTAGCAGCCATTTTGAGCGAACGTGGCGTACCGATCCTCGATGCCGATGAGATCGCGCGCGCGGTCGTGGCCCCCGATTCGGAAGCATTGGGGATGATTGTCGAGGCTTTCGGCACCGAGGTCCTCGACCCCTCGGGCCAGCTAGACCGTCGTAAAATGGCAGCCATCGTTTTTGCCGACTCGCATGCACGTAAGAGACTCGAGTCGATCACCCACCCACGGATTCGCCAGCGGACCGAACAACGGGCGAGTCAACTCGCGCGGCAAGGACATCCGTTGGCCGTGTATGAAGCCGCTCTGATCGTTGAAAATCGGTTGGCCGACAAGTATCGTCCACTGATTGTGACGCTCGTAGACCCGGCCACACAGATAGCTCGGCTCATGGGGCGCGACGGGCTATCGGAAACGCAGGCTCGATCGCGGATCGATGCTCAGATGCCGCTGCACGAAAAAGCATCCCATGCCGATTACGTGATCGACACCCAAGGTTCCCTGCAGGATGTACGAAGGCAAACCGAAACGATTCTGCGCATGGTGTGTGATCAGCTAGGAGTGCCACGGCATCGGTATGGGCTTTTGACGTAACGAGCTGCAACGGTTGAGCGTCGCGCTCATCCACCGCACGCGCATCCGGTGCTTTCGTTGGGTGATGGCGTGGGGGTGAGGGATTTTCGTTGAAGGATCTCACCGAAACGAGACACGACGATGACTTCGATTTCGCCTTGGTATCCGGCGCGCTTGGCGGCCGTGGAGGCCAAGCGGAGGAGCCCGCCGCAACATGGCACTTCCATGATGACCACACGAAGCGCCGGGACGTCGCAATGAGCGAGGATTTCAGCGATTTTTTCTTCGTAGCCAGAGGGGTCATCCAGCTTGGGGCAAGCAATGGCCAACGACCTTCCCTCGAGAAGATCGCCATGAAAGCTACCTAGGGAAAAGGCAACGCAGTCCGCGGCGAGCAGAAGCTCCCGTGCGCGCAGAAACGATGAGCCGGGTGATAGCAAGTGCAGTTGAATCGGCCATTGTGTCAGCGCGGAAGCCGCTTTCGCGGGAACCGAAACCGAAGAGGGCGTTGTGTTCCAAGCCATCGAGCGGCTTCCGGGACAGCCAGCCGAAATCGCCGCTGGACGCTGGGGTATGGCGGTTTTTCCGAAAGCAACGAGTGATTCAAGGGAAGGCGCGCTTTGCGTCGCCGATGGCTGCATGCCTGAGGCATATCGTTCATCGAATCGTTCCGCCTCACGCTGAATGAGGCGTAGCGCTCCTCGAGGGCAATGACCCAAACACGCGCCAGCGCCATCGCAGCGGGCTTCTTCCGCAAGCCTCACTTTGCCATCGACGAGGACCAAGGCGCCCTCTTCACAGCTTGGAATGCAAAGTCCACAGCCATCGCATAGGTCATCGTCGATTTCGATAATGTCTCGTAAAATTCTTTTGGTCATGATGGCCTCCGCCAAGCAACAACATGCGATCGATCGCTGGATTCGCCCATGACACCGGTCATGGCCGAGGCCACATCGCTGAAGATGAACGGATTTAGCGCTGTCGCTGTTGCATCATTTCGGTGGCCGCTTGCATCGATGCTTTGGTTACGTTTTTTCCCGACAGCATCCGAGCGATTTCTCGCACTCTGTCTTCTCCCGTCACGGGAACGACTTGCGTTCGTGCGACATGACCGTCTTGGGACTTTCGCACGACAAAGTGATAGTCCGCGAGAGCGGCGATGGGAGCGAGGTGAGTGATACACAACACCTGGTGATGTTTGGCGATATCGGCAAGGGCCTGACCGATACGTTCGGCCACGGCGCCCCCCACGCCAGCGTCGACCTCATCGAAGATATAAAGTCCGGCGGGGCCTTGGGAAGCGAGGACTCTTTTGATGGCGAGCAAAGCTCGTGAAAGCTCACCTCCCGACGCGATTTTCCTCAGGGGACGGGGCTCGATCCCTTTGTTGGGCGCGATGAGAAACTCGACGCGGTCGACGCCCTCCGCGGTTAACCTCGCGCCTTTCACCATGAGGTCTCCTTCGCCAGCGTGGCGTGCCACTTCGACGCGAACCTGAGCGCCGCCCATGCCCAGGCTGGCGAGCTGTTCGCTTATCCCAAGCGCCAGCCGTGATGCCGTTTCGGTCCGCTTGCGCGAGAGGGAAAACGCGGCTTGCTCGGCTTGCGAAAGCTCTTGATCGAAGCGTTTTTCCACTGCTCGAAGCGACTCTTCCACTTCCTCCAAGGACACCAGCTCGGCACGCAATCGCTCCATGGCAGCCATGGCATCCGATTCCGTGGGACCATGGCGTCGAAGCAACCCTTCGAGTCGATAGAGGCGGTGTTCGACTTCATCGAGGCGAGCGGGATCCGCGTGGGTCGTTTCGGCAATTTTTTTCAATCCTCTGGCGCATTCTCCAAGGCGATCGAGTGCGATTTGAATGTCGGATCCGTATTCCGCCAGCGACGCGTCGATATCCGCGACGGTGGCGAGGTCACCGACGATACCACGGAGACGGTCGCAGACGCCTTGGTCGCCAGTCAGTAACTCTGCGGAATTCCATGCAATTTCCGCTAGACGGGTCGCTCCGCGCAACCGACTTCTTTCGTTTTGGAGCTGCTCGCGTTCGTGGGGACGGGGGTCGACTTCCTGGATGGCATTGAGCTGAAACAGCAGGAATTCTTGTCGTTCGGCGCGTTGTTGGGCGAGGGTTTGGAGTCGTGCGACCTCGGCTCGCAACGCGGTCAGCTCGGTGACGCGACGCGCGATTTGTTCTCGTTCGCCATCCAACCCTCCGAATGCATCCAAATAGCCCAAGTGCGACGCGACATTGGTCAGGGAGACGCTTTCGTGCTGGGAAGCGATATCGGCAAGATCGGCAGCGAGTTGGCTCAACTCGGCCACGGCACAAAGACGGCCGTTGAGGTAAGCGCGAGACCGAGAAGACGGCAGGAGGACTCTTCGCACGACGAGTTCATGGTCGTTGTCGAGGCCGCCAGCGCGTAGGGTTTCGAGCCCGGGGTCGGTGGGCTCGAGTTCGAAAAGGGCTTCAATTTCGGCTGACTCCGCGCCGGGGCGAATCTGATGGGGGCCTGCACGGCCTCCAAGAACGAGTTGAAGAGCGCCGACGATGACGGATTTTCCTGCCCCTGTCTCTCCGGTCATCACGTTGAAGCCGGGGCCGAGGCTGAGATCGAGCGAGTCGATGAGAAGGAAGTTTCGAACGCGCAGCTCGAGAAGCATGATCAGGCGCCTTGTCGTTCGAAGCCGGCAAGCCGTCAAGGTCCACGCGCGATTCGAAAACGGCCCCCGGCAAGGTGCGTGCGTTTCGTCGTGTTTTTTCGGACAACGACACCGCAACCGAGCTGCATTTCGCGGTTCTTTTGGAAAACGCAATTTTGTCGACAACGAGGGTTGACAATCCCACTAGGCTGCTTGACGGAGGCATATTCCGCGAACTAGGGTTTCAGTCGATTCGCAGACCCGAGGCTGCAACAGTACGGAACGCAACGTCTTAATCTTCCACGAACAGAGGGTACGGCAACACTCATGGCGGCTAGCAAAGCCCGAAAAAACACGGGAAAGGGTTCCAAGCAACGCGCTCGCTCGATCGCGAAAAAGGCGCCCTCCAAGACTTCAAAAAAGCTAACGAAATCCTCGAAAAAGGCCGCCATCAAGCCTTCCGGAAAGGCCGTCAAAAAGACGGCAAGCACCTCCAAAAAGGCTACGAAAAAGGTCATAAAGACCGTCAAAACCGCATCCCCCAAGCCCCCCGCGAAGAAACTCAAGAAAGCTTCGGGCAAGGCTCCCTCGAAGGTTACAGCAAAACCCATCAAGAAGGCCGTCAAAAAACCGGCCGACAAGCCCCTCAAGAAGCTCGTCAAAAAACCGGCTGACAAGCCCATCAAGAAGCTCGTCAAAAAACCGGCTGACAAGCCCCTCAAGAAGCTCGTCAAAAAGCCGGCCGACAAGCCCCTCAAGAAGCTCACCAAGAAGCTCGTCAAAAAGCCGGCCGACAAGCCCCTCAAGAAGCTCACCAAGAAGCTCGTCAAAAAACCGGTCGACAAGCCCCTCAAGAAGCTCACCAAGAAGCTCACCAAGAAGCTCGTCAAAAAGCCGGCCGACAAGCCCCTCAAGAAGCTCACCAAGAAGCTCGTCAAAAAACCGGTCGACAAGCCCCTCAAGAAGCTCGTCAAAAAATCGGTCGACAAGCCCATCAAGAAGCTCGTCAAAAAATCGGTCGACAAGCCCATCAAGAAGCTCGTCAAAAAACCGGCCGACAAGCCCATCAAGAAGCTCGTCAAAAAACCGGCCGACAAGCCCATCAAGAAGCTCGTCAAAAAACCGGCCGACAAGCCCATCAAGAAGCTCACCAAGAAGCTCGTCAAAAAACCGGTCGATAAGCCCCTTAAGAAGCTCGTCAAAAAACCGGTCGATAAGCCCCTTAAGAAGCTCTCGAAAAAGCTTGTCAAAAAGCCGGCCGACAAGCCCCTCAAGAAGCTCACCCAAGAGCTCGTCAAAAAGTCGGCCGACAAGCCTCTCAAGAAGCTCGTCAAAAAAACCGCCGATGAGCCCGTCAAGAAACTCGTCAAAGCGGCAACAACCGGGATCATCTCGAAGAAGGCTGAAAAGAAACTCGTCGATTCGAAGACAGGCAAGAAGAGCAAGGACACGCTTGTCGTCAAGGCTGACAAAAAAGCCAAGCCCCTTTCCGAAATCGGTACGGCCCACGGCAAGTCTTCCGGTCTCGCAGCTTCCCAAACCAAGCCCGCGAAAGTCGTCGAAGCACGGACTTCTCCTCGGCCCACCGAAAAATCGCTCGAACCGCCTCAGAAGCCGTCGAAGCCAACCAAAGCCTCCAAAGCGCTCCCCTCGGCAGCTACTGCTGCTGGACGCCCGGACTCAGCGCCTCCCAAAACACCGGCAGCTCCCGTTCGTCGCTCACCGTTGATGCGGCCACCCCTTCCGGCAATTCCAGTCGAACCGCCTCGGCCTTCGCTCGAAGATCGCGCCGAACGTGTCAAAACCCGATTGGAGCAACAACCCATCGAAGTGCGACGAGAATACGAAGAGCATTTGAATATGTCATGGATTCACCATGACAGCGCACTTGAAGGAGTCGTTTACTCCTTCCAAGAATTGCAGCTCGCCATCGATCCCACCGTCACGGTCGTCCCTGATACGAGCATTCAACCCATCTGCGACGAAATTCGTCGTCACAAAGCCGCGATCGATTTCATCTTGGAAATGGCTGATGCCAAGAAACGACAGCCTGTGACAACGGATCTCATCAAACGAATCTTTTTGTATCTCCACCCCGAGGAGGGAGACCTAAAAACACTGAAATACCGCAAAGATGTGCCGCAGCATCGGCTGTACTTTCATGAGTATGCACCGCCGGACAAGATCGCCTACGCGGTTCGCCAAGTGGTGGAATGGATAAACGATCCAGAAACGCGACGAACACGGACGACGCTTCGTATTGCGGCGCGAGCGCATTACGATCTTTTGCGGATTTTCCCCTTCAGCCAGGACAGCGGCAAGGTGTCGAGACTGCTGATGAACTTCCTGCTGCTTCGCGCTGGTTATCCGCCCGCGATCATTCATTCCACGGAACGACAGCGTTATTACGAAGCGCTCAAAGGGGCACCTCTATCCATTACCCACATGGTGGAAGAAGCGCTGGAGAACTCGATTGCAAGCATCGAGAAGTACCTTGACGAGCGCACGACCCGAATTCGCTCCTTCGTATCCTGACTTTTCACCCCATGAGAATCGACTGAACCCCTTGACAGGTGCGCCCCCATGCGTCAGGGTGCCGCCTCTTGGAATTGTACGGGGCATCGTCCCACCCACGAGGATTCGCAGTCATGGCACGGAGCCAGATCACCGGTAAACGCCGGATGCTCGCAAACAACGTTTCGCACTCCAACATCAAGACCAAACGATGGCAACTCGTCAACGTCCAGCGTCGTCGTATCTGGGTCCCTGAACTCAATCGGTTCGTACGCCTCGATCTCACGACCCGCGACCTTCGGACCATCGATCGCATCGGCCTTGTGGCATTCGCCAAAAAGCACGGCTACAAGCTCTGATCGATCACAACAACCCGAGCTTTTCGGTGTCCTCTATTTGATCTCGCTCGCTCGCGGAGCCCCAGAGCCTGTCGCTCGAACGATGGCGAAGACACGTCGTTCAGGGTGATTGTCAACAAGAGCGGCTCGCAGCGATTGTTCGAGCGATAGATCGGCTTTCACACGGTCCATCACGATCTGCCAATCCACCGCTTCGACTTTGTGGATTCCCACGGCAGCCCAAGGTGTTCGACCCTCCATCAATAAAGCGATGGGAATGGGCAATCGAATGGGCGAACCAGGACGAACCCGCGGGATGCCTCGACGTACGGGCACGGCGAGCCTCGACACGGTGACTTGATGGGGAGCGACTTCCGGACCTTGTGGATCGAACGCACAATGCATCACGGCCAGCACACCACGCGGATCGCTCGCCATCATCATCAAGCACGTCAGCTCGGGAACATCACCCGCAAAAGGTTCGGCTGACGCATGGATGACACCTTGCATTCGACAAGGCTCGAGAATGCTTGCCTGCACGTCGGCTAGATCTTGTTGTGTAACGTTTCCCCCCTCATGCCTTCCACCGATTTCGAGCAGTGCCCGAACGAAAGACGATTCGCGCAACGCGACGGGACCAGCATCACCGACCCGTCGAAGCAAATGCGCTCGACCCGCCGCGCGAGCCGCTTGCGCAAGGCGTACGCCCGGCGTGGCAAGTTCCGACATCGGGATGGAGCCACCATAGGCGTGGACGGCTGAAAGCATGGCCCCTGTTGCCGCAACAGGGATGCGAGCGGATACAGGGATGAGGTCATCTTGCTGAAAGCCGCGAGGGCGTGGCGCGCCAACGCCGGGCTGAACGACCGAGCCATCGAAAAGATGTTCGCCCACTCCCGTGCCTGCAACCAACAGCGAAACACAGCCGAGAAGCACACCTGGATGTGCCCCCGCGGCAGTAAAAAATCCGGTTATGCAAGCATCGACCGACGTTCCCCCTTTGGCGAGAACCATGCGCGCAGACTCGGTCATGCTTGGCTCCGAACCCAGCGCAATGGCAGCCCGTGATGTCATTCCTGCTCCTCGTCTTCCGCATGCAAAGCATACTCGACATGCCGAGTTCTCGAGATGCGAGGTTCCGCTCCCCTCCCCTCTGATGCATGGATGGCTTTGGCCACTGCCAACGGCGAATCGGTTTCGACGATCACAAAAGCTTCGCGAAACGCTTGTAATCGCTCAATGGTTTTGTCGATTCGTGTTTGCGACAGACGACGGGAGTCTCCCAAACCACGCAAACGCGTGTAAGCGACGGAACCAGGCGCGAGGGGCTCTCGAGCGGCATCTCGTACCAATACCAGTCCCAAGCGTGATGCCACGTTCCGCGCTTCTTCTTCTTCCCAAAGTCCTGGCGGTTCCCAAGCTAGTCGAACGACATCGTGAGGAATTCGCTGCACGAGTTCTTCCAACCGCTTTCGATTCGCAGCGGTCGGTGTAACAGATACCGGATGGCTGATGAGCATCACCGGAGACTCGAGGATTGTCGCGATTTCGAGCGTTTGTTGCAGAGCGCGATCGGCGGCAGCGCTGGGACGGAGTTCGGTGACGACATTCGGCAACACGACACTGAACACGAAAGAAGGCGGAACAGATTTTCGCCATCGCCGTAGCGTCCTGCTCGCCAAAGGCACCTCAGGCTCCGTTCGGACCTCGAGGAGGTTGAATTTTTTTGCGTAGCGCTCGAGCGCACCTTGCAGGGTCCTGGTTCCAATATATACGCGCTGCATGAGGAAGGCGGGTTGTGCCACCGCATCGCCACGAGGGGAAGGGTGAATAAGGGAAAATCATGCTTGGTTTGGGGATCCCCCCACGGTCATCGTTCGATCAAAACGTGCCTGGGGAAGCGGGATACACGTTCCAGACCCAATTATCCAACAAGACGAGAGAGTCCCACACACCATCGGACGTATCCCACAGTGCGATACGGATCTCCATGATTTGTCCCGGCGCAACGTTTCCGACGGTGGTGAGCCAGCCCGTTCCTCCTCCCACCATATTGCTGCTCCCGCATCCACCTAGGCTGGTATCATCGAATCCGGTGCCCTGTAAGAACGTTGGACCGCTCAAGCACGGGGCAAATCCAGATGTCGACCCGGAGCATCCAATGGGCCCTGCCTTGCATACGCTAAACAGGTTTTGCGCCTGTGGATCGTTGGCAAGGTTCACTCCAATTGGGAAAACCTTCGGCGGCGACGTGACGCGGTAGACCGCCAAGTTCTTGTCCGCCGGATTGGGCCACTCTGGCTGTGGTGAATCGATAAGCACCACGAAAAAGTCGTTGAAGGCAGAACATACGTACTCGGGGAACTCTGCGGAGAAGAACCAGGAAGCAAAGGAAAATGACCTAGCATTCGTGGGAACACGGATTCGCAAACGAAGCATGATCGGGTCATTCGCATGATCGCCACTCGGTTCAGGACACCCCGGCGCATTCGGAAGCCGATAGCCGTTGGCAGCATACCAATCCTGCGGGAATGGACTCTTTTTGCCAAAGTCCTGTCCGGGCTGGAACGGAGCATAATTCGGGTTCGCTTGGTTTACGGAAGCCGCATGCCCCGTGGATAGTATCGCAAGCCGCCCACCGTTCAACGATGTGATCAAATTGCCGAAACCACTTCGTATCGCACGCGATTGGCTTGCGGGTACCCCCGTCCCATTCGCTAACGAAAACTCACCGGAGATGACCCCCCACCGACGGAAAGGCGGCGGGTCCGTTTCCTTCGTTTGCTGGCACAACCCGATCGCTTTCGCATAATCCATAGGATCGGACGAGTTCGTGTTGTTCAACATCCCGTCGCAAGGAGGCTGTATGTTGTCGATGAGACCATCGCAGTCATCATCGACGCCGTTGCCGATGTATTCAAATGCTCCTGGATTCACGAGAGCCGGCGTGGTCGAACAGAATCCCGGTTTGTCACAGCAATCTCCCTCCGCTACCGTCCAACCGTCGCCATCGCAATCATCGTGGGGACCACCCTCGCAGACAGGACCCGTCCCACCCGTTCCGCCATAGCCGCCTGTTGCACCCGTGCCACCAGCACCACCTATGCCACCAGCACCACCTGTGCCACCTGTGCCGCCCGAACCACCGTAGCCGCCACCTCCGTAGCCACCCGTGCCCCCATAACCGCCCGAACCACCGTAGCCGCCACCTCCGTAGCCACCCGTGCCCC
>Ga0255341_1001199_pt1 | contig 38163 bp, 30 predicted proteins | sample wastewater_treat_8_FD_192418 | JGI IMG/M metagenome (GOLD analysis project Ga0255341, IMG submission 192418) | Wastewater microbial communities from Lulu Island WWTP, Vancouver, Canada - plant12 | ecosystem: Engineered > WWTP > Wastewater > Unclassified | place: Canada: Vancouver, British... | reverse complement strand
GTATGAGAAAATCGTACTTTGTCAAGCAGCGCCGAAAGGTTTGCCTGTTGTTTCCTCAGCAAAGAAAGCGCCGATTGCTGCCATGTCCTGGGCGAGGCGGCAGGGAGGAAGGCTCCTGAGAAAGGTCTGGCCGTAGCTCTTGGTACGGAGGCGGATATCAAAGATGGCAATGACCCCGCGGTCCAGGGAGGAGCGGATGAGTCGCCCGACACCCTGCTTGAGCTGGAGAATGGCGCGGGGGACCTGGTATTCGAAGAAGGCACTCCGGCCCTGGCTGGTCAGTTGCTCCATGCGGGAGGCAATGAGTGGATCGTCCGGCACTTCGAAGGGAAGCTTATCGATGAGCAGGCAGCTCAGGGCTTCTCCGGGAACATCGACGCCCTGCCAGAAGGAACTGGTAGCGAGGAGGATGGAATCGATCTGTTCCTTGAATTCGGCAAGCAGGATCCGCTTCGGTTTCTGCCCCTGAACCAGCAGCGGAAATGGCAGCCGGTCCTGGAGCTGGCGGTAGACTTCGTTCATGTTCCGATAGCTGGTGAAGAGGAGCAGGGCACGCCCGCGGCTCCTGGTAAGGATTTCGACGGCCTCTCCTGCCAGCCGGGTGCAGAAGTCCGGATGCTGCGGTTCCGGGAAGTTGGCGGGAAGATAGATCAGGGCCTGGTCTTCAAAGGAAAAAGGGGATGCCAGGAGCTTCTCACGCGCTTCCGGGGGAACTCCGAGGGTTTCCCGGATGAAGGCGAAAGAATTGCCGACGGAGAGGGTGGCGGAAGTGAAAACTGCAGCCGGGGTTTTGGAAAAGACCTCCTGCTCGAGGATGGCGCCGATCAGCGTCGGGGTACCATGTAGAAAGACCGCATGCTGGTCGATTTCGTACCAGTAGACCAGTGACGCATTGCGCTGGGCGACGATTTCCTTGAGGCCCGCGGCGGCTTCCAGGGCGCGGTTGAGGAGGAGTTCGGCGACCGGCTGCTGCTCGACGGCGGGGGAGAGGCGGGCTCGCAGCTGGTCGAGAGCGTCGATGGCGTGCCTGGCAGTGACTGGGAAGCCCTCCCCTACTTTGGCCGGGTCCAGCCGAAAGCGTCCGGGGGTTTGGTGGCGGCGGCGGAAATGGTGATGCAACTGGCGACTGAGGCCTTCGAGTTGCTTGCCGATGTTGCGAACGGCCTGGATGCTGCTCAAGTTCTTGAGTTCCTTTTGGCCATGTCGCTCCAGATCGCGGGCGAGGTCGGTGAGTCCTAGATTGCTGAACTGCAAGCCAAAATAGGGCCCGATGATGTCTTCCACCTGGTGTGCTTCATCGAAAATCACGGCGTCATAGTGAGGGAGAACACCCGCTCCTTTCCGGCGCAGGGCGAGATCTGCGAAAAAGAGATGATGGTTCACCACCAGCAGATCGGCGCGAGCCGCTTCCGTCCGCATGCGATTGAGGAAGCAGCGGGGGTGTTCGTCACATTTCTGGCCCAGACACTGGTCCGTGCTGGAGCTCACTTCATTCCAAAACTGGAAGTGATCCGGGAGCCAGGGTATCTCCGAACGATCGCCGGTTTTGGTGCGTGCCGCCCAGCTTTGAAAACGCCGAAAGGTCCTGGCCTCTTCCCGGTTCCAGAAGGTCGGCTGAAACGAGAAATCCTTAAACCGGCGCAGGCAGAGATAGTTCCTGCGGCCCTTGAGGCAGACAGCCCTCAACCGGGGCGCGATCATCTCCTTCAGGATGGGAATATCGTGGTCCAGGATCTGGTCCTGGAGGGTCTTGGTGCCGGTCGAGACCACCACCTTTTTGCCGCTCAGGATGGCCGGAATGAGATAGGCCCAGGTCTTACCGGTGCCGGTCCCGGCTTCCACCAGCAACGGTTCCTCGCTGGTCAGGCAGGAGAAGACGGACTCAGCCATCTCCTGCTGCTGGGGACGGTATTCAAAGGAAGCGATTTTCTGGGCCAGGAGCCCTTCGGGTCCGAAGTAGCGTTGCATCGAGCGGCCTTTGGCGGATGGGGGAAGGCCTAGAAGAGGTCGGACTTGAAAAACGATTCCGAAGTCGATACGGGCATATAGGGTCTCTGTCCCATGTCCCCGTATTGACTGGTCCGGGAAGGGGGTGCTCCCGCAAAGGCGGCGTAGACCGCGCTGGGATCGTCGGCTGAGGCCACCGTCCCGCTGTCGGGATTGATTCGGGCAAAAACCACGCCCGAGGGGATGGGGAAGCTTTCCACGGGTTCATTCTTCAGCCACTCTTTCATAAAGTTCACCCAAATGGGGCAGGCTGCCCGGCCGCCGGTCTCACCCTTGCCGAGGGAGATGGTATGATCGTCGTAGCCGACCCACACACCGGTCAGGGTCGACGGGGTAAAGCCGACAAACCAGGCATCCTTCATCTCGTTGGTGGTGCCCGTTTTGCCACCCGCCGGTCGTCCCAGCTCTTTGGCTCTCTGGCCCGTGCCCTCTTCGATGACTCCCTGCAGGAGATGATTCACAAGGTAGGCGGTTTGTGGCGATATGACACTCTCGCGGACCACCTGCCGATCTTCTACCACCCGGCCTTTGCGGTCGAGGATCTTTTCGACCAGATAGGGTTCCACCCGATCGCCCTGATTGACGAACGGCGAATAGGCTGTCAGGAGTTCTTCGAGGGTTACTCCGGAAGCCCCCAGAGCGAGGGCGAGGGTTGGCGAGAGGGGTGATTTGATCCCCAGCAGCCGGGCATAGCTGACGGCGTAATTGACCCCGATCTGGCTGAGCAGCTTCACCGTGACGACGTTGCGCGAGTGAATCAGGGCTTTGCGCAGCAGGATCGGGCCCCAGAATTGACGGTCATAGTTGGCTGGTTTCCAGGGGCCTCTGAGGCTACGGTCGTCGAGCACGATAGGAGAATCGATCAGGATGGACGCCTCGGAGAAGCCCTTATCCAGGGCTGCGGCGTAGATGACCGGTTTGAATGCCGAGCCGGGCTGCCGGATGGCCTGGGTACAGCGGTTGAACTGACTCTTTTGGAAGTCCCTGCCACCCACCATGCAAAGGACCCGGCCGGTTTCCGGGACCATGGCCATGATCGCGCCTTCCATCCCGGGATCCTGCTCCAGCACCGTCAGCCAGCTCTTATCGTCCTGGAGCTTGTCCAGCCGCACCCGGATGATATCGCCGACGCGAAACATTCGCGCGGCGCGCTTGTCGGAAACCTGGGTCCATTGCCATCCTGAGGGCGGCAGTCGGCCGGTACCGTTTCCAAACTGGAGCTGGCAGACTCTGGTCCTCTCATCGTAAGCGGTTACCAGCGCTGCCGCTACGGTTCCCTGCGTCAGTTCACCGTTGCGGTCGGCCAGGATTTTCAGGGTATGTGGCCAGTCTTCCCGAGGCACGTTGAGGTGAATCCCACGATAGCGGCTGTGGCGCTTGTCGAGTTCTCGCAGGCCGCTGTCCAGGGCCTTTTGGGCTATTTCCTGAGCGCGGACGTCCATGGTGGTGTAGATTGAAAAACCTTCCTTGTAGAGACCATCCCGACCATAGCGGGCTTCCACCTGCCGCCGGACTTCTTCGGTGAAGGAGTTGAGCGCCTTCAAGGTCCAGTGCTTGGGCTTGGTAAAATGGAGCGGCTCGGCGAGTGCCCTTTTGGCTTCATCCGAGGTGATGAAGCCGACCTCTGCCATACGCTTCAGGACATATTCCTGGCGGTCTTTGGCGACGGAGAAGTTCTGGGTGGGGGAAAAGCGGCTGGGCGCCTTGGGCAGACCGGCCAGCATGGCGCCCTGGGCCAGGGTCAGTTCGGTGGTGTGCTTGTCAAAATAGGTGCGCGCGGCCGCCTCGACCCCGTAAGCGCCGGCCCCGAAGTAAATCTGGTTGAGATAGAGATACAGAATCTCGTTCTTGCTCAGTGCGTGGTCGATGCGATAAGCGAGGACGGCTTCCTTCAGTTTGCGGACGTAGGTCTTTTCCGGGGTGAGGAGGAGCGACTTGACCACCTGCTGGGTGATGGTACTTCCACCCTGGACAATCTCCCCCGCCTCGAGGTTCTTCAGCGTTGCCCGAATGATCCCCGGCAGATCGACCCCGCCGTGTTCATAGAAACGCACATCTTCGGAAGCCAGAAAAGCTTTCACCACGTGCGGCGGAATCTCCTGCAAGGGCACCAGGTAGCGTCGTTCCGTATAGAATTCGCCAATCAGAGACCCATCCGCCGCATAGACACTGGAAACCAGTGGAGGGTGGTAGTTTTTGAGGGACTGGATGCTGGGCAGGGAGCGGTCCAACTCGATGTAGAAAACCGCCAGCGCCAAGCCCGCCACCACCCCGGTGCCGATGAGCACGGTCAGGGAACCGAATGCGAGCCAGCGCAACGGACTGCGCCTGCCGGGCTTTCGCCTGTGAGCCGGTGACTGCTTCATGAATGATTCCTCACAATTAATGGAGAGCACGACTATAGCATACCTGCGAGGTCGGGGGAAGGTCCCATCCCGCGCGATAGAGGCATTCCCGGTGGATTGTGCTTCGGGGAATGTCAGTCTGAGGGCTGCTCCCGGGTCAGGGCCTGCGAGATGAGAGTGGCCAGCAGCTCCAGGGTAAGAGGTTTTTGGGCGAAGCCGCAGATGCCCATTTGGCGGGCCTTCTCTTCGGTTATCAATTCACTGAAGCCGGTGAGGAGAATGATGGGAAGGTCGGGTCGGATGGCGAGCAGTTCCCTGGCGAGGTCGGTCCCGGTCATGCCCGGCATGGTCATGTCGGTAATGACAAGATCGAACCGGTCGGGCTGAGCGCGAACCAGGTCCAGAGCATTCCGGCTGTCCATTATGCCTGTGACTTCGTAGCCGAGATCCTCGATCAGCTCCCGGCCCATTGCCACCAGCATTGCCTCATCATCCACCAGGAGGACCCTGCCGGTGCCCCGGGGGATGGAGGGCAGGCCCACTTGGTGGTCTTCCACAGGCGTGTCGAGGGCCGGCAGATAGACGCTGAAGGCCGATCCTTCGCCCCGCTCACTCTGAACGGTGATCGCGCCGCCATAGCCTTCGATGATCCCATAGACCACGGAGAGTCCCAGCCCAGTGCCTTCGCCAGGTTTCTTGGTCGTGAAAAAGGGGTCGAAGATGCGGTCGACGATCTCGGGGGCAATACCGGAACCGGTGTCGGCCACCGTCAATTTCACGAACTTGCCGGGAACCAGATCCGCGTGCAGTGCTGCCATGGCCGGGGTTATCGCCAGGGCCTCAAGGGTTACCTCGATCACGCCGCCGTGAGCGCGCATGGCGTGTGCGGCATTGGTGCAAAGGTTGATGAGAACCTGGTGGATCTGGGTGGGATGAGCAGGGATAGCCGGCAGCGGGGAGGAGATCTGCTGGCGGATTTCGATGGTGGAGGGCAGAGTAGCGCGAAGCAGTCTGAGTCCTTCGACAATCAGCGGTCCCATATCAATAGGCCTGATCTCGGTGGTTCCCGAACGGCTGAAGGTCAGAATCTGACTCACCAGGTTTCTGGCCCGCTCGCTGGCCTCCAATACCCGCTCGAGGTAGGGGTGGAGTTCCTCCTGCTGCAACTTGGTCTTTGCCATTTCCGTAAAGCCGATAATGGCGGCGAGGATATTATTGAAATCATGGGCGATGCCGCCCGCTAAGGTTCCGATGGCTTCCATCTTCTGAGCCTGGATGAGGCGGGTTTCGAGGGCTTTCCGCTCGGTAATGTCCTGGACCATGCCCTCGATGAAGAGCAACTGGCCATCAGCATCCCGGACGGCACGGGCGTTGATGCTCACCCAGGCGACGCTGCGGTCCTTGCGGAACACCTGGACTTCATATTCCTGTACCGAGCTCCGGTCTTCCATGAGCTGCAGGAGTTCCTTGCGCTTCTCGGGATGCACATAGAGTTGCCCGGAAAGATCGGTAAAATGGTCGGCGACCTCTTCCAGGGAGGTGTAGCCGATGATCTGGGCATAGGCCGAATTGGCGTTCAGGATTCGTCCGTCGGGAGTTGTCTGGAAAATGCCCATGGTGGCATTCTCGAAAATACTGCGGTATTTCTCTTCCGCCAGGACGAGCGCCCGTTCCGCCTGGCGGCGTTCGGTAATGTCGTGGATGGATTCGATGGCGCCGACGATATTCCCTTTGGAGTCCCGCAGCACCGTCGCCGTGCCACGGAGATAGGCCTGGCCGCCGCGCAACTCGGGAATATGGGATTCACCGGCCAGGATCGCCCCCTTTCGTTCCAGGCCGAGATACTGCACCTCTTCTTCCCGGTCCGGATTGAGCACCAGGTCGATGAGGATGGGCCGCCTCTTCCCATAGAACGGTACGGCATATTCATAGTCGTCTTTGCCCAGCATATCAGCGGCCTTGACCCCCGTCATCTCCTCGATAGCCTGGTTCCAGGCGATTAGCCGGCCCTCGCGATCGATGACCAGGGTGGCGTCCGGCAGGAAATTGATGATATCCGCGAGACGTTGTTCGGATTCCTGAAGGGCTTCGAACGCCAGTTTTCGTTCGGTAATGTCGCGAATGGATTCAACGGCACCGACCCGATGGCCGTGGGCATCAAAGAGCGGTGCGCCGGCGGCAAAGACGTGCGCCCCTTTGCCGCCATACAGGCGGGGTACGAAGGTTTCCGCAGCAATAATGCTGCCTCTCTTCCTGATATTCTGGTACTTGGATTCCAGTTCCGGATCGTCAAGGTCGAGAAGATCCAGCAAATGAGGACGGCGCTCGCCGTAAAACTGAACCGTAACGGCATAATCTCCCTGCCCGATCATCTCCTGCTTGCTGACCCCGGTCATCTCTTCAATGGCTTTGTTCCAGGCGATGACCTTCTTGTCGCGGTCAACGACAAACGTGGCGTCGGGAAGGAAAGCAATGATGTCGTGAAGCTGTTGATTGGCTGAGATCAGGGCTTCTTCGGTCGTTTGCCGCTGCTTTTCGTCTCTGAGGATGGTCAGGGCCCCGAAGAAGTAGTAGGCCCAAACCAGGGCGACGACGAAGAGAAAGCCCGCCACCAGCAACCATCGGTCCCGAAACCCCTGAATGAAGCCCAGCACTTCGGCTTCCGGGGTGGCGATGACGATCGACCAGAAGGTATCGCCCAGGTTGACCGGCAGGTAGACGGCATGCTTGGTGATGGACTCCACGGTTTTCCCGCGAACCCGGTCAAAGACATAGGTGGTTGCACCCTGTCGTCCCTGGACCATTTCTTCGGCCATGGTGAGGATGGAGGGAAAATCCTTGCAGTTTTCAAAGACCGTCTTGCCAACGTGCCCCGGCACCGGGCAATAGACTTCAATTCCCTGCTGAGTGATCATCCAGGCATAGCCGTCCTTACCGATCCTGATATCATCGAGAAACCGTTTCGCGATATCGTTGAAGGGGATCAGGACTCCCAGCGTGCCGGCGAAGGTGCCATGGTCGAATACCGGCATGTGAAACGCCACCGACGGCAGGCCCATGCCGTCCGTAAGGACCTCGCTCACAACCGGCTGCCCGGTTTTGATGACGCGCTGCACGTGCTCATGATGGGCCAGGCTGGGTGGACTCGATCCTTCCGGGTAAGCGTAGAGCAGCCTTCCCTCGGCATCCAGGCGTGCTATGGCTCTGATATCGTTGACATGCGTTTCATGGATCAGCTGCAGCAAGCGTTGCCCCTGGTCGCCCAGGGAAATGATCTCGGCCTGCATCGCGAGATGGCCCAGGAGGTCCCGATAGTGTCCAAAATAACTCTCGATGCCACGGGCCGCTTCCGTAGCCATAATGAACTGCTGCCGGTCGAGCTGGGTGATGGCTTCATTTTTCACTTCAAGGTAGGCAGAGTAGAACAGATATCCGCAGATCCCGGCTAGAACCAGTGGAATGGCGAATATCCTGAGCGATTTCATGGATTCATCCCCCATCAGTGTGCGATCCTCCGGTTAATTGCTGAGCACGAAACTGCGCCAATTCTGCCTGAATCTTCTGATAGGTCGCCATGGGAAAGGCCTTGGCGCTCATTCCGGCCATGGCCTGGTCGCTTATTTCTTTGAAGCCCTGCAACTGACTCGGGTCGATGGTTACCTTCTTCACCCCGCGCTTGAAGATGATCTCCAGTGCTTCCGCATTGTCCTTGCGGGTTTGTTCGATCAGCCGCTGCAGGTGTCTGGCAGAGACCTTCCGGAGCGTTTCCTGAAAAGGAGCGGGAATCCGGGCCAGGAACTTCCGGTCCATCACGAGAACTCCGCCAATGTAGGTGACGGGAGCATCGGTAAGGTACTTGATTTGCGTATACCATTGGGTGATGAGCGCGTAGTAGGGTGAATTGTAGACCACCTCGACAAGATTGGTCTGGAGGGCCATGAGGACGTCGGGGGCATTGATGGTGACCATGGAAACCTCGATCTTTTCCATAATGGCCTGCAACACGGGAGCGTTGGATTTGCCCCAGACCTTCCTGCCCTTGATGTCGCTCAAGCTGGAAACAGGGGTGGTCGACATGAAATAGAGGAAACCGAGCTCCGGCCAGCCGAGCACTTCGAAGCCCTTATCGGCAAAACCGCGCTTCAGGTCGGGTTCGAATTTCCCCATAATGTGATCGATTTCCTTGTAGTTGTCGAACAGGAAAGGGACCAGGAAAGCCCGCAGATCGGGATTGACATCGGTGAGGGCACTCGAGGTGAAGGCGGCGGCGTGGACCATGCCGACCCGAAGTTTCCGCAATACGTCTTCTTCATCACCCAGCACGAAGCCGGCAAAGAGCTTGAAACCCACCTTCCCGCCGGTTTCCTTGAGCAGGTCGGCGTTCATTTCATTGAATACCTGCATCAGTGAGCTGTTTTCCGGTGCCATGGTGGCCAGCTTGATCTCGTATTCCGGGGCTTCCGCCCCGAGTGCGGCACAAGGGAGCATGCCCACAAGCAGCAAGGCTAAAGCGAGGGCCATTGCCCGGTCGCCCGGCGCCATGAGCGGTAAGGGGTGAAGCGTGAGACGTGAGGCGTTGGGTGTCAGCGGCGAGGGGTGAGAGAATAGCAGCTTACAAATGGTTACGAAAAACCTGCAAAGAAACTCCATCATGGCGCATCCCACCCTGCTGTAAAAAACCAAGAACAAGAATCAATCCTCAACCCCATCAACCTGCCATTTTCCCCTGACCGATGACCCACCTCACAACCCCTTACCCCTCACGGTCGACTGCCAAAGTATTCCTCTGTCTTCTCAAGCAGTCTCCCGGCCTTCTCTTTGGCCAGGGTATTGGAAAGGGTCAGTTCGGGGAGTTCGGCAGCGGGAGCGTTAACCACCTCTCTTAACGTGGTCTCATACAGTTGGCGATCTTTGATTCCCACAGCGTAATACTCAGCGAATAGAACCTTGCCGGCCAGGGCCTGGTTGCCACTCATGGCCAAGGCCCGGTCGAAATGTGTTTTTGATTCACTCAGGCCACTTCCGAAAACGGGTGAGCGGGCCGCCAGGTACACCCCCATGAGCAAGTGGGGTCCACCGTAATAATAGCGGTCATCCAGTTGCAGGGTCCTTTCGAGCGTGGCTTCAAGAGCGGGCAAATCCCCTACCGCTTCGACATTGCCGAGGTTGCTGCTGATCCATCCGGCCCAGGCGCCGGCTGTCCAGAACAGGGCGGGCACATCTTCTTTTTGATACTGTTGGAGGAATTCCCTAAACTCGTTGAGATTGCCCGCAGCCGCCTGGCCAAAATCAGTCCGTCCTGACAGAGCGCGAAAGCCATAGCGTTTGGCTGTGAGATAGAGGGCTTCAGCCTTCCTGGGAGGGGCTTCGTCGGCAACCATGGAAGCATAGGAACTATAGGCGCGGCAGCCTGCCAGGAGCAGTTCGGGGTTGTCGGGGTAAGCTTCGATGAGCCCATCCACGAGCATGAGATATGCCGGAGTGCCCTCGCGGATGAGCGCAGTCTCCGTCTGCTTGCTGGCTGCCTGAGCCACGTCCTGCAGCGTCAGGGCAACGGCAGCCACCCGGGCCTGTTTAACGGGAATGCACCCGGCCGCCGCAAGAATCAGGCACGGAGCGAAAAGGTAGAACAAAACGGCTGAAACGGAACCAACGCGCGTCATCTGGTCTCTGTTCATAGCACTCAGTCAACTTTTCGAGTCACAGCAACAATCTTTGTCCCCGGTTACGACCTTGGAGCGATAATTAGTTGGCAGACGGCGATTTGTCAAGATTTGCGGAAGCACCATGCAGAAAAGCCAATAAGCCTCGCTCCCGCGGAAAGCCCGCACCGCGGCTGGAAGAGCGGCCTTTTCGCCGGAATCCACCGGCAGGCCATTTCGGGTTCCGCTTCGCAACACCCAGGCTATAGTCTGGATTCCAGCCGAAAGTGGGCGGGGATGACGTCCAGGACAAAGGTTACGCTGTGATCAGGTCCAAAACTAAGCGCTGGCCCGCAATCTGCGGAACTTCGGGCGGACTTCCTGGTATTGGGAGAGAATCCTGAGATTCCGCTGCCAGTCTTCTTCGGTTTCGTGCTGCCAGGTTGGAAAGAGATCATAGCCTGCATACCACTTCAGGCGATGCCGACGACAGATGAACCAATGAGATCGGCCCACATTCAAATACCCGTCATTGCGTCCGCATTTCGGGCAGTCTCCAAGCCTGCCGGGTTCGGGGAATTTCAGGATAAGCCCTGCACTCATAGCGCACCTCCCCCCTTGTTTACCTCAGGTCTTCCCGCTTCCGAAGCAGAGTCTTAATTTCCTGGAGCTGGTCCTTGTGAACAACGAGGGTTTTTGGACCGGCCCGCACCACGACCAGGTCCTTCACCCCTATAAGCATAACCTGTTCCTGGGAATTTTCACAGAAAACCAGATTATCGACCGCATTCAGGACGGCAAGCCGGCCGCGGTGGGAGTTGCCATCCGCATCGCAGGGAAGGAACTCACGCAGTCCCAGCCAGCCGCCGACGTCGCTCCAGGAGAAGGTAGCAACCACACAGCGCACTTCGGCGGCCTTTTCCATGACCGCGTAGTCGATGGAAATCGCCTCGAGAGAAGCAAAGCCCGCTCGCAGAGCCTCTGCCCAGCTGGGTGTTCCATCAAACTCACAGGCCTGCGAAAGGGAACGGAAATGCTGCGGCAGGTTTTTTGCCAGTTCCTTCAGAATTGCCTCGGCAGTCCAGACAAACATGCCGGAATTCCAGTAGAAACGTTTGGATGCCAGATAGTGCCGGGCGGTTTCAAGGTCCGGTTTTTCCTTGAAACGGACCAAGCGGAAATGGTTGATGCCCTGGTCATCCGCCAGCTGTTCGCCCAGTTCCAGATAACCATAAGCGGTTGCCGGGTAAGCGGGTTGGATGCCGAAAGTGTAGAGCGCCCCGCTCGAACGGGCGAAGCGAACGGCCGACTGGAGAGTTTGCTGGAAAAGCGCGACCGGCTCAATCATGTGATCCGCAGTCAGAGTAGCAATTACCGGATTGCCAAAGCGCCTGCGGCAAAGAGCGGCTCCGAGCGCCACCGCCGCCGCGGTGTCGCGCCTCATCGGTTCACCGATGACGTTTTCCGGCGGAATCTGCGGCAAATCTGCTCGCACCAGCGCGACCGAGGTATTGTTGGTGAGGACCAGGATACGCTGCAGTGGAACCAGCTCGGCAATGCGGTCGAAGCTTTTCTGCAGCAGGCTGCGATCGTCGAACAGACGGAGGAACTGCTTTGGCCTGGCTTCCGTACTGAGCGGCCAAAAGCGGGTTCCTGCCCCGCCTGCCATGATCACGATGACAAGGTTTTCATCCGCAGGATTCATCGCTCTCCCCCCAAGCGCATGCCGCTAGTGCCGTCCGGTCAGTGGGACGAAGGCAACTGGCAGGAGTTGCCGGAATTTGGGCTTGCCCTTCTGATCCTTTTCCACCAGGGTCAGATACTGGGTGGTGCGGGGCTCGCCTACGGGAATGATCATTCTGCCTCCGGGTTTCAACTGTTCGATCAGCGGCGCCGGAACGGCGGGAGCGGCGGCTGTAACGATGATGGCGTCATATGGCGCATGCTCCGGCCAGCCGTAGTAGCCATCGCCGGTGCGCACCGCGACATTTGCGTAGCCCAGGCGCTTAAGCTTTACCCGGGACTCTTCCGCAAGCTCGAGGATGATTTCGATCGTGTAGACCTGCTTTGCACAATGAGCGAGCACGGCAGCCTGATAACCGCTGCCGGTCCCCACCTCCAGGACGATGCTCGCGTGGTCGAGCTCGAGCAGCTCTGTCATAATCCCCACAATGTACGGCTGAGAGATGGTCTGGCCCTGACCGATGGGAAGCGGCCGGTTTTCGTAGGCGTACCGCCTCAGGGGTTCGGGAACAAATTCATGACGAGGAACACTGTCCAGGGCGTCCAGCACGCACGGACTGAGGGCCTTTTTGCCGATGCGGTCGCGGGTGAGTTTGAGGTCATCTTTGATTTCGGCCAGCATGGCGGCCCGTTCTTCGGCATAACCATCGGGTTCCGGTCCGGCAGCGAGGATCACCCTCTCAGGCCCCCATGCAAGTACTCCAATGAGCAAAGCAATGATGTGCCATTTCATAGGTTCTCCTTGCAGGACAGCTGCATTTATTCTTGAGAAGTATACACACCAGCTGTCGAACGACCAAGTTCAATCAAGGCTCAGCTGCCGCCACAAGCGCCGTTGGAAGGAGCGCACACAGGCTCTGTCGAGGGAAGCAATCAGGAGGTGGCAAAGATCTGCAAGTATATTCTGCGTGTTCGGGGGCCATCGAACTCGCAGAAGAAAACGCGCTCCCACGTCCCGAGGATGAGTTGCCCGTGGTCAATCATGAGAAAAGTCCTGGCCCCGGTGAGGGTGGCTTTGATGTGTGCCGCGGAATTTCCCTCGCTGTGCTTATAGCCGGCCCGCCAGGGAACGGTCCGGTCCAGAAAGTCCAGGATGTCTTCCATGACCGCCGGATCGGCGCCTTCGTTGACCAGGATGCCAGCCGTGGTGTGTGGCACATGGACGAGGCAGAACCCGCTCTTGATGCCACTCTCCACGACCTTGCGAGCAATGCGGTCGGTTACGTCCACCATGGCACTGCGAGCCGGTGTCCGGATTTCAATGGTTTCGAGCATCGTGCCTTCCTTTCCCGGCCATCATGCGGCCTGGGGCAAGACGGTTTGAGTGTCGCTTCAGGTGAATTCCGTTGCGTGTTTGACTGCCTGTGCCAGCGCTTCCAGTTCCTGGTTCTTTTTGTCCTCATCCCACCCCAGCAGGTCCGCCATGGTGTCGGCCACAAAAGCCTGGGCGGTCGCGATCTCGGCAATCTGAAAGTGAATCATGCCGGTGCGTCGTATGAAGAAATCACAGAGGCTGGTTGCCATCTCAAAGCGAACGGTGTACCAAACCTCTGCTTTCAGCCATGCTTCTCGGGAATTGCCGGACTCTCTGTAGAAATCGCAGGCCATGGCGATCAGGCGGTCGAGGTTGGTCCCGTATCGGTGGAAGAGCCGTCTGAAATGCTGCCGGGAGATACCAGTGTCGCTGACCCTGGGATACTTGGAGTCAGCATATTCTGCCAACCGGCTCAGCTCGGGTTCGAACTGAAATTCACCGCCTGCCAGCTTGATGTATCTGGTCTGGCACTTGGGAATGACTCCTTTTTCTCTCCGTGCCAACCGTTTGCACACCAGGTCGACGACTCGTTTTGCCATGAGCCGATAGCCGGTGAGTTTCCCACCGGCAATGGAGATCAGCCGCGACTCCGACAAGAACACCTCGTCTTTGCGTGATAATTCAGAGGGAGCCTTACCCTCCTGGTGGATCAGCGGCCTTAATCCCGACCACGCGGATTCCACATCCTTGACGGTCAGCTTGATCGACGGCGCAATGCGCCTGACTGCCGCCAGCAGGTATTCGATATCATTTCGGGTAATATCAGGATTTTCCAGGCTTCCGGCATATTCGGTGTCAGTGGTGCCGATGTAGACGATGCGATCGCGCGGGATCGCGAAGATCATGCGCCGGTCACCCACATCGAAATACATGGCGGTTCTGAGTGGGAGTCTGGAGCTGGGGACCACGATGTGAATGCCCTTCGTGATATGCAGCCGTCGATGATCCAGTGAGTTGTCTCGATCCCTGATCCGGTCGACCCACACCCCGGTAGCGTTGACCGTGTACTTGGAATAGATACAATGGGTCATACCAGCCACCAAGTCCTTGACGGCCACTCCTTCTACCCGGCGTTTCTGATAAACGAAGTCCGTGGCTTCGACATAGTTGATCACGACAGCACCGTATTCGGCTGCTTTCTTGATTACCTCGATGGTGAGCCGAGAATCATCGGTGCGGTATTCATAGTAGAGGGCACCGCCTTTAAGGATTCTGGGATCGAGGAGCGGTTCCCGCTCCAGCGTCTCCTCAAAGGTTAACATCCGGCGGTGTTCCCGCCTTTTGACACCCGCCAGGTAATCATATACGTACAGCGCCAGCGACGTGGTGAATTCTCCGAGCGTTCCATCCTTAATGATAGGGAGAAGCATCTTTTCGGGGATTACCAGGTGCGGGGCGTTTTGGTGCAGGATTTCGCGTTCCCGGCCGGCTTTATGGACCAGCCCCAGTTCGAGATGTTCGAGATAGCGCAGGCCGCCATGGATCAGTTTGGTGGAGCGACTGCTGGTGCCGGCGGCAAAATCCTGTTTTTCGATGAGAGCGGTTTTCAGACCGCGCGAGGCGGCATCGAGCGCGATTCCGGCGCCGGTTATACCCCCGCCGATGACCAGAATGTCGAACTGGCGACCGGTCAGCTGCGCGATGGTTTCTTTCCGGTCGAGGAGGCAGAGAGCTTGCTCTTGCTTGCCCTGCCTTGTTCCAGACTCAGTGATCAGGTCGGGACTGTCAGTTTGCTTCATGAGTCTTGAGTCCTTCAGCAATCCGCCTCATGACCCGGCACTGGCATTCTTGGTGCAGTGACTCACGCCGGGATAATCAGCCCCGATTCCGTGCGCTGGAACGGCTCGGTTTGGCGTGGCTCGGTGGCCTCGAACTCCTTCGGCCAATGATAATGCAAGGAGAGTTTGACCAGTTCCCTGACAGCCGGATTGTCACTCGCCGGTGCGTCACTCAACAGGTGCTGAGCAACAGTCCAGGCCGATTCTGCCAACTGCTCACGGGAGCAGAGCTTCAGCCACAAGGCCTGTTCTTCGAAAAACCGCCGGTAGAGAAGCCGGGTCTTTCCCACGCAGAGCTCATTGGCAGCCTGCTTCAGGGCGTCTATGGTTCGTTCTTCCTGGATCTCCTTGGGAATCACCAGCACCGGATTTTCCAGATCCTGCACTCGCTGCCAGTAGGGCGTGAGCGCGCTCCTGGGGAAAACCAGCCAGGACCAGTCGACGCTATTCAGCAGGCTGCCGGTATCGACGTCCTCGAGGCCCCCCCTGACATCCTCCAGTTGCGGCATCAGCTCATGGACATAGGGCGGTTTCGCCGGATCGTGGAACGGATCAAGGAGTCTGGTCGCATGGTCCCGTTCGGCGGAAGCTTGTTTGCTGTGACAAAAATCCAGGAGTTCAAAAAAGAGCCGGGCGGCATGGTACATTGGGACTTCACAGGGTTTCCGATCGGGGTGGCGTTCTCCCACCTTCTGCAGATACTCCCGGTAGACTTTCTGTGAACCCTCGGTGACTCGGATGTAGACTTCTTCGAAATCCCGCTCCATTAACGCGGTAACCAGCATCGGTGCGGGGTAATTGGGTTCGGGAACCAGAGCAGCGAAAAGTCCGAAGGTCCCATCCACCGGCAGTACATGAGCAAGCGGTTTTCTGGCTTCTTCTTTCTGGACCAGGACCACATTCTCGGTCGTCGGCAGGCCCGGTTCGGCGGTATAGCCTCGCTGAGAAAACCGATAAGCAGCCTGCCTGACCATCTTCGCCAGCTTCTTGTCCCGAATAACCTCTCTGACCGCCAGAAAAGTCTGAAAGCCCACCTGTGAGGGCTTCCGGCTGAGCTCCGCAACGAGGGCCGCGGCGAGGCTTTCCTGGATACTCAGGGTGTTCACCAGGGATTTGAGATAATTTTGGAGGGTAGCGCCTTCGGGGTTTTGAACCGAGAGGCGATCCACGATCATTTCCAGTTCGCCGAGCTGTTCCGGACTTAAGGTCGGCTCGGCCCTCCTGCTCTTCTTCAGGTCCTGTTTCCTGCTCATTTTCGCCTGTGTCCCAATCGTAGCCGCTTGAAATGTACAAAGAAAAGCCCCACCATCGCGCACCTGACCGCGATGGTGGGGCTTTATCACATTTGGACCAAATGATCTACTCTTGTTCTCCCTCCGGCGGTTCAAGCACCAGGGAATCCGCCACCAATTCCCAGAGATATTTCACCTCGAGATCCATCATGTCGTATTCCTTGCGAATGCTCTTCATGATCATGTCGCGGCAGTTGTGGCAGGGGGCGATGACCATCTTGGCACCGGTATCTCTGATCTGTTTGGCCTTGGTTCGGCCATAGAAAGTCCGCTCCTCGACGTACGGTGCCGCCCAGGCGCCGCCGCCAGCCCCGCAGCAGAAGTTGTTGGCCCGGTTGGGATACATGTCGACAAAATTCTCACAGCACTGCTGGACCACCCACCGGGGTTCCTCAAAGTAACCATGGCCGAACATCCGCTCACTCTTGCGGCCATAGTTGCAAGGATCGTGATAGGTCGTCAGTTCGTGGTGAATCGACTTGTCGACCTTGATGCGCCCCTCTTCAATGTATTGTTTCAGAAGATCGTGCACGCTCAGAAACTTGACGTTTTCATTGGCATACCATTTTTGCAGACCAAGCCTGGTCGCATAGTAAGCGTGCCCTCATTCGGGCAAGACAAGGTATTCCGCCTCCATCTCTTTGTAGTTCTGGACGATCCTCCCGACAATCTCTTTCATGGACTCGTCATCGCCGGTGAACAGACCCCAGTTGACCCCTTCCCAGTTCTTGGAAGTGACCGTCCAGGATTCCTTGGCGGCGTAAAGGATACGCCACCAGAAGAACATGTCCTCGGGTTCGGCGAAGGGCTCCTTGGAATTGATGGTAAAGAGATACTTGGCGCCCTTCTGGTCGATGGGGACCTTAAAGCCGGGCAGTTCCTCCGCCAGTTCCATGCCCACATCCTCGAGCAGACCGAGAAAATCCTCGGTGGGGATGCCCACGTTATTGCCGCTCTTGAGGCACATCAGCACGCCCTTATGGAGTACACCGGGCACCTTGTCCCGCTCCCGATGAGTACGGGCCGAGCGCAGCAACGCCAGGAGGTCGATATTCATCGGACAGGCATGCTCGCACCGACCACACAGGGTGCAGACCCAGGGGAATTTGGAATCGATCACTTCTTGATCCATTCCAAGCAAGGCCAACCGCACCACCTTCCTGACATCCAGGCCGTCCACGCCGGTGACCGGGCAGCCTCCGGCGCAGGTGCCGCAGGTCAGGCACAGGTCGGCATACTGGCTGGCCAGCCGGCGCTTTTCGCGTTTAGAGATTAACAATGGTTCCATGATTCTCTCCCGTTAACTTGACTCTCTCAAAATACCCACCGCCAAAACGTTACTGCTTAACGATTTGATGCAACCTCAAAGCAACCAGGGAAAACACCGGGATTCGCGGTCTGGGGATAAGGTCCTGAGCAGGATGCCGCATGTTGAAACGATCTGGCTGGTGCGCCTTCGTCAACGCTCACCCGGTAAGCTATAGCACAACCCTTTCTGCCGTCAAAGCTTTTTCAAAAGAACCGGATCCGTCCGGTTCCATCCTTAATATTCATTAGGCAAGCGGGACAGCTGTTCGAGGGTGAACACCGGCCCATCCTTGCACACATACTCGGTGCCGATGTTGCACCGCCCGCAGATGCCGATGCCGCATTTCATCCGCATCTCGAGGCTCGAGATGATCCGTTCCGGAGGAAATCCCAGCTCGGTCAGCACCGGCAGGGTGAACTTGATCATGATCGGCGGCCCGCAAATGATGGCATAGGCATTCTCCGCGGAGGGCGCCTTCTGCTTGGTGATCGCCGGTACAAAGCCGATGTTGTATTTCCAGTTGGGATCGGTGGTGCCGTCCACGGTGATATGCATTCTGATGTCATCCCGCTGTTCCCAGGCCGCCAGTTCTTCCTTATAGAGCAGCAGTCCGGGGAAACGCGCACCGTAGACGACGTCGATGTTGCCAAAGCGGGGCCGATTGGCCGGGTCGAGCATGTAGACAATGGATGAGCGCAGCGTCGTGAAGGCGAAGCCGCCGCCTACGATCACCAGGTTCCTGCCCTCCAAAAGATCCCAGGGGTACCAGTTGCCCAGCGGCCCCCGCACGCCCATGATCTCGCCGCCCTTCATGTTGTGGATGTAGCTGGAGACCTTCCCCACCTTGTTCACGGTGAACTTGATAAAGCCCTTCTCGGTGGGAGACGAGGCAATCCCGATGGGGATCTCACCCTGGCCGGCTACCGAGAGTTCCGCGAACTGGCCGGGCGTATACTGGAACTTCTGTTCATCGTCAGGGTTCAGGAAAACCAGTTTGATCGTCTTGAGGTTACGATCCTCGGTTTCGGTGATGATGGACTCGACGCGAACCGGATATGGCAGATAAGGGTTATTCACCTTCGTTCCTCCAACTGAAAGCTGATGCCGCTTACGCCGGGCACACACAAGAGGCGGACATGAGCCGCGCCACTTCCCGGATGTCGATGTTGACGGGGCAGGACTTCACACAGCGCCCACAGCCGACACACGCCACCCCGCCGTGGTACTTGTCCTGATAGTACTTGAGCTTGTGCATGAAGCGCTGGCGGACGCGCTGGAGCTTCACATTGCGGGGATTGTGCCCCGACCCGTGCAGCGTGAAGAGCGGAAACATGCACGAATCCCAGATGCGGAGACGGTCCCCCTGATCGTTGCAGACTTCATCCTGGATATCGAAGCACCAGCAAGTGGGGCACAGAAACGTACAGGTGCCACAGTTGATGCAGGAGAACTGGACCTCGTCCCAAAAGGCCGCATTGAACAGCTCGAGCATGTTCTGATCGGCAATGGCCTTGGGGTCGAACTGAATGGTGAGCTGCGCTTCAGCCGCCTGCTTGAGCTGCGCCACCTGCTCCGTCATGGCCGGCGCAACTGCTTCGCCCCCCGCGAGGCCGGCGGCGAGTTCCTTGCCCTTGTCGGTGACCGCCTGCAGGACGTAGCCGGTGCCGACGTCGATCAGCAGGGCGTCGAGCCCGGCAGGATCGAAGGGACCGGTTCCCACCGAAGTGCAGAAGCAGCTGCGGCAGGGAGCGTTGCAGGCGAGGCCTACCAGAATGGTGCTGGCACGCCTCCTGGTCCACCAGGGATCCTTGATGGTCTCGGTGTCGAAGTTGGCGTCATCGAGCCGAAAGGCCTTGGCGTCGCACGGCCGGATTCCCAGAATGACCCGGGGCGAGTAGTCCTTGGGAGCCTCCTTGACAATCCCCGCTTCCGGATCCCCTGTGGCCAGGGAATACTGGAACATCCGCTCGGAGTGAGGGTGAAAGAGCCCTTTGGGCGACAGGCGGGTGTTCTGGTAGCTGAGATCGATTTCATCGCTGGCCTTGAGCTCGGCAAACTCATGGTACTGCCCCTGGAAGACCGGCCCGAAAACGCGCTGCTGGCCCATGAGCTTCTCGACAAAACCGGGGAACTTTTCCTTGGCAATATAGATTTCCATCATCCGTTTAACCCTTGTGCCCACTATTTGATAAACTGTTGCGGATCATCAGGTCGGTAAGTATCCAGCGGCGGCCGTTGATCCGGAACCACTCCCGCCTCATACCCATAAAGCTCCTTGATGTCCTTTTCCATTTTCTTGGTGAACTGGCGCATTTTGATGCCCACGGGGCAGGCCCGCTCACAGGAACCGCAGTCGGTGCAACGCCCGGCCACGTGGTACGCGCGCAGAAAATGAAAGGTCCGGGTATCAGTGGGATCGATGGTTTTTCCCACCCACTGCGGTCGGGATTCGTCGACAAAGCAGGTCGGACAGAAACAGACCGGACAGGCATTCCGGCAGGCATAACAGCGAATGCAGGTCTTGATGAGATTGTCGAAGTACTCCCACCGCTGCTCGGCCGACATGGCCTCAACCAGCCGCACATCCTCGTAGCGGTCGACCTCCGTCTGCTCGGGCACGGGCTCCCCCAGCAGTTCGTCGTAGATGACCGGATTCCGGTGGGTGCAGATGGCGCAGTTCTCCTGAAGATATTCCTGACGGTCGAGTGCCACCTCAAAGCCGGCGCCGCTGACGAGAACCCTGCCGTCCTTCTCGGTGACGCCAACCGGTTCCTTCCCATCCAGGGCACCCAGAATCCGCCGCCGATCCAGCATGCCCTGGCAAGGGATGCCAAGAATGTGGAGCTGCTCGCGCTTGATCTGGTATTCCAGGAGATGGACCACGATGTTTCGCGAGTCGCAGCCCTTGGCCACAATCGCCACCCGGTCCGTTCTCTTGGATAGATAGTTGGCGAGGTTGATCCCGCAGTTGCTGTCCCAGTAAAGTTTTCTCACCTGATCGGCGTTCTTCGCGAGGAAGGGCTCATTCATGAACGGCAGCGTCCCCTTGCGAAAGCCGATGACCACATCCACCTGCTTGTCAGCCAGAAGGCGCCTTGCCGCCTCCTGAATCTTCTCAGTATATGCTTGCATCTACAACACCTCAGCGTGCTTCTTAAGGAAATGCTGGGAGGGACCTGCCGCCTTCACCGTCTTGATGACCGCTCGCGCCGTTTCGGCGAACTTGGTGGCTTCGGCGGAAGAGATCCAGGAAAAATGCAGCCGTTCCGGTTCGATCCCCGTATGTTCCAGGAGGCTTTTCAATAGAGTAAACTTGCGTCGGGCGTAAAGATTACCTTCCAGGTAATGGCAGTCTCCCGGGTGTCACCCGGAGACCCACACCCCGTCAGCCCCTCGGCGAAAGGCTGCCAGCACGAATTTGGGGTTGACCCGGCCGCTGCAGGGCACCCGAATGATCCGCATGTTGGGCGGATACTGCATGCGGCTGACTCCCGCCAGGTCCGCGGCACCGTACGAGCACCAGTTGCACAGCAGGGCCACAATCTTAGGTTCCCAATCAGACATGATTCCTTCTCCTCATCAATCCTTATATATTGTCAATCATGGCAAAAATCTGAGCGTCGTTGAAACCCCGCAGGTTGATGGCGCCGGAGCGGCAGGAAGCGACGCAAAGGCCGCAGCCCTTGCAGAGAGCCGCGTTGACCTCGGCTTTTCCCTTGTCGTTAAAAGTAGGGGCCGAAAACGGGCAGATGCTGACGCAAGTGCCGCAGCTGCTGCAAATCATCTGGTTGGTGACAGCCACCGTACCGCTGAAGAGGATCGAATCCAGGGCCAGGAAGGTCCCCGCGCGGGAAGCCGCCGCCTGCGCCTGCGCAATGCTTTCGTCGATCGCCTTGGGATAATGGGCCAGACCGCACAGGAAGACGCCGTCCGTGGCGAAATCAACCGGCCTCAGTTTGGCGTGGGCCTCGATGAAAAACCCTTCGGCATTGACGGGGACCTTGAAGAATTGTCCCAGTGCCTGCGTTTCATTGGGCAGGATGGCCGTGGCCAGGGTGACGAGGTCCGGCACCAGGGTGATCGGCCGCTGCAGCACCTTATCGAACACGGTCACGTGGATCTTCCCGTCCACCTTGGCGATCGCCGGTTTGTCTTCCAGGGTATAGCGAATGAAGATCACTCCGGCTTTCCTGGCTTCCTGGTAAAGTGTCTCCCGCTCCCCGTAGGTCCTCATATCGCGGTAGATCACGTAGACATCGCAGTCTGGATTGATCCGTTTGAGTTCCAGGGCGCTCTCCACCGAGTGCGTGCAGCAGACGCGGCTGCAATAAGGGCGATCAGGCTCCCGGGAACCCACGCACTGGACGAACACCGCGGTTTCGACGTTCTTGAGGCCGGGATCCTTTTCCCGGAACCGATGATCCAATTCCTGATGGGTGACGATGCGCGGATCCTGGCCGAAGAGATATTCCGCCGGCTGCAATTCCTTGCCGCCGGTGGCGATGATCGCGACCCCGTGCTCGACGGTTTCCGGCTCGGCTCCGTTTTGAATGGTGGTCTTGAAGTTGCCGACAAAGCCTTCTACATGCGTGATGGCACTCGAGAGGAAGACCTGGATCTGCGGGTGATTCATGACCTCTTGAGCCAGCCCTTGAGCGTAGGCTGCGATGGCTTCCCCGCGCCAGGTCTTGTAGAGATGGAGGGCCTGGCCGCCAAGCTTGTCGGACTGTTCCACCAGATAGACGGGATAGCCCTGATCCCCGAGGGTTTTTGCCGCCACCATGCCGGCCACGCCGCCGCCCACCACCAGGGCTTTGCGGGTGACACTCAGCTCGGGTTCCTGCAGGGGTTCCAACAGGACCACTTTGGATACCGCCATTCGTACGAGGTCTTTGGCCTTTTCGGTGGCGCGGACGGGATCGCCGCTGTGCACCCAGGAGTCCTGGTTGCGAATGTTGGCCATCTCGAAGAGATACTTGTTCAACCCCGCGTTGATGAGCGTCTCCTGGAACAGGGGTTCGTGGGTGCGGGGCGTACAGGCCGCGACCACCACCCGGTTGATCCCTTGTTCCTTGATCACCTGGGCCATCTTCACCTGCGTGTCCTGCGAGCAGGTGTAGAGATTGTCTTCCACGTAGACGACGTAAGGCAGCGTTCTGGCGTAGTCCCGCACCTCGGGCACCTTCACGATGCCGCCGATGTTGATGCCGCACTGACAGACGAAGACGCCCACCCGTGGGGGCTCGCCCACCACGTTGGTTTCGACGGGCTTTTCCTTGATCGTCGCCTGGCTCCAGCGCGAGTCGCTGAGCAGCAAGGCTGAAGCGGATGCCGCCGCCGAAGCCTCCATGACGGACTGGGGAATGTCTTTGGGACCCTGCAGGGCGCCGCACACATAAACGCCGGGGCGGGAGGTTTCCACCGGCGTGAAGCTGGCGGTCTGGGCGAAGCGGTTTTCGTTGAGATCGATGCCCAATCGCTGAGCCAGCTCTTTCGTCCCTTCGCTCACCTGGAAGCCGACGGAGAGCACCACCAGGTTGAAGACTTCGGATTTGATCAGCCCATCTTCGGTGGCATATACGATTTCGACATCGCCGTCCCCGGTCGCATCCAGAGTGTGCACCCGCGAACGGATGAAGCGTACGCCGTGATGGTCCTTGGCGTTGTTGTAGTACTGCTCGAAATCCTTGCCGTAGGTCCGCATGTCCATAAAGAAAATGGCGGCATCGAGAGGCTCGTGGGCATGCTCCATGGCAATCACGGCTTCCTTGATGGCGTACATGCAGCAGACCCCGGAGCAGTACGGGTTGTCACAGTGGTGCAGATCGCGCGACCCCACACACTGGAGCCAGGCGATCTTGCGCGGCTGCTCACGGTCATAGGGCCGCATGAGATGCCCGCGGTAAGGCCCGGAGGCACTCAGAATGCGCTCGAACTCGAGGCTCGTAACCACGTTGGGAAGGTGCGCGTAGCGGTAGGTATCGAAGGTGCTGGGATCGAACACCTCGTTGCCGGTCGCCAGGATCACGGCTCCCACCTCGAGCTCGGAGCGGCGGGGGGCATCGTTGTAGCAGACCGCTTCCGCCAGGCAGACCTTCTCGCACAACCCGCACCCAAGGCAGGTTTCACGGTCGATGGAGAAGACCAGCGGTACGGCCTGAGCGTAACGGATGTAAGTGGCGGCGCGGCGGTCGAGCCCGCAGTTGTGCTCACTCACGGCAGTCACCGGGCACACACGGGCGCACTGACCGCAACCGGTACAGCGAGCCGGGTCAATGTAGCGAGGATGATTGACGAGCTTGGCTTTAAAGTTTCCTGCCTCACCATCGAGTGCTTCCAGTTCGGTATTGGTAATGATGTTGATGTTGTGATGCCGGCCGACCTCGACCAGTTTGGGCGAGATGACTCACATGGCGCAGTCATTGGTCGGAAAGGTCTTGTCCAGCTGGGCCATCAAACCGCCGATGGTGGGCGACTGATCCACCAGATGCACATAATAGCCGGTGTTGGCCAGATCGAGGGCGGCTTGCATGCCGGCAATGCCGGCGCCGACGATCATCACTCCTCCGATGCGCTTGCTCTTATCCTGCTCTGCCATTCCCATATTCCCGCTGTTTTTGTTAGCTCTTGGTTATTGGCTCTTAGCTCTTAGCTGTTGGCTTTTGGTCATTCTATCCGTTTAAGGAAGCTCAGAAAGCCCTCCCGTTTCACTCCTCACGCCTGACGCCTCACCCCTCACGCTTCACGCCGCCAGCCGCACAAACTTGGGCGTCGTGCCCTCGTAGCCGTGCAGGTCGATCTGACCGGCCTTTTCAATCTCGCCCAGGAGGATCGAGATAGTGTAAACCGGCAGGCCGCTCGCAGCGGCGATTTCCCGTACCGATCGGGGCCCCTCACTGAGAATTTCCAGAATGAGGGCCTTCTGGTACTCCTCCTCCACCACCACCTTCAGCAGTTGTTTGAAGGGCGCCTCGTCGAGCTTCAGGTGGTAGACGTTCTCACGTTCGACGAGCTGACGCTCCATGCCCATGAGCCAGCGAAGCCGGGGTGAATTCAACGCCCCTTCCACCGCTGCCAGAGGAAGTTTGTGTTGTTCTCGGTCAAAAGGTCCCATGGCCTGCATGACCCCGCTCAGTTCCGTGATCAGGCTTGCAAACAATTGACCTTCAGCGGCACTCACCCAGCGGAGCTTCACTCGGTCCACACCGATTCCCGAGAGCTCCATGAGCTGCTCCACCACGGCCATCCGTTTTTCAGTGTAAACATTACCTTCCAGGTAATGGCAGTCACCGATGTGTCACCCAAAGACGAAGACCCCGTCGAAACCGCTCTTCAACCCCTCGATGACATGGAGGGGATCGACTCGCCCGGAGCACATGGTTCGAATGATCCGGATGGTAGGCGGGTACTGAAATCGGGACACCCCGGCCAGATCCGCCCCGGCGTAGGCACACCAGTTGCACAAGAAGGCCAGGATTTTGGGCTCGAAGGCACCACTGTCACTCATGTTTTTCTCCTGATCTAGTCTACAGAAAACTAATCGCGAGCTCCGCCAGCGCGAATTGCAGCCACCAGCTGGCGTCCCCGGAAATGCATCATATCGATGGCCTGCTGCGGGCAAGACGCGGCGCACACCCCGCAACCCTTGCACGACGCCGTAATGGTCTCAGCCCGAAAACCCTTGCCGACAACTTTATGCGTTCTAATCGCCCCAAATGGGCATGAGGCTTCGCAAAGAGCGCAGCCGATGCAAAGGTCCTGATCCACCATGGAGACGACCGGGGGCGCTTCCACGTAAGGTTTTGCCAGGGCCATGGCGGCTCGGGCCGCGGCTGCTTGAGCCTGGGCGATGGATTCTTCGATGGGCTTGGGATAGTGCGCCAGGCCGCAGACAAAGACGCCGTCCGTAGCAAAATCGACGGGACGAAGCTTCATGTGGGCTTCGACGAAAAAGCCATCCGCATTCAACGGCACTTTGAAGGCTCGGGCGAGCTCTTCTAACCCCTTGGGGATGAGGGCGGTAGCCAGGTTGAGGTAATCCACATGGAGCTGGATGGGTCGGCCGAGGATGTGATCCCTGATCGTGATGCGCAATTTTTCTTTGCCGCCCAGAGAGATTTTTTCGACCACCGGCTTTTCATCTTGAGCAAAGCGGATGAAGAGGACGCCAAGCTCGCGAGCCTTCTTGTACAGCTCCTCGCGCAGGCCGTAAGTGCGCAGATCACGGTACAGGATGTAGACATCGAGGTCGGGATTCCTGGTCTTGTACTCGATGGCCTGCTGCACCGACGCTGTGCAGCAGATTTTGGAGCAGTAAGGACGTTCCGGTTCCCGCGAGCCAACACACTGGATGAAGGCGATAGCCTCCGCCTCCTGCAGGCGCCTGGGTTCCTTTTCAAAAAGGTCCTCAAGTTCGTGCCAGCGGGTGACCCGTTCGTCCTGACCGTACAGATACAAATCGGGTGTCAGGGAATGGGCACCTGTTGCCAGGATGGCCACGCCGTGCTGCAGATCGCGATCCACGCCGTTGCTTTCCACCGTCGTCGTGAACTGGCCCACAAAGCCCTGCACCTGCTTGATCTTGGTTTCCGTCAGGACCTCAATCTGCGGATGCTTGGCGACCTGATCGCGCAGCTTCTCGATGTAGGGTTTGACTTCATCACCGCTCCAGGTGCGTTTGACTTTCAGGCCATGGCCTCCCAGTTCGGCTTTCTCCTCGATCACGTAGGTTTGGAACCCCTGATCCGCCAAGCTCAGAGCAGCATTCAGGCCGGCAATGCCGCCCCCCACCACCAGTGCCGACTGGGTCATCGGCAGCCGGACTTCCTGGATCGGTTCGAGGAGGGTGACCTTGGCCACTGCCATCCTCACCAAATCCTTGGCCTTATCCGTGGCTTTTTCGGGTTCGGCCTGATGCACCCAGGAATCCTGATCGCGGATGTTGGCCAGCTCGAAGAGATAACGGTTGAGCCCCGCTTCGCGAATGGTTTCCTGGAAGAGAGGTTCATGGGTTCGCGGCGTGCACGCGGCGACCACCACCCGGTTGAGCCGGTGTTCAGCAATGGCTTCGCGGATCAGTTTCTGGGTGTCCTGACTGCAGGTGAAAAGATTATCGGCGACGTATACCACATGAGGCAGCGTCTTGGCGTAGTCGCGCACCCCCGGCACGTTGACCACACTCCCGATGTTGATCCCACAGTTGCACACGAAAACGCCCACACGGGCTTCGGCATCTCCAAGCTCTTCCTCGGGCGGGTAAGTCTTTTCGTGGGTCAGGGTGTTGCGCGAGTCGGAAAGCAGGGCCGCCGAAGCCGCCGAAGCCGCCGAAGCTTCCATGACCGAGTATGGAATGTCCTTCGGACCGGGGAAGGCGCCACAAACAAAGACGCCGGCTCGCGACGTGGCTACCGGCGCAAAAGCGCTCGTTTCCGCGAAACCGCTTTCCCCCACCTCGATTTGGAGTTTGCCAGCCAAGTCCTTGAGGTCGCTCGGAATCTCCAGACCCACGGAGAGGACGACCATGTCGAAAACTTCGCTTTGGATCTGCCCGTTCTCATCAGCGTAGGTCAGGACCAGATCGGTGGAGCCATGGGGAGCCGGTTCCACGCTGTGAATGCGCGAACGAACAAAGCGCACCCCGATTTCGTCCCGGGCGCGATCGTAGTACCGCTCGAAGTCCTTGCCGTAAGTGCGCATGTCCATGAAGAAAATGGCGGTATCCAGGGGTTCCTTGGCATGTTCCTTGGCGATGACCGCTTCCTTGATGGCGTACATGCAGCACACGCCGGAACAGTATCCATGAGCGCCCTTCTGGAGATCGCGGGAGCCGACACACTGGAGCCATGCAATCTTCTTGGGTTCGGTCTTATCGGAAGGCCGCACCAAGTGTCCCTCGAAGGGACCGGAGGCACTCAAAATGCGCTCGAATTCCATACTGGTGATAACGTTGGGGTACCGGCCATAGCCGTAGGTGTCGTAAACGTGGGGGTCAAACGCTTTAAAACCAGGCGCCAGAATGACCGAACCCACGTTGAGAATCCGCTCCACCGGCTGCTGTTCGTGCGCCACGGCCTTGGCCGGACAGGCCGCCACACACATGTAGCATTCGGAACAAACCCCGCAGGCGACACAGCGCGCCGCTTCAGTCAATACCTGTTCCTCGGTGAAGCCCAACTGCACTTCGCTGAAGTCCTTGAGGCGTTCGTGAGGTTCGAGCCGCGGCATGTGCTCGCGCGGAATCCGATCATAGCCCTCGGTGGGCACGTCCTGCACCGCCAGCCATTCCTTCTCGCGCCCTTCCTTGAGGTCCTCGCCCTGAATGAACCGGCCGATCGAAATCGCCGCCTGTTTTCCAGCCGCGATAGCTTCGATGACCGTCCTGGGGCCGGTGACCGCATCGCCGCCGGCGAAAATATCCGCATCGTCGGTCTGCAGCGTCAGGGGATCAACCCGCACCGTCCCCCAGTCGCTCAACGTGCAGGCGCATTCGGGAGTGAGGCAGGCCCAGTCGGATCCCTGACCGATGGCAGGGATGACGGCATCCACCTCCATGGTGAATTCGGACCCCTGAATGGGTACGGGGCGTCGCCGCCCGCTGGGGTCGGGTTCGCCCAGTTCCATCTTGATGCATTCGATGGCCTTGACGCGCCCGTTCTCCCCAATGATGCGCGTGGGGAGCGTGAGAGTCAGGATCTCGATGCCTTCCTCATTGCATTCTTCGATCTCTTCCTCGTTCGCCGGCATTTCCTGGTAGCTTCGGCGATAGACGATGAAGGGCTTGGCTGAGCCCAGGCGTTTGGCACTGCGCACGGCGTCCATGGCCACGTTGCCGCCGCCCACGACTGCCACCCGGTCGCCCAGGCTGAGCTTTTCACCCAGGTTGAGGCGACGCAGAAAGTCGGTACCCGGATAGACCCCTTCGAGGTTCTCCCCCTCAATGCCCAGTACCTTGCATTCATGTGCTCCGATGCTCAGGAAGAAGGCCTTGTAACCCTGCTCGCGGAGCTGGGCGATGGTCACGTCGCGGCCAATTTCGACGTCGGTCTTGAACTCCACGCCCATGTCGCGGATCACCTGAATTTCGGCTTCGATGATGTCCCGCGGCAGACGGTAGGAGGGAATGCCGACGGTGAGCATGCCGCCCAGCACCGGCAGTTTTTCGAAGACCGTCACCTGATAGCCTTCGAGAGCCAAATAGTAGGCACAGGTCAGACCTCCTGGTCCCGAGCCGATGACCGCCACCTTTTCGTCACGCTTGACTTTGATTTCGGGCACATAGCGGGTTTCCGAGCGCAGATCGAGGTCGGCTACAAACCGTTTGATAAAGTCAATGGCCACCGGTTCGTCCACCTGCCCTCGCGTACAGGCCGTCTCACAAGGATGATGGCAGACCCGTCCGCAGATTGCCGGCAGCGGATTCTCTTCCTTAATGAGCTTCAAGGCTTCCAGGTACTTGCCCTGCGCCACCAGCGCCACGTAGCCCTGAACACTGATGTGGGCCGGGCAGATGGCCTTGCACGGGCTGGTCCCCTTCTTGTCGATGGCAAACGTGCCGGGAACCGCCTGGGGATAGCGCTTATAAGCCGCTTTCCGGGAGGAGAGGCCCTCGTCGTATTCGTTCTTGAGCTGGATCGGGCAGACAGCGGCACATTCACCGCACCCCGTGCACTTATCCCGATCGATGAAGCGGGGCTGCTGCAGCACCGTTGCCTTGAAGCGGCCCGCCTCCCCTTGCAGGGACGAGAGCTCACTGAGAGTGAGCAGTTCGATATTGGGGTGGCTGGCACATTCGACCAGTTTGGGTGAGAGAATACACATGGAGCAGTCATTGGTCGGGAAGGTTTTGTCAAGTTGCGACATCACTCCACCGATGGCTGACGAGCGCTCCACAAGATGGACATAGTAGCCGGAATTGGCCAGGTCGAGGGCCGCCTGGACACCGGCAATGCCACCCCCAACCACCATTACCGCACCGGTTGATCGATCTAACGCGTTTCCTTCATTCATGAACCTTCACTCCATCAACAAGCTACAAAGGTCACCCGGTAAAACCAGCAGGGTTGGCAGCGTCAACGCCTGAACGCCAAAGACTCCGCAAAACAAATCGCCATCCCTCTTGCCGCCCGCATGCCAAACGTCCACTTGGAGGTGCAACCTCCCCTCCAAGGCAGCAATGATCCGCGGGAAGCTGCTGGGGATGCTCTCGAAAGTCAATAAAAAGAAGCGATTTAACCTAACAGGGGATCGACTGGCTGTAACCGAAAGCACTCAGAGCGCAGGCAGGGGAAAAAACAAGCTCAAGACATACCCAAGTTCAACTTCTACGCGGACATACAAGAAGCTATCATCGACCGCTGAATCGCAAGGAAGCAACCCTTCAGCGGCTTGAAGACTGGTCCCCTTTAAAACCGCGCTACTCTAAACCCAATGACATTGCCACGTCAAGACTATTTTTGATAATTATTTTCAGAGAGAATTTGAGCCTTGACACCCACTCTTCATTCTCGTAGCCTGCCTTGCCCTGAAGCCTTTTCCGTCGGCCAGTCATGTTCATTGCCATTGGATTCCAGCGGGTGCCCTGCGGGTTAGAACAATCGCTGTGATGCTTGATGCCGATGCCATCCTGATAGGTTATGGTTCCCCCCTGAAGAAGTCATGTGACCGGACCAAGGATAGAGCGGTGGCGGGACTTGCCTGGCTTGAGAGACCGCCGGCCCGCTCGATTGCTGAAGACCACCCGGTGGAAAGAGGGTTTTTGCGATGAATTCTGGAACGCATTCAGATACATGCCTGGTGTTGAATGTGGGGGTAGTGGCCCTGGGTTCCCGTTGTCTGTCCGTCATGAAAAACTTCCAGACCATGGATCCCTCGCGGCTGCGCCTCCGGCTGGTAGCGCTGGCGACCATTCAGAAATCGGTTTCGTGTGAGCAGTACGCCCGGGAGCTCGGCATAGTAGTATATGAGAACTACCGGGATTTCCTCTCGATTGAGTACCTGGATCTGGTCCTGGAACTGACCGGCGATGATGAGATCCTGTGCGATATTGTCAGCCGGAAACGGCCCACCGTTGGGATTCTGGATCGCCAGGCTTCCATGCTGCTGCTTGACCTGGCTTTCCTTTACTCACAAGTGGACCGGCGTGAGGCCGAGCTCACCCTGGCGACCTCTTTTGCTTCCAGCTTCCTTGAAGGCTCCCCTGATGGCGTGCTCGTCATCGACCGAGACTACCGGATCATCAACTACAATAATTCACCTTTGATCCCGGGAAGTGAAGACAGCGAAGGGATCCTCGGCAGATACTGTTTCGAGGTGATGGACATGAACATCAGTCCCTGCGCCGGGCTCGAAACCGGCTGTCCCGCCCTCGAGACAAAGAGAGCCAGGAAGCAGACCCGCACCCTGCGCGAGGTCAAAGGTCCGAACGATACTACCCAACTTCGCCAGGTTACCTGCTATCCCGTGGCCAACCAGTATGGCGAGGTCACTCAGTTTGTCGTGGCGATCCGGGACATGACCAAGGATCTCGGCGAAAGAATCGAACAGCGTACCGAGGCTATCAAGAAGGATCTGGCCCGGGTGGTGCAGGAGGATCGCCTGACGTCCCTGGGACGCCTTGTGGCTTCGGTCTGCCACGAAATCAACAACCCCATCACGAGTATCGTAACCTTCACCAAACTGGTCCTGACCATGCTGCGGCGGGGACCATTGGATGGTGAGGCGCTTGCCAATGCCGAGCGTTACCTGGACTTGTCTTTTCGCGAAGCCATGCGTTGCGGCGGCATTGTCAAGAATCTGCTGACCTTCGCCCGGCCAAAGAGTGTGGAAGCCAAAAAGATCGACCTCCCGGAAATGGTCAGCACCATTCTGCTGCTTACGGGACATCAGCTCGAACTGGCCAATGTCCGTTGCGAGGTGCAGCTCCCTCCTCCACCTTTTACTGCCTGGGGAGATTGTACCCAGATTCAACAATGCCTGCTGAACCTGATCTTCAATGCCATCGATGCCATGCCCCACGGCGGCACCATAACCATTTCCGGCACGGTTGACGAAGATGCCGATGCGGTCTGGGTGGCCGTTGCGGACACCGGTCAAGGCATCGAGCCCAAACACTTGCAGCGGATCTTCGAACCGTTCTATTCAACAAAAACCGACGGTAAAGGTGTTGGCCTTGGGCTGTCGATGGTCTACGGCATCATTCATGAACATCACGGTGAGGTTGAAGTCGACAGTGAGCCCGGCAAAGGAACGACCTTCAGGCTCAAACTGCCCAGAAACCCGATAGAGGGTCGGGAAGCCGAGCATGTCCCCGACGACGGTTTTCTGGCGTCATGGGCAGAACGGTTGTAGGTAAGGGTATCAAACCCCTCGGCCCCCTCGGTTGAGGAATAAGGAGCCTCGCTATGGCACTGGCAGTCAGGATTATGGTGGTTGACGACGAGGAAACGATCTGTGAAGCGCTGAAAGCATGGTTCCTCAAGGATGGTCACCAGGTGGCAACCGCCCTTTCGGGGTCCGAGGCGCTTGGGTTGATGCAGGACAGCCCCTGCGACATCTATATTATCGATGTAAAAATGCCTGGCATGGACGGCATTGAGCTCCTTTCGCGACTGAAGGAACTCCATCCGGAGGCCCTGGTGATCATGATGACGGCCCACGGCACCATCGAGACGGCGGTGGAGGCGATGAAGCGCGGGGCTATGGACTACCTCTGCAAACCCTTTGACCCGGATGCCCTGTCGCTCCTCATGGAGCGCATCCTGGCCCACAAGGCTTTGCGAGATGAGAACCTTGCCCTCAAGGAGCAATTGAGCGAGCATCACGAGGGATTCTTCGATGTCTTCATCATCCATTCCGAACCCATGCGCAAGATTTTCGCTACGATTGGGGAAGTGGCCCGGTCATCCGCCCCCATTTTCATCACCGGGGAAACCGGGGTTGGCAAGGACATGGTGGCCAGGGCCATCCACCTGCAGAGTGAGCGGGCCAACGGCCCATTCCTGGCGGTCAATTGCGGTTCCTTGTCCGAATCCCTCCTCGAAAGCGAACTGTTCGGCCACGAAAAGGGGGCCTTCACGGGGGCGGTCAAGGCTCGGCGTGGGCGCCTGGAGATGGCCAATAACGGTACCCTGTTTCTTGATGAAGTGGGGGAAATTTCACCGAAAATGCAAGTCAGCCTGCTGCGGGTTCTGGAAGAGAAGAGTTTTGTCAGGGTGGGGGGGAGCCAGCCCATTGGCACGGATTTTCGCCTCATCAGCGCCACCCACCGGGATCTGCCTCCTTTGATCAGGGAAGGGCAGTTCCGCGAAGATTTTTTCTATCGCATCAATGTGATCACCATCCATATTCCGCCCCTGCGCGAACGGTTGGAAGACATCCCGGTACTGGCCGATCATTTTCTCAAACGCTACGTCGAAGAAACCGCCAAGCACCTGGAGGGCTTTACCCAAAAGGCTCTGGGCCTCCTGTCCACCTATCACTGGCCGGGTAACATCCGCGAGCTCAGAAATGTCATCGAGCGCGCGGTGGTCATCGCCAGGGGCCGGATGATCGGCGCGGAAGAGCTGACCTTTCTGAGTCCCACTACCACGGTGTGCTCATTGGGACCCATGACGCTGGAGGAGCTGGAAATCACCCATATCAAGGCGGCGCTCGACGCCTGCCGCGGAAACATCAGTCGGGCCGCCAAACAGCTGGGGGTCGACCGGAGCACGTTGATGCGGAAAATGAAGCGCTATCATTTGGCCCGCTCTTGAACGCGGGGTGACCACACTTGCCGCGAAAACGAGTTCAGCCGTCAAACGAACGCCAGGTGGAAGTCATCCCGGTGGGGTCGGTGGATGCCCTGGCCGTTTCTATTGTGGCAGCCAACCTGCAAACCGTAATTGGGGTCAATGCCGATGCCCGGGCGCCGCTCCCGGAGCCTGACTATGCGTTTCTTCCCGGCCGCAGGCAATACACGGCCGGGAAAATTCTCACTACCCTGGAATCACTGACCGACAGCGCAAGGTTCAGACTGGGGGTTACGCAGGTCGACCTTTGCACCCCGATTCTCGGGTTCGTCTACGGGGAATCTCAGCTTGGCGGCAAGGCCGCCGTGATCTCACTGTATCGCCTTGCCGATCAAAATCTCGAGCGGATGTATCTTCGAGCTGCCAAGATCGGCCTGCACGAAACCGGTCATCTCCTCGGGATCGGGCATTGTCGTACCCCGGATTGCCTGATGAATTTTGCCAGCAACCTCGCAAAGCTGGACATCATTCCTCTTAGGTTCTGCGGTGCGTGCGAATATGAAGTGGCCCGCAGCTTAAAGCACTGCTTCGGGTCCGGCTGACCGGGGCTCCGCCTGCGCAGCTTGTGCGTTGGCTGGTGATGTTTAATCTTCCTGCTACCACCCCGAACACGAAAAGCACGAAGAAGTACCGTCGCTTCTTCGTGCTTCTTCTGGTGAAAGAGGCAGTTTGATTCCGGGCAGCCTGCGGATACTGTCCCCATCAGGGGGCGTGGTTAGCGCAGGAATTCCTGAACCAGCCGATCCCATCCGATTTCCGGAACTGTGCCGTAGATATCGCGTAGTGCCTCACCACCTGAAGGAACCAGTGGGTAGCGGGGATCTCCTCCCAAGACGGTATTCAGACGTGCCGCCTCATCGTCGATCCAGGCCAGGCCTTCGGTATCGAAAAAGAGGTTCTTGAGGTTGGTGCGAAGATTTGTGGGCTGGATCACCATCAGCCACCCGTCCCCGTAAGGGGCATTGTTCGCCTCGGTGGCGGTTCTCTTCACCTTTTGATTGATGGCTACCACTTTCCCGTCAATGGGGCTCAGCGTCGCCGCTTCTTTGCCCGACCGCTTGAGAACCGCAGAAGGGCGGTTCTGACCGACGGTCGCACCGAGCCCTGGGACTTCGATCTCGTCCTGAGGTCCCAAAAGTCGCAGCGCGAAATCGTCGATCCCCACCCGCACCCGGCCGCCATACTCCACGCGCGCCCAGGCATGTCCATGGTGGTAATAGTGATCTCTGGCAACGTCAAAACCGGAGGTTCGGTCAACTTTGGGGGGTCTCAGCGTGGGCGTGAAGCTGGTGTCTTCGAGCATCTGATCAAAGGGACACTTGGCACAGTTGTAAGCGTATGAGCACAAGCCGTAGGCAATGCGTCCGCTGAGCATGTGGCGACACTTGCCCTTATGCATCATCATCATCATTCTTGGGGAACGCTCGTCCGCCTGTCCCAAAGTCTTCCTCTGATCATCAAACCTGGCCAGGATCCGCTGGTCCATGGTACAGCCCAGGCAGTCGAAGGCATTGATGCATTTGGTGGGTTTGATCACGCCAGCCTGCCCCCACACGCACTGGTCATTGGCCATCGCAAAAACTACCGGTTGCCGCGTTTGCTTACGATCTTTTTCTTCCATGACATTCCTCCCGCTGTTATGAGTATCCACGAAATGGATCTGAATCCCCCATTCAACAGCTTCTTGCATCGCTGTTGCCGGAAGGTAGAGCAGGATTCAGACCAACGAGCGCAAGAAAGCAAAATATTATTTTAACTAATTGGAAATGTAGGATTTTATATTCATGGTTACCCAGCCGGATGGGCCTGGGTTCGGGTGTGGAAGAAACAGAAGAATGGTGTAAAATGCATCAGTGGTTTGGTGGTTCACGAAATACCTAATACTAACAAACTATTATGGGTATGTAGCGTTTGGCCTCATGATGGTGCGTTTTGCAGCACATCAATCTCGGCTCCAACAAGGTTATGGATCGAACGGAGTATCGGATGCTCTCCTGTGCCATTGGTGTATCCAGAAAAGCATCCGCAAGGGAGAGGAAGGAGTGAGCCATCTGTGCCGGACCAATCTTCTTCGGTGCTTATGAACTTGTTGTGCGATATAAGAGGACTCTCATGGATGCTCAGCGCGATATTGGATATACCGGGCATTTGTTGAATTCAAGGAACGGAGGCTGGATAACCGATGGAACAAAAAACCAAATTTTCGATCTGGTATGTCGTCTTTGCCATGTGGGGCGTACTGATCGTTCATAACTACCTCTCCACCCAGTTTGCCCCGCAGATTGTGCCCTACAGTGAATTCCTGCAAGCCATGCGGCATGGCCGAATCCCCGAAGCCGTGGTTTCCGAAGGGCGTATTACGGGCAAGATGCAGGTGAGGGAAGAAGGGCAGGTCAGTGAAATCAACTTTACTACCAATCGGGTCGATGCGGACATTTCGGACGAACTCTCCAAGCACAACGTCAAGTTCCGCGGCCAGCCCGAAAGCACCCTCTTGCGGGATATTCTCTCGTGGGTCCTGCCGGTCTTCATTTTCTTCGGCATTTGGTTCCTGTTGATGAAGCGCTTCAGCCCGGGCGCCGGGATGATGTCGTTTGGCGGCAACAAGGCCAAGGTGTATGCGGAAAAGGAAATCCCGACCCGCTTCAGCGATGTGGCGGGAGCGGACGAGGCCAAGGCCGAGCTGGTGGAGATCGTGGACTACCTGAAGGAGCCGGAGCGGTTTCAGCAGCTTGGGGGCAGAATGCCCAAAGGGGTCCTGCTGGTGGGACCTCCGGGTACCGGCAAAACGCTCCTGGCGCGAGCGGTAGCGGGCGAAGCGGGAGCCCCGTTCTTTACCATCAGCGGTTCCGAGTTTGTGGAGATGTTCGTGGGGGTAGGGGCCGCGAGGGTTCGCGAGCTCTTTCAACAGGCTCGGGAAAAGGCCCCGTGCATTATTTTTATCGATGAACTGGACGCGATCGGGAAGGCTCGAGGCGCCATGACCATCGGTGGCCATGACGAGCGCGAACAGACCCTCAACCAGCTGCTGGTGGAAATGGACGGTTTTGACCCGCGGGTGGGCGTCGTCATTCTGGCTGCCACCAACCGCCCGGAAACGCTCGACCCCGCCTTGCTGAGGGCGGGGCGCTTTGACCGGCAGGTGCTGGTAGACCGTCCCGACGTGAACGGCCGCGAGGCCATCCTCAAGATTCATGTGAAAAAGGTCAAGCTGGCGGACAGCGTCGACCTGAAAGTCATTGCCCAGAAAACCCCGGGCTTTTCCGGGGCGGATCTTGCCAACATTGTCAACGAAGCGGCGCTGCTGGCGGCACGCAAGAATACAACGGCGATCGAGATGGAGGACCTGGATGAAGCAGTGGATCGGATCATCGCCGGGCTCGAGAAGAAGAACCGGGTGATCAACCCGAAGGAAAAAGAAATCGTGGCCTATCATGAGACGGGGCATGCGCTGATCGCCGCGTTCACGCCGGGAGCGGACAAGGTCCACAAAATCTCGATTATCCCACGGGGAATTGCGGCCCTCGGCTATACCCAGCAACTGCCGACCGAGGATCGCTACCTCATGACCCGCCAGGAGCTGTTGGGAAAGATCGACATTCTGCTTGGCGGGCGGATGGCAGAGGAACTGGTTTTTGGCGATGTTTCCACCGGGGCTCACAACGATCTCCAGCGGGCCACCGATATTGCCCGGGCCATGGTTTCCGAGTATGGAATGGGTCAGACGCTGGGGCTTTCGACCTATCCGCGCCAGACTCGCCCAATTTTTCTGAGCCCCCAGCAGCTGCCGATGGCCGGCAAAGAGTACAGTGAAGCTACTGCAGCCCGGCTCGACGAGGAAGTCAAGGAACTTATCACCGAACGGGCCGCAGCGGTGAAGCAGTTGCTCTCAGACAATCAGCAGCTGCTCGAAGCCATCGCTCAGGAATTGCTGCGAAGCGAAGTCGTGGAAGGCGAGGCCTTCTACCAGCTGGTGGACGGGCATAAGACCTCTCAAGACAGCAGCCCGGCATGAGCCGGGTTGTGGTTGCGGGCACACTTTTTCAGGTGCTCAGGCAATGAGTCCTTTCACCCACGTGACCAAGGCTTCCTTGGTGCCGGGATTGACAATGCTGTCGATGACCTTTCCCTGTTTTGCCAGAAACAGAGTCGGGATGCCTTTGACTTCGAAGCGACGGCACAAATCCCGATTCATGTCGGCGTTGATCTGCCCAACGATGATTTGGCCCGCCATCTCCGAGGCTACCTCGTCAATCACCGGGGCCAGCGCCGAACAGTGATGGCACCACGCTGCCCAGAATTCAAAGACGAGCGGGAGCTCTGCTTCCGCGAGGACCCGGTCAAAGTTGGTCTCATGCAGCACAATGGGTTGGGTCGGGACATCTTTTTCAGTCATCTGGCAATCCTTTCCACCGCCATAACCATAGCCGACGGCATGACCAGCGTGCTTCTTCGCCAGGCGGGAGATGCCCGGCCCGGCGCCAGGGAAGGGGCACCCCTGCAGGCCTCATTCCGGGTCAGGGATGATGTTGATTTCCTTCGCTTGCTGGGTGAGGTCAAACGTCCACCAGTAGGTCCCATCGAGTTTGGTCACGTCAACCGTGCCGGCCGCCAGGTGTTTGGCAAGCGTGATCTGATGTTCATCGTAGAGGTCACGCGGATCCATTTCAATCCAATAGCCCGGGCAGACTTCAACTTCGATTCTCATGGCTGCTTCACCTTCTGAGACTGGAAAGTGGAAACCCGCTACTGCAATCCAGCTGGGGGCGGGGCAGTTGCGACGAGCTAACATCCAATGGTATTCTAGCAGGAGCGGGAGAAGATGGGAATTGATAATGGTGGAGTGAACAGGGCTATCGCACGTAATAGTGCTGGACTCCTGGCTCCAAGTGTGCCAAAGTACCTTGGTACCCCATAACCCAAGGAGGATGGCCTATGGAGACC
>Ga0255341_1001197_pt1 | contig 38218 bp, 35 predicted proteins | sample wastewater_treat_8_FD_192418 | JGI IMG/M metagenome (GOLD analysis project Ga0255341, IMG submission 192418) | Wastewater microbial communities from Lulu Island WWTP, Vancouver, Canada - plant12 | ecosystem: Engineered > WWTP > Wastewater > Unclassified | place: Canada: Vancouver, British... | reverse complement strand
TGATTTCTAATAAAGAAATAAAAAAGGTTGAAAATAAGCTGAACAACCGACCGAGAAAAACTCTTGGTTTTCTAACACCGTTAGAAGTTTATATTAATTGCGCTTAGTCATTGAACACAGCATGTAGAAAAAATAGGTAAAATTGAAACAAATTATTTTATTGGTTCGGAATTGGATGCAAGTCGTATTGACAAAGTTGAGTACACTTTGATCTATCCTTATATGGCATTTCAAATATATATAACAATGAAAAACGGATATTATAATGAACTTTTAGAATCGCATAATAAAAAATTTGGAGAAAAGAATTCATATGTGAATTTAAAAGGTTTTGGAGAAGTAGGTTGGTACGCAAGTTCTGAAGATATAAAGCAAAATGATGTGATTTGTGTAGAATTGTCAAAAAGAAAATCTGAAAATGACATGCAACAAGAATCAGTTAATCAGAATGCCTGTTTTCTTACCCTTCAAACAGCAGGGATAAATATGGAGAATGAATTTAGAAAAAGAACTGAAAAAAAGTGAGAGCAGGATTTTTCACTGCCAGAATCAAGGCAAAATCAAACTGAGGTGTCAAAAATATTTGGTATTACTTTTTGTACGGAATAAGATGGTTTGAAATATTTCCATACGTATTATATTTTGATGGCTCCACTATATATGACAGATGTCGTTTTGTTACAATAAATGTAATTAAAGATGAGTTTGGATACTAAATATATTTTAGGTGGTAATGAACGAAAATGTTTACATTTGAAAACAAAATAAAGATATCATTTTATCTTTTATGGATACCTTTAGCTCCTTTCAGTATTACTAGAATGTTTTATGAAGAAGTTTTGATTGTTAAAGGTCTTTCTTTATATGGATTGAGTAAGTATAGTTTCATATTATTTATTGGAATAATATTTTTCGGAATGATAAAATCAACAATTACTATTATAGAGAACTGCACTTCATTTAAAAAAAATACTATTATGTTTTATGCTTTTCGTCAAATTTCATTCTATTTATTTTTGATATCATTTATACTATATTTTGGGTTTAGAAGCAAACTAGCATATCTGTTTCTTTTTATTTCATATATTATCATGTATTATGAATTGAATAGAAAACTGTTCGGAATTGTGAATAAAAAATAATTAAAATTAATATTTTATGCGAGATAATTGTACAATGATGGTATTAGCCTGACACATCTCCACTTCCAACCGCGAAGCGGAGATGAAACAAATGCCTGCATTGTCGCCTGAAATTAAAAAATCTCCATCGCGCGTCAGCGCGAGAAAAGATGAATGCAAAAAAAAGCCCTAATCGTCCGCTGTAAGCGGACACCAAATAAGCTGAGCTTTCGCAATCCGCTGAAAGCGGTGCGAAAATCGAAGCGACAAGCTCCGCGCAGCGGTGCCCTTTTCTTTCGTCCATTTCTTTTGGGCACAGCAAAAGAAATGGACAAACGGATTTAAAAGGTGCGTAGCACCTTTTATTGTTTTGCATGGCACCATGCAAAAAACGGATACTAAAGGCGAAGCCTTTGATTGTATCCCGACACTCGGAGTAATGGCGTGGAACGCCCTTTGATGTTATTGCATGATCCATGCAAAAAACGAATTCCAAAGTATGCAGGAACGATCCCTGCACAGCGATGCCTTCAATACGCAACAGGAGGTTGCAATATGAGGCATCGCCAGAAGCCTTATGTTGTATTCCGACACTCGGGAAAAATCAAGTCATCAATAATTCTAGAGTTATTCTCAGCGAACTTCCTGTTCGCTTCGTAACAGTGAAGTAATTGAATTCTTCGCATCCATCTCTGAGGTAAATATAGCGATGTCCCGCTGAAGACTTCGTCTTCCTCGCGGGCAGTGTTTCCGCCTCCGTGCGAATTTGATATTGCTTACAGGAATTCGTTGTTGTTCCTCAGCGAACGTCCTGTTCGCTTCGGTAATTACTTAAATTTAGTTTCACACCACAAACTCTGAGGTAAATATAGCGATGTCCCGCTGAAGACTTCGTCTTCCTCGCGGGCAGTGTTTCCGCCTCCGTGCGAATTTGATATTGCTTACAGGAATTCGTTGTTGTTCCTCAGCGAACGTCCTGTTCGCTTCGGTAATTACTTAAATTTAGTTTCACACCACAAACTCTGAGGTAACGCTTGCGTTGTCCCGCTAAGAGCTGAAGCTCTTCTCGCGGGCAGTGTTTCCGCCTCCGTGCGGAAACTGACTGGTTAAAGGTCAATATTTATTTATAGACATTTTTAACAGTATTTTTAAAATGACCGCAAGGTTATGTTTTATATCTTTCGGATTCCTCTATTAACAATGTATAATTCATCATCAAAATAAATTTCTGGAGACAATTTTGACCATTAAGAACTTCAGCGAACTCGGACTTTCGAGAACGTTAGAAAAAATCAAAGAAAAGGGGTTTAAGGCTCCTTCGGCGATTCAAAAAAAGACTATCCCGCATCTATTGCGTGAAAACGGCGATTTAATCGCCAAGGCTAAAACAGGAACCGGCAAAACAGCTGCTTTTGCTCTTCCTATTATAGAACAGCTTGACGAATCGCTTCATCATATTCAGGCGCTTGTGCTGGTTCCTACAAGGGAACTCGCGATTCAGGTTGCCACCGAATTTTCTTCGTTTGTTGACGGTGGAAAATTCAAAGCGGTTGCCATTTACGGCGGCCAGTCCATTTCTGAGCAGATCAGAGCGCTTAAAGGGAAGGTTTCGGTAGTTATCGGAACTCCGGGCAGAATCATCGACCATCTGGAGCGCAAAACGCTTGATATTTCAAAGATCAGTTTTGCGGTTTTGGATGAAGCGGATGAAATGCTGAACATGGGTTTTGTAGAAGACATGGAAACTATTCTTGCGAAATCAAACCCTGATAAGAAAACTCTTCTTTTTTCAGCTACCATGCCTGATCACATTCTCAAAATAGCAAAACGCTATATGCGCGAATATTCAGTTATCGAAGACGAATCTTCTAAAGAGGCTCATGCCCTGATTGAACACATATACTGTGAAGTATCTTCGAAGAACAGATTCGACGCTTTGTGCAGAATTTTAGATAAAGAATCTGATTTTTACGGACTTGTTTTCTGTAAAACTAAAGTTAATGTCGATGAGCTCTCTTCCAAGCTTTCACAGGCAGGATATCATGTTGAGGCGATTCACGGGGATGTTTCGCAGTCGCAGAGAGAAAAATTCCTTCTTCGTTTCAGACAGAAAAAAAGCAATATTCTCGTTGCGACTGATGTTGCGGCAAGAGGAATTGACGTTAAAAACCTTACTCATGTAATAAACTATTCTCCTTCACAGGATTTCGAAACCTATGTTCACCGTTCAGGTAGAACAGGCCGCGCAGGCGAGCTCGGAAAATCAATATCTTTCCTAAGCCATGGAGAACTCAGACTTCTTCCAAAACTCGAACGTCTTGTCGGCAAGAAATTCGTAAGGATGGAAATTCCGACTCCTGAAGAAATCATTCTTTCAAAATCAGGAAGAATCACTGATAAAATCAAAAAGACGATTGAAGCTAATTCATATTCCAAGTTCAATAAAATGGCTTCAGCACTTCTTGAGTCTGATTCGGCTGAAACAGTAGTTGCGGCACTTCTTCAGACTTTCTGCGGAAACGAGCTTGATAAGACAAAGTATGCCGCCATTGATGAATCTTCTTCTTATGAAAGAGGCAGATCTCACGGTTCCGGTGAATTCAGAGGCAGAAGAGATTATGAGGGCGGAAAGAAAAAATTTGATTCGTCTTCACGCAGATTCGGCAGGGATGACCGTTCAAGATCATCAAAAGACGACCGTCCTAAATACAACAGAGAAGATCGCCCTAAGTTCGAAAGAGACGACCGTCCGAAAAAAGAAACTTCATCCGGCAGCGGAAGAAGTTTCGGGAAAAAACCTTCTTTCGGTAAAAAGAAAAGTTTTAAAAAAGATGTTTAATAAAAAAAGACCGGTTAATCCGGTCTTTTTTAGTTTCTAATGAAATAAATTATTGCCCGGAATAATATATTTTTTATCAGTTGAACTAATCAAAGGATGATTGATTATGAATGACAGAGAACAGTATGAAAAGGGAGTAAAATGCCTCAGTATTTTATAGACAGAAGCCTTTCAGTCGGGGACATGTTTTCTCTGGCCAAAGAAGATTTTCATCATTTGCTCAAAGTTCGACGGGTACGAACCGGCGATGATATAGATGTTCGTGATACGGCGGGTTATCTTCATAGGGCTGAAATTGTTGAAATTAAAAAAGATGAAATGACTGCATTATGTCTTTCATCCTCTCCGCCTAAAAATGAAATAGAATTACACCTATATGTTTCATTGATAAAAACAAACGCTTTCGAAGAATCCCTTCAGCATGCAGTTGAAGCCGGCGCAACCAGGATAATACCGGTAAACAGCGAAAGAAGCATTGTTGATGTTTCATCAAAAAAAGACAGCAAGCTTGAAAGATGGAGAAAGATCGCTCTTGAATCGGCAAAGCAGTCATATGCTCCCCGAATTCCTCTAGTTGATGAAATCAGTTCTTTTGTTGCTTCATTGAAAACTGCGCAGGGATTAATACTTATCGCTCATCCGTTTTCCGAAAGAAAAGTTTCAGATATTGATTTTTCAAATGCAGAATGCTTATCATTGTTTATTGGGCCTGAAGGAGGTTTTTCTGCTTCCGAAATCGCCCTTGCCGAAAGCTCGGGCGCAATATCGTTTTCATGCGGCAGCAGGGTTTTCAGAGCTGAAACCGCCGCTGCGGTAATACCTTCAGTTGTTTTAAGTTATAATTAATTAATTGTTGCTGGTGCGCTGTGATATTCTCTGTTTATAAAAGGAAAATCCAATCCGTCGATTGATATGTTGTCGAATTTCTCGACGTCAAGACCGAGTTCTTCAGCTGATTTTAAGTAAAAATTCAAAACATCATTTATTCTTCGCGCCGCTTCTGCTTTGTCCGAGCCGTAGCAGTTGATTTCCAGTTCAGGACAAGAGGCAATAAAGCGATCCTCTATTTCAAATAGTCTGACAGAAACTTTCATAAATGTATACCTCTTGTCTGTATGCATATAAATTATCGGAATGTTTCTGCGATTTTCTTGAATTAATGATTTCCGGAATGTAAAATTATTTTTTCAATAATTTTTATTGACTTAAATCGTTCGGCATGTTCTCTTTACAGAACAACTAGACTGTTTTTTGCCTTTTTGAAGTTTTTGCTTTATTATGTCTCAGGTAAATAAAAGGAGAAAATTATGAGTTCTGTCTCTCTTTCAGGTTCTTTCGAGGACAAAATAAAAAATATATCCGATTATCTCAAATCAAGTGTGATAAGCCCGGCAGAAAATGAAAAGGCCGCTATTATCGCTTCTGCTAAGGCTGAAGCCGATAAAATTGTTGCAGATGCGCGTGCCGAAGCTGCGAAACTTTTAGACGATGCGAAGATAAAAGCAAAGCATGAAGAAGCGACTTTGGAATCTGCTTTAAGAATTGCATCAAAGAAAGCGCTTGATGTTTTGAAATCGGCGATTGAAAATGAATTATTGAAAAATGCAGCGGATCTTTCCGTTAAATCGGCTTTATCTTCTGCTGATGTCATAAAGCCTCTTGTATCCGAATTGATAAAGGCGTACGTTTCTTCCGGAAACAGGGATGAAGCAGAGATTGTTTTGTCTGATGATTTAAAGAAAAGTCTTTCTGATTTCGTTAAAAGCGAAATTACTAAATCTGCCGAAAAGAAACTTTCATTGTCTGATTCTAAAATATCCGGGGGATTTTCTCTTTATCTTAAGGATAAAAAACTTTCACTCGAATTTTCTGATGAATCGGTTGCGTCTCTTCTCTCTGATCAGCTTCGTTCTGAGATGAGAAAATATCTTTTCGGTAATTAAAATGAGCTATAATAATTTTGTAGTAGGATGGCTTCCCGAAATTTCATGGGATTCTCCCCAGCCTGAAACGATGGCGGAGTTTCTTGAAGCCAATTCAAATATCTTTGAGCCTTATTCGGAAGGAATAACGAAGATTCTCCTTCATAATGAAATTATGAATGCGGAGCTTTTGCTTTCTGAAAGAATTTCCGGTAATCCGGCAGGGGATTTTTTTACTCCTTCAATAATGACGAGACCTGAATTCGAACGTTTTCTTGATAATCCGGTGATTTTTCAGCCTGATCATTTTCCGCAGTTTATGACGGATTTTTTTGAAGAATTTAAAGAAGATACAGACCGCTATGCGAATATTGAAGAATTATTTGTAAGATATTTTGCTTATCTCCATTCGGATGAAATACCATTTTTCAGATATTATGGAAGAATTGCCGGTATTTTTAGAACAGCTATCGCAGCTTATCGTCTGATAAAGCTTTCATTACCTTTGGAAGGCAATCTAAGGGGAGATCCTGACATCGTTAAAACGATTATTGAAAACAGAACTTCTCCCGATCTCGGATTGAAATCCGAGATATATGAAATAACTGAAATTATCGACATGTTTAATCTTGAACCTGCCGAGCTTGAAAAGCGTTTTGACAGAGTTCATTTCGATCTGGTCGGAAACGTAGGTCAGGAGTCGCCATTCGGAGAACATATAATTTATAATTATCTGATCGGACTTTTTGTAAAAGACAGATGGAACTACCTTAACGAAGAAAAGGGAAGGAAATTCCTTGATGATATTATCAATGGATAAACAGGAGATTCTGTAATGAGTTCAGAAAAAGCAAAAGGAATTATTGCCGGAGCACAGGGAAACCTGATGACGGTTGAGTTCGAAGGAATTATAAGACAAAATGAGGTTGTCTACCTTTCTACCGGGGGTAAAAATCTCAAAGGTGAAGTAATCGAAATCGACGGCAAGAAAGCCAAGGTTCAGATATTTGAACCGACAAGAGGAGTGAAGTGCGGTGACTCAGTAGAGTTCACTTCCGAGCTTCTTTCAGTCGAACTCGGGCCGGGTCTTTTGCAGAATGTATATGACGGACTTCAGAATCCGCTTGAAAAGATCGCCGAAGAAAACGGCTACTTCCTTCCTCGCGGTGTTTATCTCGCGCCTCTTGATCAGTCAAAGAAATGGGATTTTACCCCGATAGCAAAAGTAGGTGATACAGTTTCTGCCGCGTCATATCTTGGGCGTGTTCCTGAAGCTGTAATAGATCATAAGATTATGGTGCCTTTCGGTTTTAACGGCACTGCAAAAGTAATAGAAATTAAACCTGCCGGAAGCTATACAATAAATGAAGTTATCGCGAAGCTTCAGGATGATTCCGGAAAGATAACTGAAGTTACTATGGTTCAGAAATGGCCGGCAAAGTTTCCAATTAAAGTCGGAACAAGACTTTTTCCGGATAAACAGCTTTTTACAAAATGCCGAATTGTTGACGGACCTTTTCCTGTTGCGAAGGGCGGAACTTTCTGTACTCCGGGACCTTTCGGAGCGGGCAAAACAGTTCTTCAGCATCAGATATCAAAGTATGCAGAAACTCAGGTTGTTATAGTCGTTGCATGCGGCGAACGTGCTGGTGAAGTCGTTGAAATTCTAAAAGAGTTCCCTCATCTCGATGACCCTCAGACGGGTAAGAAGCTGATGGATAGAACCTGTATTATTTGCAACACTTCATCAATGCCGGTTGCGGCGCGCGAAAGTTCTATTTACGTTGGAACAACGATTGCGGAATATTACAGACAGATGGGAGTTGATACTCTTCTTCTTGCGGATTCAACAAGTCGCTGGGCTCAGGCTCTTCGTGAGATGAGCGGACGTCTTGAAGAAATTCCCGGTGAAGAAGCTTTCCCAGCTTATCTCGCCAGCCGAATTGCTGAATTTTATGAAAGAGCGGGCGTTTTGAAAAATCCAGCCGGTGATACCGGTTCGCTTACAATAGGAGGAGCCGTTTCTCCTGCGGGCGGAAATTTCGAAGAACCGGTAACCCAGTCAACTCTTGCGGTTGTTGGATGTTTCCTCGGTCTGTCGCGTGAACGTTCGGATGCGAGAAGATTTCCGGCGATTGATCCTTTGATCTCCTGGTCGAAGTATCTTGACCGTTTTTATGATGAAGCTGATTCCGAAACTAAGGCTCGTATTGATGTTGTACGTTTGGCTCAGACGATGATTCTTGAAGGTGACGAAATCGGAAAGAAGATGAGCGTCGTCGGAGAAGAAGGCGTCAGCATTGATGATATGGTAGTTTTTCTTAAAGGCGAATTTTATGATGCTGTTTTTCTTCAGCAGAATGCTTTTGACAGCATCGATACATCTTCCGATAGAAACCGCCAGAATGAACAGCTTGAAGTTGTCGGAGAGGTTCTCAGAAAAAAATTCAGCTTTCAGTCAAAAGAAGAAGCAAGAAAGTTTTTCCTTTCGCTTTCAGATGATTTGATTCAGCTGAATTATATTGCAAAAGAAACTGATGATTATAAAAGCAAACGGGAGTCCATTCTTGCTACTGTGAGAGGAGCTTAATATGATTAAGACATATAACAGCATAGAAAAAGTAAAAGGAAGTATCGCGCAGGTACGTGCAGAAGGCGTTAAGCTTGGCGAGCTTGCTGAGATTAAGCTCAGAGACGGAAGAAGCACCCTCGCGGAAGTTATAAGTTTCAGCGGAGACAAAGTTAATCTTCAGATATACCGCGGTACACGAGGCGTATCAACCGGAGATCAGACGCGTTTTCTTTCAAAACCTATGCAGGTTGCTTTCGGCGATTCACTTCTCGGACGTGTATTTAACGGTGCCGGTGAACCTGTTGACGGCGGTGCTCAGGTAGCTGAAGAAAAAGTTGAAATCGGAGGACCTTCATTCAATCCATCGAAGCGTATCGTTCCTAAAAGAATGATTAAAACAAATATCCCTATGATTGATATGTTCAACACATTGGTTAGAAGCCAGAAGATTCCTATTTTTTCAATTCCAGGCGAACCATATAATGAACTGCTTGCGCGTATCGCGAGTCAGACTGACGCCGATGTTATCGTTCTTGGAGGCATGGGGCTTAAATTTGATGACTATGAATTCTTCTATAGATATTTTACAAAGACCGGTGCGATGGAAAAGACGACTATGTTTATTCATACTGCGTCGGATCCGGTTGTTGAGTGTATTCTTGTTCCGGACATGGCTCTTGCCGTAGCAGAACAGTTTGCCGTAAAAGACAAAAACGTTCTGGTTCTTCTTACTGATATGACGTCCTTCGCGGATGCTCAGAAGGAAATTTCAATTTCGATGGAAATGGTTCCTTCAAACCGCGGTTATCCAGGATCATTGTATTCGGATCTTGCGTCGAGATACGAGAAGGCTGTTGATATTGACGGTTCCGGTTCGATTACCGTAATCGCGGTTACAACAATGCCGGGAGATGACGTAACTCATCCGGTTCCTGATAACACAGGTTATATCACCGAAGGCCAGTTTTATCTTCATAACGGGGCGATTGATCCGTTCGGTTCTCTTTCGCGTTTGAAACAGCAGGTAATGGGAAAAGTAACCCGTAAAGATCATGGCGACCTTGCAAATGCGATGATCAGACTCTATGCGGATGCGAAAAAAGCAAAGGACCGTGAGTCGATGGGATTCCGTCTCAGTGAATGGGATAGAAAGCTCATTAAATATGCGGTAATGTTCGAGCGCGATCTTATGGATCTTTCGGTGAATCTTGATATAGAAGAACAGCTTGATTTGGGTTGGAAGATTCTTTCTGAATGTTTTGCGAAAAATGAAGTTGGTCTCAAGGCCGAGTGGATAGAAAAGTACGGCAAGTGGAAGTAGTGTATGGCTGAAATAAAGCTTAACAAGACTGAACAAAAAAAACAGAAGAATCTACTTGGTCAGCTTACTAAATATCTGCCGACCTTGCAGTTAAAAAAACAGCAGCTTCAGGTTGAAGTTGACGGTGTTCGTACGGGCGCTGAAGATCTAATGAGAGAGATGCAGAAAGTCTGTGACAGCATGAGCTCATGGAGCGCTTTGCTTTCTCAGCCGTTGCCTTTTTCGGTTTCATCGCTTGTGAAAGTAAAAGAAGTAGTAAAAACATCGGAAAATATTGCCGGTGTTGAAGTTCCTCTGTTTGAAAGCATTTCTTTTTCTATTCTTGATTATTCGTACCTTTTTACGCCGGTTTGGCTTGACCGAGCTGTAGTTGAGTTTGAAGCTCTGATTACATTGCGCGAAAAATATAAGATTATCAAAGAAAAGCTTTCTTTATTAGAAGAAGAGCTCAGGCAGACAAATATTAAGGTGAATCTGTTTGAAAAGCGCATGATTCCTGAATGCAGAGAAAATATCAGAAGAATTAAAATATTTCTCGGAGATCAGGAAATCGCGGCGATATGTAATGCCAAAATTGCGAAAGACAAGCTTGAGAAGAAAGATCTTCCGGAGGCGGTATAAATGATCAACCGGATGAAAAAAATTCTTCTTATCGGTGCTGAAAAGTCCAAAGAAGAAATTATAAAAAAGATTCAGAGAACCGGCGTTCTGCATATAGAACCGTATAAAGGATCAGTTCTGAAAAAACAGACTGATAAAAGCGATATCGCCGAAGCTGAGTCGATTCTTTCTTTGTATAAGCTGGTATGCCGGATTGAAGAAGAAAAAAAGGAAGTTGTTCCTTCCGTGGTTTCTTTTTCTTCAATCGAAGAAGGTATTTCTTTACTTAAGATTCTTGATGAAGATTTGGTTTCTTCGACTGAAAAACTTCAGGTTCTTATTAATGAAAAGGAAGATCTTTCCGTATGGGGAAAATTTTCGATAGAAGACATAAGAGATATCGAGAATAAAAGCGGTGTTTTTATCCAGTTCTGGGAAGTGCCGGCAAAATTCGCAGACACGGTTGATTTCTCAGGTGCTGCCGAGGTTTTTGAAATAAAGCATGAAGCTATGAGACATTATTTTGTGACTTTTTCTAAGTCGAAGCTCCATCTGGATAATTGTCTTGAAGAAAAAATAGAAAAAGATTTAATTCAAATTGAATCGGAAATAGAATATCTCAAAAAACATTCCGTTGAACTTCTTTCAAAAATAAAATCATTTTCTTCAGTTAAAAATGATATTTACAAGGCTTATATCGCAGCACTTGACAGATATAATTTTGAAAAAGCATATTATTCTTCAGTCGAGGCTTTGGGGGATGTTTTTGTTTATCAGGGGTGGGTTCCCGAGAAAGAGCTTTCTGTTTTAGAAAAATCAGTCTCATCAGATCCCGTTTCTATAAGCTCTGTCGAGCCTGAGCCGGATGAAGTTCCGCCGACATTTATCAAAAACAAAAAGTTTTCGGGAGTTGGTCAGGAGCTGGTCGAATTTTATGACACTCCGTCATATAAAGACTGGGATCCTTCTTCATTTGTTTTTCTTTCATTCATTATATTTTTTGCAATGATTATGGGTGACGGCGGATACGGAATCGTTCTTTTCCTTGTAACGCTTTATGCAGCTATTAAGGTAAAAAAGCCAGGCGTCAAAGCAAAACGCATGCTTGCCATGGCATTTATTCTAAGTATAGCTACTATCGGCTATGGTGTAATGACCGGCAGTTTTTTCAGCGTTACCGAGTCTAATCCGGTATTCGGCAAGCTTCTTCAGTTTAAGCTTTTTAATTCAGGAAGTGTTGATAAAGAGACACTTGATAATACAATGAGAGTTTCCATTATCATAGGAATGATTCACATTTCGCTTTCACTTTTTCTAAAAACATTAAGGCTTATTTTCAGCGAGAAATCATTTATTGTTCCATTATCCAATATAGCGTGGATTGTCGCAATATGGACATATTTTTTCTTTTACGGAAATTCATTCGCAGGCATAGAATCCGGTCAGGATATTCAGAAATATATTCTATATTGCTGCGGCGGAGTAGTTTTTCTGACGAGTTCAGGATCATTAAATCCTTTAAAGATTTTTGCAGGCGGACTTCTTGGACTTTATAACGGAGTTCAGTTTTTCTCGGATATTTTAAGCTATCTTCGAATATTCGCTCTTGGTCTTTCCGGTGCTCTTATTGCCCAGACTTTTAACGGCATTGCTTCTTCAATGTCTGATATGGGTAGTTTTTATATCGTGCTGGCTGTTATTGTTTCAATACTAGGGCATCTATTAAATTTAGGTCTTTCGATAATGAGTGCCGTAATTCACGGATTGAGGCTTAATTATCTGGAATATTACAGGTGGAGCTTTGACGGTGGCGGAAAGCCTTATAAACCGTTAAAATCTCTGCTTGAGCAATAAAAAACGAGGTGAAAAAATGGATTTGAGTCTTTTCGGAGCAATATTACCTCTCGGTCTAGGGGCTGTGGGGAGTTCAATCGGATGCGGAATTGCGGGTATGACTTGTCACGGGGTTATGTCAAAAACTGATGAGGGACATGGTCTTTTGATCGGTCTTTCGGCGATGCCGGCTTCTCAGACAATTTACGGATTTGTATTGATGATTCTATTCAGCCAGGTTGATCCGTCTAAAATATCCGGATTATCAATATTCGGCATAGGTCTTTTGTGCGGTTTAGGGCTTATGGTAAGCGCGATTTACCAGGGAAAAGCCTGCAGTTCTGCGATTCTTGGTGTTTCAAAAAAGGCTTCAATGGCCGGAAAATCGTTCATTTCTCCCGGAATCATCGAGTCTTTCGCCCTTTTTGCCATGATCGGTGGAATAGTTCTTACAAGCAGATGATAGATTCTGCGGGTTTCGCCCGCAGAAATTTATTATATATTATTGATGTCAGTTTGTTTTTTTAAGCAGACTGACAAATTTAATATTTGATTTATATTTGCCGAAAATGAATGTGAGAAGGTCTGTCTGTCAGACATATTTTTATTAAGCGAATATTTATGAGCGGCAAAAAAACAGATATTGAAGAATACTTTAACGAAATCAGCGAATTCGCTTCTTCAACAAGCAGAGTAGGTCAGGTCTCGCCTCTGGCGCCTCTTCCTGCCAATGTTCAAAAAAAATCACACCGCGACATAGACAAATATGTTTCTGAAATAGAAGATAAATCATTTCAAAATTCAGAAAAATATGAAGATGAAGTAATAGATATTCCTGAAATATTGGATGTTGATACTGATTTTATCCGTAATGAAATAATAAATATCAGCAGGGATTTTATTGTAAAGGTTGTAGGCGGAATAAAAGATGCAAATCCGTCTAACCTCATTGATCTGATAAATAATAGAAATGTAACACCTGATAATCAGAAAAAAGAAGACGTGGTAATTCAGTCTTCTGCTGCAAAGGAAACAAAATCAGTTTCTTCAGGCATTGATGATATCGGATATAATGTTATCGATATATCCGATATGTCCGAAGAAGAATATATCAAGCGCTTTTATCCTGAAGACACGGCCAAAAATACCACACAAAAGGCTGCCGTTCAAGATGATGACAAGTATCACAAAATTGAAACAGGCAGTGAACATTTCATCGACCTTGATCTTTTATTCGGGCTTCCTTCCAGCGGTTATTATACAGGAAACAGAAAGAAAAAAATTTCTGAATCCGAAATAATTGAGGATATGAAACTCGAGTCATCGAACGAAAATAAAACAGAAGTTCCACAAGTAACTGAAGTCAGAAAATTTACTGATAAGATATCAGATCAGATCAAAGAAATGCCGTCTCAGCTCTTAATTGAACCGATTGATCTTGCAGAAGCTGAAAAGATTGCAAGAGAGGATATTTTTCTATTATCAGAAGATGATCTGATTGAAGAACTTGAACAGATGGACCTGACTCCTCTTGATGAATTATCATCAGAAAACCGTCTGAATGAAGGAAAGAAAAAACTCCGTTCGGAAATATTTTCAGATTTTAATCAGCTGTCAAATGCTGAATTTGAAGAAATAGAAAATGATATTTCTTCAAATAAATCTCTTATTGTTGAAGAAAACATAGATGATATAAAAACAGAACTCGCCGCTATGAATCTATCTGATAAAAAAGATTCTGATGAAGAAATTGCGGATATTACAGATAGAATTGTATTTTTGGATGATGAGAATTCGTTAAATGGTATTTTGTCAGGTATGGGAGAAAAGAAAAGTGCAGATATGAAAAAACTTCTGGCATATCTCGACGGTCTATTTGAAAAACTCCCTGAAGATACGGTAAAAAAATTCGCCGGCAGTGAATACTTTGATCTTTACATCAAGGTTCTTAACGATCTTGGAGTGTAATTATGGGATTGCGTGAAAAAGCCGAAAGAATTTTACGCGGAAAATTTTCTGCTGAAAAATATCCGGAAATTGAACCTGAAATAATTTATGACGACGATTCCGTCTCTTTGCCGAATAAAAACATTTCTTCTGAATCTCTTGAAATTGAAGATGAATTCGGGGGAGATTTGAAATCTCCTGACATAGAAACAGATTTTACTGAAAACGATATATCAAATATGATTATAGATGAAATTCCAGAGCCTTTTTTCTCCGAAGATAATATAGATATTTCAAACAATTTTTCTGATATTACAGCAAAAGATGATTTATCTGTTCTTGGTATAGAGGATGATCAGACAGATTTATTTGAAAATCAAACAAAAACAACAGAAACACTCAATGTTTCTGTTGATGATAAATTATCGCATAATGATAATCTTCTTCTGATTGAAATAGCAAAAGAGATAATGAAATCGTCATCGATTAATCACTTAAAAGAAACAGCGATATTTTCAATAATGAGTTATCTTTCAGTCGAAGGTGTTTCTGTTATATCGCCTGAATCTGATGAATCAGACAAATGGATTCTTTCTGATTCCAAGGGTGTAAAAATTAAAAGTAAAAGAATTACCTTTAATTGTTCTGATTCCATTTTTAACAATGTCTTTAAAAATGGAATTTTGTTTGATATAACCGAATATGCAAATTCATCATCTGAAGAATATTTGAAATTTAAATCAATTGGTTCAAAAATATTAATTTCAATTACGGATAAAAATAAACACGTTCTTCTTATTTCCGTATGTTCTAAAATTAATGGCGATAATTTTTCTGATGCCGAAAAAAGATTTATTCGTGAACTTTCAGAATTCATGTCTCTCGCTGCAGGAAGCTGTCTTGAAAGCGACAGGCTAAAGAGTCAGAACTTGACACTGCTTGATAATTCAAGAAAACTTATCGATATAGATACTTACGAAGAAAGAATTCGAAAGAGCGCTGCTGATTCTGATATTGAAAATTATATCAGAGGAGAAATGGCGAATAACGGAGTTTCATCCTTCGCATTTTTTGAAAGAGATGACAAGGATGATGTTTTTAAGCTGAAATACAGCGAGGAAAAGGATTCTCTGAATTTTCAGAAGAAATCATTTTCAATTTCACTTGATAATGCATTTACCGCATATCTATTTTCTATAAACGGATATGCAGTGATTGAAAATCCTATAAACAATGAAGTGCTTCATCGTATTTTTGATGAAGAAATGCTGGCGAGAATGAACATTTTCGTTTCGATGCCGTATGTTATACGCGGAAGACTCACCGGTTTCGCTCTAATTCTGAGAGCCGATATTGACCATCTTCCTTCAAATCTTGTTCAGATAAACAGACTTTCAAAAGTAGTTTTTTCTTTTTTTCAAAACAGCAGAAGTATCGAGATATTTACGTCAAAATATTATGATCTGCTTTCATCGTATCTGAAAAAACTTTCAGATGAAATTAAGCATGCTGACGAAATGAATATTCCCCTGACATTTTCAGGTTTTTGCATCAAGAACATGAAGCGCCTTGTTACTGTTTACGGAGAAAAGCAGGCTGATGCCATACTGTTTTCTCTTTCTGAAGCAATTTCAAAACGAATGTCAGAAACGGATTTTGCAGTAAGGTATTCGCGAAATTCAATTATTGCTGTTTTTCCGGGTAAGCAGAAAAAGAGTGTTGCTGTAGCAGCCAATCAGATAAAAAATGAAGTTACGGAAAAATTCAGAAAATATGAAGTGCCTGTAATGATTAATTTTTTAACTTGCGAATATCCTGACGAAGCAAAGACTCTTGATGAAATTCTTTCGGTTGTAGAATAATTATTTGGCGAAGTATTTTGGATTCAGCGCTTTTCCGTTTTTTCTGATTTCGTAATGAAGATGTGGTCCGGTTGTTCTGCCGGTATTCCCCGACAATGCTACAACATCTCCTTTCTTGACTTTCTGACCTTCTTTTACAAGAAATTTAGAAAGATGTCCGTAATAAGTTTCGTAACCGTTTGAGTGTCTGACTACCACAAGGTTTCCATATCCGCCTTCGTTTCCTGCGACAACGATTATTCCATCTCTTGCTGTTCTAATGGGAGTTCCAAGAGGACATGCTAAATCTATTCCTTCATGAAACTCGTGTTCTCCCGTAAATGGATCTTTTCTTGTTCCGAAGCTTGAAGTCAGCCGAGTTTGTTTTGAGGCTATGGGGGTAGTGAAGCCGGCATTTAGAAATTTTTGCCGGTCTGACGAAGATATTCTGCCCATCGGAATAAAAAGATCAGATTTTGATAAAGTTGTGATTTTATTTACTTTAAGGATGTATTGTTTCGGTACGCTGTGAAATGATGAAATCGAATCAATACTTTCTCCGTTTTTGACGTGATGAATGACTCCGCGCATATTGGGGATATAGATTGTTTTTCCTGAATTTTCTTTAGGGCCGCTAAGTTTATTGACGGAAACCACTGTGTCAAGATCCGTTCCGGTAGATGCGATAATGCCGAAAAAATCATCTTTCTGCTTTATCGTATATTCATAAAATTTTAGTTCAGGCAATTCATCCGGCGAACGGAGACTTTTGATTGTTCTGATGGTTTTCATCGCATCCTGACGAATGCTTTTAATCTGCGGAGAATGTCTGTCAAGACTTTCAAGCTTCAGGACTTCCTCAGCCTGAATATTTAAGAAACATGCGGTTAGTAAAAAAATAAACTTTTTCATTGCATTATGTCGTATAGTATTATATCGGATCAATTGAGAAATAATTAACAAAAATATGTGTTTTGCGGTTATTTTTGTCCGGTTTTCTGCATTGATAATTTGTAATTGACACGATTTGCTTTAGGGTTATTTCTGCAGTTATCCTATTTTCAAAGAGGTTATTATGGCATTGGCTAAAACCGGAAGCGACGTTGTAAACAACTTGATCGGTGAAAATTCTTATTTTACCGGAAGATTTAATATAAACGGTTCGTTAAGAATCGACGGCAGATTTGAAGGAAAATCCCTTCAGGCAGAACAGCTCTATATCGGGCCGAATGGTAAAATGAAAACTAATATCGAAGCTGTTAGTGTCATTGTTGAAGGTCTTGTTGTCGGAAATATCTCGGCAAGCGGACGCGTGATGCTTATGCCAACTGCAAAAATACTCGGAGACATCAAAACTCCGGAGCTCATTATACAAAACGGTGTTATTCTTGAAGGCCGCTGTACAATTTCCAATGACCTGAAAGTTTCTTCAAAAGATCTTATTGATGCAGAATATAATAAAAACAGAATAATTCCGGAAGAGTTTCTTGAAAACAGAAAATCATCCCCAAAACGTTAGAATAGGTATCACTCTCGGTTGTCCCGCCGGTGTAGGCGGGGAAGTAACCATAAAAGCGCTTCCTCATATCGAGAGCGGTATTTCTGCTGTTTTGATCGGACGCAAATCCGTACTCGACAGTCATTATCCGTCTTTTATGTCCAGTTTGAACATCCCGCTTTTCAATGCAGAAAACTCTGCAGAAGCCCCGATTTCATTTTATGATATTGAGTCAGATTTTCCTGTTCCGGAATTAGGAAAAGGAAATCTTGATACGGCTAAAGAATCTATTTCCTATATTGACGCTTCTATAGAACTCTGGAAGCGGGGACTTATTGATGCAGTTGTAACAGCTCCAGTTCACAAGGGACTTATCGAGAAATCGGGTTTGAAGTTTATGGGACATACTGAGTATTTCGCAGAAAAGATTAATGAAGCTGATCCTGTTATGATGATGTATTCGGAAAAACTCGCAGTGGTACTCGTTACCACCCATTATAAAATAGCAGATATCTCAAAACTGGTTACGGCTGAAAAAATCGAAAGTACAATCAGAACGGCAAATGATGCCTTAAGAAAAATACGCGGTAGAAAGCCGAAGATCGCACTTGCGGGTCTTGATCCCCATTGCGGCGACAACGGGGCAATCGGAACATTTGACACTGAAGTTTCAGCGAGAGTTGTTGAAAAACTTAAAACTGAAATAGATGTTTCAGGTCCGTATTCTGCTGATACACTTTTTATGAAAAGCAAATGGGAGCAATATGACGTCGCAATTGCTCATTATCACGATCAGGGGCTTATACCATTTAAGATACTGGCATTCGACAAAGGTGTAAATGTTACTTTAGGTCTTTCGCTGGTCAGAACTTCTGTTGATCACGGAACAGCTTATGATATAGCAGGAAAAGATATAGCAGGCTTCCAAAGTATGGTGGAAGCCGTAGATCTTGCTGCATTGCTTGTCCGCGGCAGATAATATCACTTATCTGATCTGAGATATCCGTCAAGAAAATCAGCAAGAACTACAAAAATGCACCAAAGAACAACAATTACAGGATAAAAAGAGATTATGCCCTTGTAATTCCATTCAGGCTGAATGTACCAGTTGTAATTCCATGGTTCAATTCCTAAATAGAGCATTATGCTTCCAAAAGTAAGTTCGGCTATGTAAAATACCGCGACCATAGGAATAATTCTCATCCAGTATTTCATTCTGAGCTTATTCATAATTATATCAGCAGGGTAGAAAAAGAAAGGCATAAGTGAATAAGGAATATACATCCATGTAGAAGCTGTATTAAGCGCGTCAAGTGTAAGAGTGCCGGCTATTATCTGCTGTGATGTTGTCATCAGAACATCCCAACCCATTCCCGCAAAAGTGAAAATTGCCATGCGGAACCACAATTTCTTAAAATAGCATTCAAATGAAAAATCGGTATTCCCTTTCATAATGCCTCCGCTATTAATACGAATTAATTGATAATATAAGTGATTTATTTGTCAATATATTGTCAGATTAGTTTAAATTGTTTTGCTGAATTAAGATAAGTTCAGGATGTTTGAATCAGCAGAATAATTTTTGATTGTCATATTCTTATACAGGTTTCAGATAATACGTATGAATAAACAAATGAAAATTCCATTTCACAAACCATTTATTGATGATAAAGAAATTGAAGCAGTGTCGGATGTATTGAAAAGCGGCTGGCTTACAATGGGAAGCAAGACTTTCGAATTTGAAGCAATGTTTGCCGAAAAAGTTTCAGCCCGTCATGCCATTTCTTTTAATTCAGCGACGTCCGCACTTCATATAGCGTTATCATTGTATGATATAAAACCAGGAGATGAAATTATTGTTCCGGCAGTAACCTTTGTTGCTACAGCAGAAACCGTAAGATATTTCGGTGCTGTTCCTGTTTTTGCCGATGTTGAACGTGATACGCATAATATTTTAATTGAGTCCGTTGAAAAGCTTATTACTGATAAAACAAAGGGTATAATACCTGTTCATTATTCGGGACTTCCTGCAGACCTCGATCCGCTTTTTAAAATATGCCGAAAGCACAATCTGTTTCTCATTGAAGATTCCGCACATGCTTTTCCATCTTTCTATAAAGATAAACCTATAGGTTCGTTTGAATCGCCTTCGGTTTTCAGTTTCTATGCTAACAAAACAATTACAACCGGCGAAGGCGGAATGCTTACACTTTCTGATGATGCAATGGCTGATAAAGCAAAAAAGATGCGTCTTCACGGAATTGACAGAGATGCATGGAAACGCTATTCCCATGACGGATCGTGGATGTATGATGTAACAGAGCTTGGTTATAAATATAATCCGACAGATATTTCAAGCTCTATCGGAATAGAGCAGTTAAAAAAATCTGATTATATGACGCGTCTCCGCAAAGATATCTGTCGTAAATATAATGATTTATTTTCATCATCAGATTCGTTGGAGTTATATCCTAGAAAGGAAGGAAGAGAGTCCTCAAATTATATTTATCCGGTTAAATTGAAGCTTGAGTCTCTTTCTGTAAGCCGGGATTATGTTATTGATGAGCTGAAAAAACGGGGCATTTCTGTGTCGATGCATTTTATTCCTCTTTATCGTTTCAGTTATTATAAAGAGTTCTATGAGTCTATCGGCAAAAAAAATAATTTTGATAGTTATCCGAATTCGGAATACATCTTTGAAAGGGAAATTACTCTTCCGCTCTATCCATCTATGACAGATGAAGAATTGGAATATGTTGCGGAAAATTTAATAAGCATATTGTCGGAGAAATCGAAATGAAAGAGACTAAACGTATTCTGCTTATAGGAGCGGGTGAAGCAGGGACTTTGATTCTGTCGGAATTCTCTAAGCACTCCAAGATAGATTGTATTATCGGTTTTCTCGATGATGACATTAAAAAAATTGGAACTCTGGTTTCCGGAAAACCCGTATTGGCATCTACTGATGATGCAGAAAAAATTATTGAAGATAATTCAATTGATGAAGTGATTATAACTATTCCTTCGGCTTCTTCCGAAAAAATTGAACGCATTATTTCAGGTATATTGAAAAAATCAGCGATTAAAATATCAGTTCTTCCTTCATCGGCCAAATATTTTGATTCGGGATTAATGTCGGATTTGAGCGAGGTGAGTTTTGCCGACATCACCGGAAGAAAAGAGGTTCAGCTCGATATTGAATCCATGAGCTCGGAAATCAGTGGTAAAACAGTTCTTGTTACAGGAGCAGGCGGATCAATCGGTTCTGAGATCTGCAAGAATCTGCTTAGATTTTCTGTTAAAAAAATTGTCTGCATCGGAAGAGGTGAAAATTCAATCTATGAGCTTGAAAATATTTTGAAAAATACAGAATCCAATTCATCTGCAGAAATAATTTACCGTATTTGTGATGTAAGGAATTATGATTATATAAAAAGTCTTTTTGATCTATATAAACCGGATATTGTTTTTCACGCAGCAGCACATAAGCACGTTCCGATAATGGAAATTAACGAGGCAGAGGCATGCGCAAATAATATAGGCGGCACACGAAATGTTCTGGAAGCCTGTCTTTACATTAAAGCGAAACTGATTCTCGTATCAACTGATAAGGCTGTATATCCTTCGAGTTTTATGGGTTCGACCAAGCGGATATGCGAAATGCTTACTCTTTATTATAACACAAAATATAATCTGAAAGTTTCTGCTGTGCGTTTCGGCAATGTTCTTGGAAGCCGCGGTTCGGTTATTCGTTTATTTAAAGATCAGATACAAAACGGCGGTCCTGTTACAGTGACTGATAAAAACATGAAACGCTACTTTATGTCAATTCCGGAAGCTGCGCTTTTGGTTATAAACGCTTCGGCTTATTCTTCGGGCGGAGAAATATTTATGCTCGAAATGGGAGAACAGTATTGTATTGATGATATTGCAAAAAAAATGATTTCTTTATTAACTGATAAAGAAATTGAAATAAAATATACCGGCCTTAGAAAAGGTGAAAAGCTGGAAGAGAAACTTAGTTATGATTTTGAAAAAATCCATGAAACAAAAAATCCGAAAATAAAAGCTATGATAGCTGCCAAAAATTATGATTTTACTCAACTTGAACATTTTATGAATGATTATCTGCCTGCAATATATTCTTTTGACGCGTTAGAAATAAGAAAAAAAGTTGAATCAATGATAAATTCATTTAATATATAACGGTATCACCAATATGTTTTAATTTTGAATTAATTATGTAGCATATATATTTTTATTACTATGGAGAGTTTATGAAGTCAAAACAGGAAACGGAAAAAAAATCTGTAAAAGAACGGATACAGTCGTTTATTGCGCTTTTTATCGGCGAACAGAATATGATGGATATAGATTCTTTCAATGGGAAAATTAAAAAAAAACTGATAAATGCGGTTAGGATATTTGTTTCTTCTGCTAATAAATTTTTTACTGATGACTGTTTTACCCATGCTTCAGCAATAGCCTATACAACCCTTGTTTCACTTATACCTACATTGACAGTGGCTTTAACTTTTGTCGCATACATCGGAAGCGGTAAAAAGGATGAACTGTTCAAAGATATTAATGTTTTTCTTTCTGATCATAATCTTCAGAAATTGAATATTGATCCGCTTCTGAATGCAATCAGCCAGATCGTGGATAATGCAGCGAGCATCGGGGGAGTCGGTGCTGTCTTTATGATTTTTTCCGCTACAGCGGTTCTTCGAACTCTTGATAAAGCATTGAATGCTATATGGAATGTTCATAAAAAGCGTTCATTGATTACGCAGGTTATTTATTATTGGGCTGTACTAACTTTGGGACCTATATTGCTTATATCCGGAACGACTCTTGCAACGCAGATTTCTTCCGCTTTTACTTATCCCAGCTACAAAGCGATATACGCAAAAAATTTAACGGATATATGGCTTGTCGGCGATAAATCAAAGATAGCTACAAACATGGGAGGAACTTCTTTTTTTGATTTATCTGTTGAATCAATTGATTTCGAAAATCAGAGATTATATAAAGTTAATCCGATTTCAGGCGTAATAGAAGAGTCGGAAGAACCGGTTCTGAGTAATGATTTCAATTCGAAATATTATAATGATATTGAGTTTGAGGGTTCTTTCGGATGGATTGTCGGACGCGACGGCATTATTCTTGAAACAAATGATTCGGGATTATCGTGGCATATAATAAGTCTCGGTAAAATTAATTTGAATGAAATAGTTATGATTGATTCGCAAAAAGGATTTATTGCCGCAGATTCGGGTTACATTTTCAGAACTGAAGATGGATGGAAAACTTTTATAACAGTATCAAGTGCCGATTTTCATTACAATGTAAATTCGATTTCATTTTACGGTGAACGTGGAGCTGCAGTATGCGATAATGGATATGTTTTGTCTACTGATGACGGAGGAAAGACGTGGATAACCGAACAGGTTATTAAAACTAAATCAAAAAAACCGGCTAATTTGAATAAGATATTACTATCTTCTACAGGATCATATATCGCAGGAAATCAGGGAACACTTATGTACTCTGACGACCTTGGAAAAAAATGGACGGATAAATCTTTCAAAAAATATGATTACAATTCAATTATTGTAAAAGACTCTTCTGACGTTTATATTTCGGGAGAAAAAGGGATTCTTCTTTATTCCAATAATAATGGTTCAACATGGAAGAAAAATTCTATCGGTACTAATAAGATAAATTCACTTCTTGATATAAACGGAAGATTATGGGCGGTTGGAGATCTGGGTTCCCTTGTTTGGTCGGATGATTCCGGAAATACATGGAAAGGCGCGAAAGGCACAAGTTTTATAATTTATCTCCTTAAGTTTTTTGGTCCTTTTCTTTTTATCTGGATATTTTTCCTTTTTGCTTATAAAGTAATTCCTAATCTCTATGTTCCGTTTAAGGCCGCTGCAATTGGTGCTTCCTTTACCGGTGCGGTTTGGGTTGCTTTCATATATCTTTTTATTGTGTACGTAAAAGCTTTTGCAAACAGCACATTTGCTATTTATGGAGCTTTAGCAGCTATTCCGCTGTTTCTACTTATAATATATTCATCAACTCTTATTCTCTTATTCGGCGCACAGGTGTCTTACACTTTGATGAATCCTGAATCTTATCAGAATGTCAGACTGCTCCGCAAACGGGATTCGCATGTAAAAATATTCAACGGCATAAAACTTCTTGTTCTGATATTCGGAAGATTTGAGGGCGGAGAGGGTGATTCTTCGTTGAAATATCTGGCGAAGAATACAGGTAATAGTCTTGATGAAGTAAATGATCTGACTGATATTTTTTTGAAGGCCAAATTAATAATGCTTTCCGATAAGGGATGTTTTATTCCGGCAACATCTTCAAAAAATGTTACGATATCGTCTATAATCGATGTTCTTTTTGACGCTAATCTTAATGTGCCGCAGAATGCAGTAAATACCGATCTTGGAAAATATTTATCAGGCAAGTTCTCTGCACTAAAGGATTCAAGAGACAGTATTATCGGAAAGGAAACACTTGAGACGATTCTTTCGAACAGATAATCATCTTACATAATAACCGAAAATGAAGGGGATTACAACAATTTCCCCTTCAATATCTGCCGGAATATTCCCGAAATTTCTGGATAGTCTTATCGAATCGGCACAGGATTCATCGAGAGAGTAATTGCCCATAGATTCGACAACCTTGACATCAAGAACATCGCCGTTACGGTTTAATGTAAAATAAAGTTTAACTTCCTGGGATGGAATGAGACCGAGACGGATTCTTCCAGTTGCAGAATTTCTTCCTAATACCGCATTTGCAAAAGTAGGCGGGTACCAGTTGGATGCTATTTTGTTTTTCATTCTGTTGAAAAATTCAAAGTTCTTGAATTTTTTTGTGCTGTAGGAAAATTGACCGGTATTGCTGAAGAAAAGAGAATTATATTTGTTTATTCCCTTTGCGTCAGGTATTCTTGTCCATTCGCTGTTTCCGAATTCAGCGGCCGTCTGATTTGCATTATTTTCTTTAAGTGCTGCAGTTTTGTGAATTATTCCTATTGATATATCATTTCCGGATAAAATTTCTTCTGACTGTTCTGAAAGGCTCTGTCCGGCATAGGCTTTTCCTCTGACTTTAAATTCAGTAGAATTATTGAGCCATGTGTCGCCTTTTGTTTTAGTAACATGACCCTTTGCAGTTGAATCCTTATCTGACAGAAAAGTATAATTCTGTTTCAGGATATTATCCTGATTCATATTTACTATAACATCACGCATTTCACCGGATTTCTGACCAGCAAGCATCTTTTCAAAAAAACGCTGTTCACTGTCTATTCCATTATATAGAAAAAGAATAATTAAAAGAGCGTGAATCGCGGCAGAGATTGCTATTGGTATGATTAAGTTTAGTTCAGTTTTTTGTTCCATTCTTCAAATGTCCGAAGATTATTCTCCAATGTTTTTTCGTAGAGATTTTTAAGTATAGACTCATTTGCCGGACTTAAGTTACATCCCCTGCGGCTCATCTGTGTTTTTATTGTCGCAATGACGGAATCAAATGATTTTACAGAGCGGAGCTTATTTTTAATAAACAGCGAAAACGGAGGAATGAAATCAGGGGTCATTCTGCCTGAGAAAACAGTCATTGAACATGATCCTATTACTGACCCTGTGTTGATTAAAGTTCCTATGCTAGTTTTAACGAAATCCCCTATAATTGCGCCGACTTTCGGACTTCCGCTTTCATGTAATTTTCCGTCTAAATTGACTTTTACATTTGTGTAATCATTTTTTAAATCGCTGTTGGTTGTCATGGCTCCCAGATTGACCCATGAACCTACATATGCATGACCGATAAAACCGTCATGGTATTTGTTGGAATATGAATTGAATACAGAATCTTCAACTTCTCCGCCGACTCTGCATGAAAGTCCGAATGATGAGCCTTCTCTTATATTAGCTCTGAAAATGCATGTATTTTTACCTATGTAAGCCGGACCTTCTATTCTTGAAAATGATGAAATCTGTGCGTTCTCGTCAATAATTACAGGACCTTTATTTGTTGAAACCGAAACGAACGGTTCTATTTCTGCAGAATCTGCGCAATAAAATAAATTTTCTGAACCTGATACTGCGATTTTACTATTGGATTTATTTCCGAAAAATATAAAATCATTTTTAATGATTTCTCCGTTCATCAGAGGTATTTCCCAGATATATATCGGGAAAATGATATCAGTATTATTTCCGGAAAAACAGTTTAATCCTTCAATGCATCCATTTGATGCTGAGATTTTGTTTAAATCTTCTTTTTTTAGATATGCATATGAGAGAACATCTCTGCTGTAAAAAACTTCTGATTTATTTAAACTTGAAATGTCCGGGATAATATTCATAAGTGAATTTATTATAAGAATATCACCGTCAAGGGGAATAGCCGGAGTTGTCCGGATATTGCTGTAGAGAGAACACATTTCCTCAGCAGCTAGAAAAGAAATTCGTTTTTCGTCTGCAGCAAGTTTTAAGAATCTTTCGTTTTGTTCAAAGCATCCGCTTCTCAGCGTCCACAAGGGACGCGTGAGAGAAAGCGGATAATAATTTTCTTTGTTGAAGTCTGCTATGAGAATATTTAAAGGCATCATTCTTCCAAAAATTTCTTTCGTTCTTCAATTACCTTTTCGGCGATTTTTCCTGTTACGGGTTCATAATGCGAAAAACTCATTTCAAACATTGCCTTATTCTGTGTCAAAGTCGTAAGGTCTATGCTGTATCTGACAAGTTCCGCTGAAGGAATCTGGGCTGAAATCACATTTATTCCCGAATCCCTGTTTTCGTCCTTTCCTTCCATTTTAAGAACTTTCCCGCGACGGGCGGTAATGTCGTTCATAACATCACCCATGTATTGTTTGTCAACATAAATCCTGACATTCATAACCGGTTCAAGAAGAACAGGATTTGCTATCTGCATTGCCATTTTTAAAGCGCTTGCAGAGGCGAGTTTAAACGCAAGTTCGCTCGAATCGACTGCGTGAAATGAACCGTCATAAAGTTCAGCTTTTATGTCTACAACGGGATATTTAGCAATAACCCCGCATTCCATAGCTTCACGGATTCCTTTTTCAACACCTGGAATATATTGCTTAGGTATAGCGCCGCCGACAATTGATTCCTTAAATTCAAATCCCTTACTGCGTTCAATGGGTGAAATTCTTAAGAATACTTCAGCGTATTGTCCATGACCGCCGCTTTGTTTTTTGTGCTTATATTGCGCTTCGGACTGTTTTGTAATTGTTTCTCTGTAAGCAATGCGCGGCGGTGAGATGATAAAATCAATTTTGTATTTATCTTTCACTTCTTCGAGAGTCAGATCGACATGAAGCTGTCCCATTCCTGAAATTACACTTTCCTTAGTTTCTGGATTGTAGAGATATTCTATAGTCGGATACTGCTCGTCATATTTAATAAGAATCTGTGACAGTTTGTCTTCGTCTTTCTTGTCTTTTGCCTTAATCGCATATGAGAAAACCGGACGCGGAAGTTTTATCATTGGTATTTTTAGCGGTCTTGAAGGATCGCAAAGTGTGTTTGCTGTAATTGTTTTATCGAGTTTCTGAAGCACTCCGATATCGCCGCTTGAAAGTTTCGGTACTTCATGAATGTCTTTTCCGATCATTGTATATATTTTTCCGATTCGTTCTATTTCATTAAAATCTGTGTTGAGAACTTCACTGTCCGGAAGCAGCTCTCCGGATATTACCCTGACAAAGCTGAATTTTCCGGCATACTGGTCTATGTATGTTTTCCATACAACTGCCGATGTTTTCTCTTTCGGATTGGTTTTAATGCTTATTTCTTCGGCATTTTTAGAAAGATCCAGAGCATTGGTTTCTGTTTGTTCTGCCGGAGACGGCATGAAATTTTTGATTAAACTTATAAGGCTTGTAATACCGATCGATTTCATAGCGCTTCCGCAAATAGCAGGGAAAAGTTTGTTATCAATTATCTGTTCTCTGATTCCGCGCTTTAGAAGTTCTTCGTCAAATTCTTTTCCTTCGAGAAATAATTCTATCAATTCATCATCGCCTTCAGCAGCAATCTCAACTCCGTGTTTTCGTTCCTCGTTAACTGCATCTGAATATTCTGAAGGTATATCTCCTGTAATTGTTTCTCTGCTTCCGTTTTCCTTCGGCATCAGTGATTTCATTTTGATGATATCAACAACCCCTTTCAGAGAATTTCCCTCTCCTATGGGAATGCATAATGAAACAAGATTTGCGTGAAGTTCGGTTTTCAATTCTTCAATAATCTTTGAATATGAGGCTCTGTCCTGATCCATTTTATTAACAAAGATTATACGCGGGATTTTCTCCTCATCAAGAAAACGCCAGACCTTTTCAGTTCCGACCTGAACACCGTCAACAGAATCTACGACGATTATTGCTGCCTGACATGCAAGAATGGCTGCGCGTCTTTCTCCTACTAAATCCGCGTGACCGGGGCAGTCTACAATGTTGAATTTAATACCGTCAACTTCAATGAATCCGAGAGACGTGTGGATTGACATCTTTTTTTTCTTTTCTTCAATATCAAAATCGGAAACAAGAGAGTCATCATTATGACTTCCTATTTTTTGAATTTTTCCGCCATTGAATAGAAGAGAATCGAACAAAGTGGATTTTCCAGTACCTGCATGACCAACGATTGCGATATTTCTGATATCGCCTGAAGAATATTCCTTTACCATCACGACCTCCGGAATTAGTGTTTTCCTTCGGATATCATATTGCACCAAAAAGTAAAGAAGTATTTAAAGTGAAAAATTGATGAACAACTGAACTTGCTTGTTTGCAAATTTAGTTGTTCATATTAAGATTAAAATTGAATGCGGATTTTTATAAAAAGGCGGAATCAGTAAAGATAATGCTGTTCAATGGTTTCAATATCCATTCTTTTAAGCTTATGTCTGAAATTTACGCTTTCATCATCAATGATTTTTTTCAGATACTGCATCTGTTTATCAATTGCTTCAATATAAAGATTAAAAGGTATTCCGAAGCGTTTGTTAAAGTGAACTTTAGCATAATCATAAACTTTTCCGAGCTGTCTATCCAGTCTGTCCTGAGTAGTTGAATAAAAAGAAAGAGTTTTTCTTAATATATCAAATTCAGTATTAAAACCTTCGATACCGGCTTCCTTGAACTCATAATAAAGAAAAAGAAGTTTTTCTAAATATGCACGGTCGGACATCTGTCCGAGAAGATCTGCTGTGCCGATGATTGAACCTGCGACAGTATAATCTTTCCCCATAACGGATTCTCCGGGGGTATCGCTTCTAAGTCCGGTCCATCTTATTAAAGAGGATATTACATCTGACATTAGAGCAGTTATTCCGATTTTTTCTTTATTCTCATTCACAAAAATAGTGCTTCTTTCGACGTGATTTTTGGTATATTTTGCACCTGTACCGTCAGTATCATCCGATTTCTGAATATAGCCTGAATCGTGATACATTACGGCTAAAAGAAGAGCTACAGTGCTTTCTTCGGAAAGAATGGATTCTGAAGATATATTAAATCCGTCCATAAGGCGAGAGGAGGCGAGCAGAGCGTCAAGTGTATGGTTTAAATCGTGATACTCAGTATTGCATTTCTGATAACCTTCGAACTCACCTTTAAAAAGAGATTTTAGTATTTCAAAAGAACGTTCAACGATTTGAAACGTTTTCAGGTCGTAATGGTAAGAGAATATTTCTTTTACTTCTTCAAAAACTGCTTCAGGAGAAGTGTGATCGACAAGAGTGCAAAGCTGGGGATTGCTTATATTTGCCATGATTCCTCCGCTTAAAAATAATTCGTCTGCAGATGATTGTTCCACTGATAGTTGATGTCTAAAAAATAGCAAGGAATAAATTATATAAGCTTTAGTGCTAAAGTTGAAAAAAGATATTACATATCAAAAAAATAATCCTTATCTTCAAGAAGTTCACTTTTTGATTCCGGTTCAATTCCGCTTTCTAGAAGTATTGCTTCAATATCCTTAATCTCACTTTCCCAGTAGTTATCGGTTCCGTAATGCGGAAAGGCATTTTTGAAAGCCGGGTCATCGTATCTTTTTCCTATCCAGCAGGCATAGTTAATGAATCTCATAGCTTTGAGAACAGGAGCAAGATTCAGCCATGAGCGGTCGAATTCAGCAAATTCGCGGTAACCTTCAAGAAGAGCTTCTCTTTTGCGCTGTCCTTCCGGATCACTTGCCGGAGCAAGCATCCATATATCCTGGACTGCCGGACCTGTAACAAAATCATCAAAATCAAGCACGATAAAATTGCTGTCTCTTTTCAGCAAATTGCCCCAGTGAAAATCTCCGTGGATTCTGTGAAACGGAATGTCTCTTGAAGCTTCATCGAATGCCGTTGTAATTTTGTCTGCGAGCTTATGATAAACCGAAAGATATCTCTGAGGCAGAAGCTCTTTTTGTGCCATATAATCAAGATTAGCATGCACGAAAGTCTCAGGGCATATTTTTATTCTATGAACTGCTTTTTTGCGTCTGCCTGTATTGTGAATACGCGCAATCAGCCGGCCTATCATCATCAAATCGTCATCAGAAAATTCATCCGGAATCCGTCCGCCGTTTTTCGGGAAAACCGTGTAAATAAAATCATCGATGAGATGAAGAGTTTTTCCGTCAAAGGATAGCGGCGAACAGACGGGAATATCATCGTCCTTAAGTTCTTTCAGGAATGAATGTTCTTCAAGAATCTGGTTTTCATTCCATCTGCCTGGACGGTAAATTTTTATTACAACCTGCGAAGAATCATCAAGATAAAGAGAATAAACTCTGTTTTCCAGTGAATTGAGCTGAAGAATATGTCCGGTCGGATTCAAATTGAGCTTTTCAGCTGCTTTAAGAATTGTTTCAGGTTTTAGTGAGTAATAATTATCGGACATTTTTCTCCGTTCGGTTTTCAGTCTTTTATTTTATAAAACTCTAGTTTAAAAACTTTACTAATTATTATCATCAGCCGAATAATGGCAAGCAGAAAGAGCTTTCATGGAGTTTATATGTCTGGTGAAACTGCATCGCTTTTAGTTGCCTTGTCTTGGACATTTACGGCATTGATGTTTGAACGTGCCGCGAAAATATTCGGCTCACTTGCGCTGAATCCGCTTCGTCTTCTGATGGCATTTTTGTATCTGTCAGTATTTTCATTTATTGCATATGGGAATCCGTTTCCGACAGGAGTTAATTTTTCTTCATGGATGTGGCTTTCTCTTTCAGGATTTGTCGGTTTTTTTATCGGCGATTACTTTTTGTTTAAGGCTTTTGAAATAATCGGTTCGCGGATTTCCATGCTCATTATGAGCCTTGCTCCGGTAATTTCTGCTTTTATAGGTTTCATAGTTCTTGATGAAATTTTATCTGCTACAGATATACTTGCAGTTGTTATAATATTTTCAGGCATATCCATTGCGGTATTAACAAAGAAAAACGGCGAACGTATAAAAATGCACCATCCGCTCGGCGGTGTAATTTGCGCTCTTATCGGTGCGTTTTCACAGGGTGCAGGACTTGTTCTTGCAAAGATGGGAATGAATAATATGAATGCCGTGAATGTTACCCAGTGCCGTGTTATAGCAGGGTTTGCAGCGTTTGCTCTCGCGCTTGTTGTTTCTGGTAAACTGAAAAAGTCAGTTCTGTCTTATAGAAATTCATCAGGTATTTTCTATGCTTCGATAGGAGCATTTCTCGGACCTTTTACCGGTGTCAGTCTTGCTATGTACGCTATATCAAAAACCGAAGTAGGTGTGGCCTCGGCGATAATGTCTATCGTTCCTGTGCTTTTAATTCCGGTTTCATTTGTTTTTGAAAACAAGAAGATTCGAATGGCTGAAATTTTAGGAATTATTCTTGCCGTTTCAGGTGTGATAATTCTTTTTCTGATGTGAGGATTTATGAAACTTAAAAGATTCAGAGAAATAGCTTCAGGAAGGGATGTATATCCGTATCTGATTTTTGATTTGAAAAATATCCGGTATCTGACCGGATTCGAAGGCTCTAATGCATTTCTTCTTATTTATCCGGATAAGGCGTTTTTTATAACAGATTCGCGCTATGAGGAATATGCAGGCGGAATTCTCACAAAAGAATATGAGTTTGTGATTCAGGAAAAATCATTTTACGATACTCTTTCCAGGGTAATTTCAGAAGGCGAGAAATATCTTTATCTTGAAGAACATTCCGCGTCATTTTCGAATTATAACGAATTGAAAAAGAAATTTCCTCAATTGAAAATCGAAAGCGGCGGAAGCATAGTGAATGAACTTCGCGCTGTTAAAAATTCGGATGAAATTGAAAAAATCAGAAAAGCTGTCAAGATAACTGATGAATGTTTTTCTCATCTTCTGTCTACAATCCGTCCGGGCATAACGGAATGGGATATTGTTATGGAGGCTGAAATATTTTCAAAGATGAAATCCGCAAGGCGCATGGCTTTTGACACGATTGCCGCTTCCGGAAAAAATTCATCAATGCCTCATTACTTCCCGTCGCCGTCAAAAACACTGCAAAACGGTGAAAATGTTCTAATAGATATGGGCTGTGAGTTTGAAGGATATAATTCAGACTTGACAAGAACGGTATTTCTCGGAGAAATACCTGAAGAGTTGAGAAAAATTTATTCTGTTGTTCTCGAATCTCAGAGACGGGCCATTTCTGCGGCAAAGCCGGGAATGAGTGCGGGAGAACTTGATGCTGTTGCAAGGGATTATATATCTGCAAACGGTTTCGGTTCAAATTTCGGACATTCTCTCGGTCACGGTGTAGGACTTGATGTTCATGAAGCTCCGGCAGTAAAAGGCGGAGGCGAAATGATACTGAAATCCGGCATGGTAATAACGGTAGAGCCCGGAATATACGTGCATGGATGCGGCGGTGTAAGGATTGAAGATGTAATTCTTATCCGCGAAGAAGGCGCTGAGATATTGACATCCGCGGATAAAGATATAATAATAATTTAACGGAGAATTTGATGATTTCGAGCAATGATTTTAAAAAAGGCACGGCTATTAAAGTTGACGGCAATCTTTTTATGGTTGTTGATTTTCAGCATGTAAAACCTGGCAAGGGCGGAGCGTTCGTAAGAACAAAACTTAAAAATCTAAACAAAGGAACCGTCATCGACAAGACTTTCAGAGCCGGTGAAAAAGTTGAAGACATAAGAGTTGAAAACAGACCTATGCAGTATCTTTACAGCGAGGCGGATTCAATAGAGCTGATGGATACTGAAAGCTATGACCAGATTTCTGTGTCTAAGGATATGATAGGTGATCTTCTCCTTTATGTAAAAGAAAATGACGTTATTGAAGCGGTTATGTATGATGAAAAACCTATTTCAATCATTCCACCTACATTCGTAAATCTTAAAGTAGTATATGCAGAGCCGGGTGTCCGCGGAGATACCGCAACAAACGTTACCAAAAAAGTAAAAGTTGAAACAGGCGCAGAAATAAATGTTCCGATTTTTGTAAATCAGGATGATTTAATAAAAATTGATACCCGCACAGGCGATTACGTCGAGCGTGTTAAGCAGTAAGGAGGAAAATTTGCCTCTTTCGGATGATTTTAGAAAATGGATAAATGATAATCCCGGCAAGGTTTTAGGAATTCTTGCCGGTCTTTTGTTCGGTATCTTCTTTTTTCTTTTCGGACTGTGGAAGATGGTTCTTATTCTGTCGCTTATGTTCGTAGGATATATTATCGGAAAGTCGTTCGATGAAAATATTTCATTGATCGACGCGGTTAAGAGAATTTTCAGAAGAGAAGATGATTAAAAACACAGTTTCTGAAAATATTCTGTCTAAGGAAGCCATGTATCTTTTTAAAAAAAGAAGATATAAAGAGGCTTCCTTTATTTTTGAAAAGGCAAATTCAGTTTCGCCGACTCTTTTTAATTCTGTTATGTCCGCATTCTGCTCGGTTATGACGGATAATTTTATAATTGCAGAAGGCATCATAGCTTCCATTAAAAGAAAGTATCCCGATTCTCCTGCGGGAAGCCAGCTTGAAAACTTTTTGTTTATTAAAGGAGCGAGTTCAGTAGAAAGCGTTCTTCTGCGTCTTGCGGAAACAAGAGAAAAGTATCCGTTTGATAAAAAAACAAAACAGCTTCTGGCTCTGGTAGAAAAAACAAAATCTTTTGAAAAACTGCAGAAAAAATTTTCTATATTTGATGCTGTTGATATTCCCGGACATCGTTTCAGTAAACCGAGACAAAAATCTATAGTTAAAATTCCTATGCGCAGACATGGATTAAAGAAGACTTTAAGAGCTCCTTCTTTGCGCTTACTTGTAATGTCTTTGATTTTTCTTGTTTCGGCTGTTTTGATAATTGTTAACTTTTCGTACTTGAAAGTTATTTTTTCAGATAAGATTATAAGTTTCTCGTTTATTGGAGAAAACGAAAAGGCAACAGAGGCCGATATTTCATCAATTATGTATCCTTTAATTGATAAATCGACAAAAGTTAAACCTTTAGTATCTTATTCTTCCGATGAAGAAGTCCGAAAGGAATTCAATTCCGCCCGCAATGATATGAAGCGCGGTAATTATAATAATGCGCTCTTTTCGCTCAACCGGATTATAAACAGCAATTCCAACATACGTATAAAAGAAAAAGCTCTCTATCTCGTTAAATATATAGCCGGGATTGAAGATAAGCCTTCGAGTGAAATTTCGTATAATGAAGTATCAAAAAGTCCTGAGTTGTACGCAGGTTTTACAGTCAGATGGAAAGGAAAGGTTCAGAACTTTAAGAATAAAAAAGGAAAGATAAGCTTTTCACTCATTTCTGATTCGCAGAGCCTAGAAATATTTGCGCCGTTCGAAGAAGATTTTTCAAACGGACAGACTGTTGAAGTGAAGGGAACTTTTGTAAATGCAATAGGAAAAGATAAAATTATGTATGTTCAGGCTGAAGAGATTTATTAGCGAAGGAGGGACTCGAACCCCCCACACCACGGATATGAGCCGTGTGCTCTAACCTACTGAGCTACTTCGCCGATTTAGCGCGGACAGGACTCGAACCTGTGACCTTTGGGTTATGAGCCCAACGAGCTGCCAACTGCTCCACCGCGCGGTGTAAGGACAGATTTACATATGTGCTTAATGTGTCAACAAAAATTAACACTTTGTAAAAAAACAGAAGAATAGCAGATCTATATAATAGCGGAGAGAATGGAATATTATGGCAAAAACTGACGAACTGAATCATCTATCTAAAGAAGTTGAAAATTGTACCTTATGCAGGCTCCATTCCACCCGGTCAAAAACTGTATTCGGAGAGGGATCGGCTGAAGCGAAAATAATGTTTATCGGCGAGGGTCCCGGAAAAAACGAGGATATTCAGGGAATTCCTTTTTGCGGAAAAGCCGGAGCGCTTTTAACTTCTATTATTGAAAAAGGAATTAGAATTCCGAGAAGTTCCGTTTATATCTGCAATCTTGTGAAATGCCGTCCGACTGTTGACCTCAAAATGATAAAGGACAGACCGCCGGCAGATGATGAACTTGCAGAATGTTCTAAATATTTAATAAAGCAGATCGAAATAATTAAACCTGAAGTGATTGTGACGCTTGGTTCACCGGCGACAAAATATATTCTGAAAACTAAGGATGGAATTACGTCACTCAGGGGGAAGTGGGGCGAATATATGGGAATTCCGGTGATGCCGACTTTTCATCCTTCTTATGTTATCAGAAACGGAGGTGAAAAATCTCCTCTAAAAAAGGATGTATGGAATGATATTAAGCTTGTCATGGAGCGCGTCGGGATACCGATAGAAGTATAGTAATAAAAAAATACGGTAAAATGATGAAATTTAAAATTGCCACAGTCCTTATGAAATTTAAAAAAACTGTTTTGAATCATTATTATATTCTGACGCCTCTGTTGCTTTTTTTGTCGTTTCCTTTCAGCTATTATTTTCCATTATTCCCATTATTCGCGCATTTTGCTTTCATTCCGCTTTTTTATAAAATGAGAGGAAACGGATTCGGGAAAAATTTGATTCTTTCATTTTTGACGGGAATATTTATATTTTTATTGCTTAATTCATGGATGAGAAAATTCGGTGCAGGCGCTTCCGGCGGAGAAGCGGTTATACTACTTGCTCTGATACCGGCTCTTTCAGCCCAGTTTGCTCTTAAATGCGCAATTACCGAGAAACTCGCTTCTTATAATGAGCGCTTCCGCTTAATAATTTTCCCAGGAGTTTGGCTTTTTTTTGATTTTATATCAAATTTCGGATTCATTGCCTTTCCGTGGAATTTTCTCGGATATTCACAGTATCCGCTGGTGTCATATATTCAAACGGCTTCAATTGCCGGTGTCTATGCTGTAACATTCGCAGTGCTGTTTTCTAATATTGTTTTTACCGATTTGATGATAAAAAGAACGATGTTTTCTAATTTGAAATCAAAAGTTTTAATAATTTCAGTATTAAAAAAAATCAGACCGGTTATCATTCTAAACTGTATTATTATACTTTTAGGAATTGTCAGGCTTAATATGCCGCAGGAAAATACATCCCCGAAGAAAATGAAATTCGCGATTGTGCAGAACTGTCAGAATCCCTGGGATAACTGGGTCAAATACAGGTATCAATATCTTAATGATCATTTGAATTTTTCTCAAAGAATACTTGATGAAAATCCTGATACGGATATGATCGTTTGGAGCGAGTCTGCTACTCTTGAACCGGTAAGTTATCAGTTGAGACACGGCCAGCATTCGAAATTTGTTCAGATAATTTCTGATTATGCAAGACAGCAAGGCAAATATCTTCTTACCGGTGAAATCGGAAAGGAAAGACCATCTGTCGGAAAAACTGAATGGTATAACAGCGCATGTCTGATAGCCCCGGATGGAACTCTCGCGGGATATCATTATAAAACACATCTTGCTCCTGTAGGCGAATGGTTCCCATACGCAAAATGGTTTCCTTCTTTTCAGGAATATCTCTATTCAATGGGATCTTCGGATTTTACACCAGGTAAATCGATGACAATTATGAAAGCAGGAAATTACTCATTCTTTACGGCGATATGTTATGAAAGTATTTTTTCCGGAATAAACAGAAAATTTCCTGAAGCGGGTGCTGATTTCGCAGTTGTTATCACAAATGACGGTTGGAGTGATTCGTATCAGGGCCATTATCAGCATTTTTCATCATCGGTCTTCAGAGCGGTTGAAACAGGGCTTTGGTATGTGAGAGCTGGCAACAGCGGAAAGAGCGCCTTGATTAATCCTGAGGGAAGAATAACTGCCGAGATGCCGATATTGAAAAGAGGATCATTTGCTGCCAGCGCTGATTTTTCTGAAAACAGAAAAACTTTTTATTCGAAGTTCGGTGATTCACTTTTGTTTTTATATTTCTTTGTGTGCATAATGTTATTGATTTTTTCACTTGTTAAAACAAAACTTGCGGAGAGAGGTCGGTAATTATGAAGTCAAATGTTATTATTTCTAATATTTTCAGTCTGTTTGTCGTTGCGATTGTAATCGAAACCGCAGTATCGGCTCTTTTTTCCATTACTGCCGTTAAGGAACATGAGCGTAAAGTTTTAATGAAAAGCATGAGAGAAGCTATTACATTTCTTGCTGCGTTTTTCTTCTGTTTTGTAGTTCCTGAAATAAGGATTTTTAGAGAATCGGGCATTAAAATAACAGGGATGGCTGATACAATTATAAGCGCTCTCTTAATCGCAAGAATGAGTGACATAGTCAGGGGGCTTATTTCTAAACTTAAAGGGGAGTAACCCCCTTGGTTTAGTTTTCTTTTACCTTATTGTATTCGTCCACAATAAGATCGGTGATTTTGTCTCTGGCTTCTTGTGTGATCGGAAAAAATACGTCGACATACTCTCCGGTTTTCTTTTTGTTCGAAGGCATACTAATGAATATTCCTTTGTCTCCTTTGACCACGCGAAGGTTTTTTACCACAAACTGATTCATGATAGTCACGTTCGCGAAAGCCAGTGTTTTGCCAAGGTTATCCTTTGGAAAGATTCTTACTTCAGTGATGATGTTCTCCATAAGTAAAAAACCCCTTAAGTGTATTGATTGTTTATACAAGTTCAGAATGTGAAAGTCAAGAAAATTATTATATTGTATATTACGATTTGTTCTGATGTTATACTGCATATGAAAACATAACCGTTGATCTTTTTCATGGTTTTTGAAGATATATTTAAGTTGATTTTAATACTATTTAAAAAATATAGCGGAAACTCCGGAAGACTGGTGAAGACGGAAAGCGGAAACTGCGTAGATGAGTACGGCTATGACTGGATGGGAAATGTAATCAAACATAAGCGCACAATAAAGGGACTTGACGGGAAGAAAACGGAGTATAATTCTTCGTATAGTTATGACTATTTCGGACGTATGAAAACGATGAAATTGCCTGACGGAGAGATTGTAACATACGGGTATAACAAAGGCGGACAGCTGAGCGGAGTCGGAAGCAGTAAGGGAAATCCGTATGTTAGCGGTATAAAATATAATCTGAACGGACAGAGAACAAAGATAGATTACGGCAACGGAACCGGTACTAGCTATGAGTATGATGAAAGAAATCACAGACTGAAGAGGCTTGAAACGAGAAACGCAAAAAGCATACTTCAGACGATAGAATACGAATACGACGCGACCGGAAACG